>Ga0163151_10005170_pt1 | contig 16881 bp, 12 predicted proteins | sample OliLakLV19MP5IB2_FD_145596 | JGI IMG/M metagenome (GOLD analysis project Ga0163151, IMG submission 145596) | Freshwater microbial mat bacterial communities from Lake Vanda, McMurdo Dry Valleys, Antarctica - Oligotrophic Lake LV.19.MP5.IB-2 | ecosystem: Environmental > Aquatic > Freshwater >...
GTCGATATCCGCACCGGCACGCTATAGGCCCCGCGCGTTTGAATAATCAGCTGTTCCCGATCGCGCGGCAGAAAACCGAGTATATCAAGGTGAGGCATGCGCCAACGGACGGGCTCGTTTCGCGTCGCCACGAGTTCCTTGGTCGTCCGCAAAAGATCAGCAAGCGTCCGCCGTGCCTCCGCGGGTGTCTCTTGAAAATGATTCGCGTCGACCAACGTTCCGCGCTGCTGCCCATTGGCATCCACCGCCATGATGGGCGAGACGATGGTAGGGCCGTCGGGATTGGGCACCGGGCGGCCATTCGTATCCGTCACGGGAGGCAACGGGACCACGCGCTCCGTGGGCGCAAACACAAGTCGGGAGGTCGTGGCCCAGCGCAGGAAACGTGGTTGCACAGCCGGCTGCCCCTCCGCAAGCGGGGTCGTGCGGTCAGGTTCCACGAGCACCGTCTCTTTCGCCCGCGGATTATCCGGATCCATCATCACGATGGAAAAAGTCCGCCCGACCTGCGTCGTATAAGCGACGCGCTGTCCGTCAGGAGAAAGCGTGATCGTCTCGGCCAGCGGCGGCCGAAACAACGCCTCCACTCGATCGTCAAACGGCGCCGCGCGTAAAATGCCGGCAGCGGGCACGAACACGGAGATGAAAAATAGGCGGGGCAGCCTCACGTCGAAGATATCAGCTCAAGACGTGCCCCGCGCAAAGGGAAAAACCCTCCGTCAACGCGAACTGAAGCGGACCGGAGCCGCTGCCCCCACCTCACCGAGAATTGCTCCACGCCCCGAGCGGGCCTAAATGGAGTTGTACGTGACCTCCTGCACCTCCCGGCGCGGAACAATTCGTCGGGCGGCATTTTTTAGAATAACCGATCCCGAAAAATCGTCACACGGTCATGACAACCACCCACCCTCATGTTGGATCCGATTATGCCTCGGGTTATGCCAGGGGGCGGCACGCCGCGAAGGAACACATTTCGATCACGGAGAACCCGTTCCGACCCGGGAGCGCCGGCTGCCGCGGCTGGAGCGACGGTTATTACGACGAGCAAAGCGCCCGCAGCATCGCGTTTGAACGACAGAGTGCCCAGATCTGGACCAGCGACGGCACCAACTGAAACCCGCACGAACAAACCCGGGACGTCTTCGCAGTCGTGAGCGAATTTTCTTCGCCCGCGAACGTCGCGAATCGTCGCGCCGTTCATCCAAAAGATTCGCGCGCATTCAGATGATTCTCCTGTTTCGCGCGAGTTGCGGGTAATGGATGTTTTCCGGCGAGACCGTTAATTTTGGAGCGTTCGCATCGAAGTGTGAACACCGCCTCCACCCCGCCACTGTTCACTTTCGGCCTTCCTCCCTGATCATCCCGCTCGAAATTCATTCCCCGGGAAATATGCCGCGCATGGCTTGAGCCAGATGGAATGAAGGCTCGACGGCGCCCGCCACAACGGTCCCAGTCGTTGACTCCCCAACGGCCACCCTTTCCGCCGAACGCCACTCGCACCCACGTTTCATGCCTTCACTCCGTTTCGCCCTCCTGCTGGTCGGGCTGCTCGCTTCCGCAGCGTTTGCCGCCCCCGCGCCCGCGTATGACTTCTTCCTCTGCGCGAATCTAAACCGCAACTACACCATCGGCTCCAAGGTCGTCGCCAACAACGGCGTCTACCAGCGCGACGCTTCCGGCACCTGGCAGCATGTCGGTTACAACGACGGTACCATCACATCAGTCGCTTTCGATCCACGGGACCGAAACGTCATGTACACGTCTGCGCTCAACGGTCTCTGGCGCACTCTCGACGGCGGCCATCACTGGCGCATCTGCAACGACTGGAGCATGACCGAGGCGCGCGATGTCGCCCTCGATCGGAACGCCCCGGATCACGTCTACCTCGCTTTGCCCGATGGCATCGGAGTATCTACAGATCGAGGACAGACGCTCGTGCGCCGTGAGGACGGCCTGCCCGCGCGCGGCAAATATACGCAGGTGCTGCACATCGACCGCACCCGCGCCGGACGCGTGTTTGCCGGTTGTGAGACCGGTATCTACCTAACCGAAAACGGCGCCCAGCGCTGGCGCCGTGTTCTTCCCACCACCGACACCGTCTACGACATCCAGCAGTCGCCCCACGATCCGCGTCTCTGGCTCGCCGCCACCCACAGCGCCGGCCTCCAACGCTCCACCGACGGCGGGAACACCTGGGAAAAAGTCGCGTCGGCTCCCTCTACCAACCCGCTCTATAATGTAACATTTGATGTCACGCAGCCACAACGGCTCGCGGTCGGTAGCTGGAGTCTCGGCGTCCTCACCAGCGAAGACGGCGGCAGGACCTGGACCGACCGCAACGCCGGCCTGCCTGCGCCCCATCATGTCTGGCGCGTCGGCATCGATCCCGCAGGCCGGCTTTACGCGAGTGTCGCGGGACAAACGCTCTTTGTATCCGCCGATTTTGGACGCACGTGGCAGCCCGACACCATCGCCGCCGCGCAAGTTAACAAGTTTCTCCTCGTGCCCCGGAACGCTCCGTAGGTTCGCCCATCCTTCCGCCATGCCACGCGCTTTTCTCTCTGCTGTTCTCGTCACCGTCGCTGCCCTCACGGCCGCCGCTCAACCCTCTTTTGAAGGCGCGGCGCCTGCTGCCGCCCCAATCGAGGATGCCAGCCAGCGCCGCGACGATTATTTCCGCCGCGTCGATGAAGTCATCGACTGGGCTGCGGCCGGCGGCAACGCCAAGACCGACGATCCCGCCAACCTCAATCTCGCCATGATCGCCGCGCGGATCGTCCGCGGCCAGGACCTTCCGGGCTGTTCACAGCGCGTCATCGGGATGATGCGTGAGCCCGGCACCGGTCCTTTCTGGATGTTTCCCAGTGTCTGCATTGCCTATCTCGGCCGCGATCGTCTCTCGCCCGAAGCGCTGGCGTCGATCCGGACCGCGTGGCGCACCACCCGACAGCTGCGCGGTGACACCGAAAACCATTTCGTGATGTATTATATTTCGCTGTTTCTCATGGCGGAACTCTATCCCGATGAGCCCGCGGAAACATGGTACAGCGGCAAGTCCTCCGCGGAGAATCTGGCCGAGGCACGCTCCTATATCCTCAACTGGATCGATGTCACGGCCACTGTGGGCCAGGGTGAATTCAATACCACGCATTATATTGGCGAGTATGTCATACCAATCCAGTTCCTGGCCAATTGGTCCAAGGACCCGGCGATGCGACAACGCGGCCGCATGATGCTTGACTGGCTCTTTGCCGAGCTCGCCGCCACGACGCTCAACGGCGTCATGCGTGGGCCCAATTCCCGCACCGACGAAGGCTCCGTCATTGAGCGGTGGAATGCCATGGCGTCTTATTTCAGCTGGCTCCTCTTCGGCAATACTCCACCCACCGCCGGCTACAGCGGCTGGGGCCTTTACTTTGCGCCGCTCGCGAAGAACTACGAAGTGCCCGAGGTGATTTACCGCATCGCCACGGATCGCTCCGGCGATTTTGTCCAACGCGACCGGGCGCGGACCCGTCCCTTCTGGCGTTATAGTGACGAAACGTCGCCGCCAGTGCACAAAACCAATTACCTACGAAAAGACTATGCGCTGGGCTCAACGCGCGGCGGACGGATCGATCCCCTGCAGTCGCATGTGTGGGATGTCACGTGGGCCGAGGCCGATCCGCGCGGAAAGCACAATACGCTGTTTTCACTGCACCCGCACTCCGCGAGCGAAATCATGCAAGCCTCGTTTGTCTTCTATCCCGAGCCGATGATCAAGGGCGTCACCTTCGAGGGCAAACCATCCTACGATTCACCTGACAAAGTCCTCGGCAGCTCACCGTACGAGCAGGTGTTCCAGGACCTCGACACGGTCATCTCCCTCTACGACATCCCGGCCGGCACGCGTTTCCCGCACATCAATGGTTTCTTTTCGAAAGACCTCGTTGATTTCACAGAGGATTCCTCCGGCTGGATTTTTGCCCGCGGCGGCAACGCCTATCTGGCCTATCGGCCGCTCGCGCCGTATCATTGGATCCCATACCTCCACTACACCAGCGGCTGGGCGAAGGCGCGGCTCGACCTCGGCGGGCGCATTCTCACCAGCCCCCATCTCAAGAACGGCACCATCGTGCAGGCTGCCAGCGCAAGTGAGTTTGAGAGTTTCGTCGCCTTCCAAGCCGCCATTAAGGCGCTCACCTTGTCGTTCAAACTCGAGCCCGCCCCTACCGTATCGATGACGACACTACGGGGTAAGAAGGTCGCTTTTTCGTACGGCCAGACGCCCCAAGTGGACGGCCGCGCGATCGATTATAGCAAATGGAAACTCTTCCAGGGGCCGTACCTCAACGCCGAAATCGGCGGTCGCAAGCTGAGCATCACTCACGGCCAACTGGAGCGCGTCCTCGATTTCAACACCCTTACAGTCACCGACCGCGTCAGGGAAACCACGCCCGTTCCGTGAGCCCTTCCGGCCGGTTTCCGAGGCCTTGGTGCGCTCTCACGATGAAATCTTTTCGAGCTTCACCAATCGACCGTACGCCACCCACTCGGCAATGAATAAACTGCCGTCTTGATCAAAAGCGGCATCATGCGGACAAACGAATTTACCCGGCACGAAATGGTCACTGGTTTTGGTGCGAAGCGCGCGCACTTCCGACTTGGTCGTCCATCCGTCGCCCAGGTTTGCCAGCGTCTGGTAGTTTTCATCGACGAGCGTCACCCGTGCGTCGAGATCGGGGATCACGGCGAGTTTCCCTAATTGATCAAAATGCCGGGGCGAACGCACGGGCGTCGGAAGGAAACGACGGCGCCCTTTGGGCGATGGGAAAATTTTGCGAGGCTCGGAAGCCGCGGCTGAGCGCCCACCCGCAGAACGGCGAAACCCACTTCGAGAGTCGGACTTCTGTTAGGCCGGAGAAGGTGCGTCACGCGGCTCCACCATCACAGTAAAATGAAACGTTGAGTCGCACCCCGGTTCGTTTGGGGTCGTTTGTTTGCAACCATCGCCTTTCGACCGAGATTCCGCCTGGAATATTCCCACCATCATTCGCATGCAGGATTGCGCCCAATGATTCCTTGCGGAAGAATCGAAGACGACCACGCGAGTCGCATCCCGGATTCAGACCCGTTTCCATCACTATGATAATCAAACGCGCCACGGCAACAGCCACGAAACGAGGACCCGCCGACTATTTTACCGGATCGGTTTGGCTGGATGAAGTCACCAGCGCGCCGTACGCCTCTGACGTCAGGGTCAACGTCGTGACCTTCGAACCCGGCGCGCGCACGGCATGGCATACCCACCCCCACGGGCAACTACTGCAAATCGTGTCGGGCCTTGGGCGTGCCCAAAAAGCCGGCGAGGGCATTGTGGAACTGGCGCCCGGCGACGTGATCTGGTTTGAGCCCGGCGAGCGCCACTGGCACGGCGCCGCGCCACACTCGATCATGGTCCACCTGGCCGTGCAGCGGGCAGATGCCGAAGGGAAGACTGCCGCTTGGCAGGAACACGTGAGCGAAGCCGACTACGTCGCGTAACATTTCGCCCCCCGAGGCTGATGAGAAGAGGGACGCATTGATTGACGCACGCACGCCGGTCATTGCGACCCGGGTTTGACGCAGACGTTTTTCAATTGCTCCCAAGACTGTATATAGAAGAGGCAATTTCCTCAGCAGCGTGTTAATCTGAATCATCCGTCGTTGGCGCCTCCTGGCTTTAAACACGGGGTGGTGCCGGAGCCCAAGAACCATGACGTGGCGATCCTCGTGGATTGCCGCAGTCGGCGGTGACGTTTTCGCAATGAACAACCTTCCTTGCCACCATCATCCGGGCGATACTCAGCTCAACGCGGTTGCTCACGACGACAAAAACCTAATGCCATCAACCGCGTGGCGCCAAGCACCTCGTTCCGGGATCGACCAGTTTCATGTCGCATATGCGACATGAAACTGGTCGTGCCGGACTGAGCGTTGTTTCCCGGATCTCCGCCTCCCCGGCTCCGCGACGGAGGTGTCGTTCGCTCCGCGGCCTTCGCATGAGTTCAGGTGCACACCGGGCTCGAGGCTGACTGCGCGGGAACGACTCGATGCCTGAATCACCTCAATCGTGTTTCCGACAAGAAAAACCTCCGCACCAATCCTTGCTTCCTCAGATCGGCCGGCAAACGCCCTGCTTGATCGTCCGAATTGTGCGCGTCTTTGATCCTCCGACCAAAAGGATGTCGCATATGCGACATCCTTTCGGTCGGTCGTTGGCCGTGTCAGTGGTGGAACATAACCCCGCCGGGTAGGGCGGATAAAATCATGTTGTCGCCCTTCGAGCGCTTCTTCCACCAATGCTGGGGCACAGGACGAATATATGACCCTGTGGCTATGGAGGACTTCGACCACTCCCAGTTTTGGGCCTTCCGTCTTGATGCCTATTCAGTATAGACTGATTAAGACTCGATAAGAGTTTGTCACCTTGTCCTTTCGTCGGGCGCCTTCGCCCACGACGAAATGGCACCTTACGTCGCTTCCGTTCGCGACAACCGAACCCGTCAAAACGCGACAACCCGAACTCCCCAATTCCCCCTCAGATCGAACCGTTCCAAATCGATGACGTCCGAACTTCCCGCTGATCAGGATATCACCACCAACGGTCGTCGTTCCCGAATCTGGGTCCTTGAGGCGAAGGAGTGCCCGGAATTTGCCGCTTATCACATTGCGCGTTTAGGGATCGACACAGCACAGTATCCGTATCGCCGGGTGCGGCTGCGGCCGGCAGGGAGTTTCTTTCTTGCGAGCATTGAAGGTCAGGGGGAAATCTGGCTGGAAGGCCGCTGGCAAACCATTCCCGCCGGCACCGTGGTTCTGGCCCCACCGCGCACTTTGAACGCATTCTCGGCGTTGCGCGGCAAACCGTGGGTCTTTGCCTGGGTACGTTATGATGAGGCGCCTTGGACCAAGCCGCTGGTAGGCGCGGCGTCTCCGTTGCGAGTCAAGCATGGCGCCGAACAGCTCGGCCGCGTCATTGCCGGTCTGCGCGAAGCGGTGACTGCCGAACAGGACCCTGCAGAAATCCATCACTGGGTCAGCCTGGTCCAGCGGCTCTGCCTGCGCAGCGCGCGGCCCTGGCAGAGCGGATCGCGGGTCGGCGCCCTCTGGGAATCCGTGGCCCGCGACCTGCACAGTGACTGGAAACTCTCCACCCTCGCCGCCCAGTGTCACGTCAGCGCCGAACACCTGCGCCGGCTCTGCCTCCGGGATCTCGGACGAACGCCGATGGAGCACGTCACCTATATGCGGATACAGAGGGCGCAGGAACTGCTCGAAACCACCGACGACAAACTGGAGTCGATCGCCGCCCAGGTGGGTTATCATAGCAGCGATGTGTTCACGCGCGCCTTTACCCGCTGTGTCGGGATGCCTCCTTCACACTACCGTCTCCGCTCCTTGCGTGGCGACGGCTCGGCTTGATCAACGCAGCGACTTCAAGTGCGCGAAGAGATCGCTCACCTGCGCCGGCGCCATGCCTTCGAGCAATCCTTCGGGCATGAGGGAGCGCCGGAGGTACCCGGCGCTGCGAATGTCCGCACGCGGAAGCCGCCGGTCCTCGACGCCGGGACTGCGCAGCACAACCGACGTCGCGTTCTCCTCGACCAGAAAACCCTCCTGCACCTGTCCGTCGTTTGTCACCACCCGGAAGATTCGATACGCGCTCTCCATCGCCGCGCTCGGCGTGAGAATGTGACGCAACATCGCATCCACCCCGCTGAGGCCGATGCCATCGAGGGGTGGTGCAATCTGGCCGCCCTGACCACCCTGTTGATGGCAGGAGAGACAGAGTGGAGTGAAGAGGGTTTGGCCGGCCTCGGGGTTGCCACGGGTGTTCGCAAGACTGCGGAAAACGTTAAACTTCTCCGCCTGAACGGCCGCCTCGGCATCGGTGAGGAGAACTGGAATATCCTCCGCTGCTTCGATGCGGGCGCTCCCTTGCAGCGTACCCCAGCTGGCACCGGCAAAGACGTGGGCCAAGCCATCGGAACGTGGCGCAGCGGCGCTGCCACCGAAGCTGCGGTCAAAGTTCTCCCGGATCTCGCGCGGAGAGCGGGCGGTACTCCACACGCGATACTCGGCAAACCAGCCAGCCGTGCCGCCTTTGGCTGGGCTGGTGCGCCCCAAGTCAAGACCTGCATACGCCTTCTGATCGGTCGCCGCACTCGTGGCATCAAGCTCGCCGTTAATATAGATCCGAAACACCCCTTCGGCGTCACGCGTGATGGCATAATGCGTCCAGACCCTTGGCGCGGTTTTCTTGGTCGCGACTACGACGTTGCCAGCCCCGCCGCCAATCCAGACGCGGAGCTGGCCCGCATGGAAATTGAGATCGAAAATCCCGGGCGCGCCGAGCAGGCCGTCGCGGTTGTCGATCGTCGGATCGAGATTGGCCCAGCATTCCACCGTGAAAGGCCCGGTGAGCGTAAGGCTGGTCGCCGAATAATCGTCCGACCCGCCGCCCAGACGAAGCGTCCGCTGCGCGTCGCCTCCCCGTTCCTGCCACAGCTCGGCCACGTGTACGTCCGACGGAAGCAAGGTCCGCAATTTATCCACCGTGCTGATCCCAACGTCCGCTTTCGCCACTGTGCCCTCCCTCAACCCTTTGACGAGCGCAGTCGCGCCTTCAGTGGTGCTGGCGAGACGTTCCAAGGCGCTCCCCCGCTGACGGGTGGTAAGTACCGGCAGCAAGCGCACCAACCGAACCGCGGCGTCAGGCGCACGCGAGGCGGCCAGAGAGGCGAGCGCTTGAGACCGAACCGCCTCCGTCTTGGCGTCGCGGGTCAGCTCCTCAAACAAGGGTGTGGGACCGACACCGATTTCGCGGAGGGCCTGCAAGGCCGCCAGCGACGACGCGGTGAGCGTGCCGGCAGTCCAGCCGTGACGGAGTGCGGCAACGAGAGCCGGCTCGAGAGCAGTGAGCTTGAACGCACCAGCAATCTGCGCACCCAAAGTTACATCCTCGGGGGCGCGACTTTCCAAGAGAACTTGTCCCGCTTGCGTAAGCGCCGACGCGAGCGGTCCTGTTTCGATGGTGGTACGAAGGGAAAGCAGGGCAACGAGCACCGGTTGCCGCGTGCTGGGGCGAGCGAGCGCCGCCGCCAACGCTTCGCGCACCGAGGCTTCACCCAGATGACCGGCCAACGCGCGAACCTCCTCTTCGTTCCACGGACGAGAGAGTTCGCGACTGAGCGTTGCCAGGCCGAGTGCGGCCTCCTTTCCGTTGAGCGCCAACGTGGCGAGGATTCGATTCTCGAGTGGAAAAGCCCGGCCATCGGTTGAGGCGAGAAACGCCCGTGTCGCGTCCGGGTTCAGTTCCATCGCCCAGCGGGCCAAATAACGCTCGAATTCGCGGTCATAACGTTCGCCCTCGCTGCCCGTGGCGAGCGAGGCACGACCGAGCTGCGCGGCGAGCGCCATGACCCGCGGGCTGGCGCCCGGTACCCGGCGGAGCGAATCGCCCACGGCGGCCCGGACTGCCGCAACGGGATCGCTGATGAGCGGCGCAACCACGCCGAGAAATTCGCTCTCCGATCGCGGCGGCGCGGCGGCGAGCCGGACGGCTTCGTGACGGACGGTAAAGGCCGGGTCACGAGCCAACGTATTCAGTAAGGTAGTACTGACGGGCTTCAATCCTTCCAGCGCCCATAACGCACCCAAGCGGCGATCGATCGCGACCGATCGGTCCCCGGCGATCTTTTCCAGATCGGGCGTGAGTGAAGCCGCCTGCCGGTCGATGATTTCAAGCCACGCGAGACGTGACACGAGCGCGTTGGGTCCGCCGATCTGCGCGAGGAGCGCGCGATCATCGAGCCGCGTGAGGTCGGGCGGAACCTCCCGCGACTGTTCCCGATGGCGGATGCGCCAGATGCGGCCACGCGTTTTGTCGCGGTCCGGGTGGGCCCGCGGAACCTCGTTGTGCGAAATGATCTTATTATACCAATCGACAATATAGAGGGCGCCGTCAGGGCCGAAATGGAGAGCAACGGGGCGGAACCAGCGATCACTCGTCGTCAGAAAGTCCGCGAGTTTCTCGAAACGATAGCGTCCGCCCTCGAGGGTGGCCCGCACCACCTGGATCGAGTTGGCGATCGGATTGGCGAGGTAGAAGACATGGGAGCCATCGGAATCGACCGCACCCACGCGTCGAAAAAGACCGTCGCGATCTTCGGCCAGCGCGAGACCGCTCAAGCCGGTGCCGCCCATGCGTTGCTCACCCAGTGGTGGGGGCATGAGGGGCTGATAGGAGCGCAAGAGTTCCTTCGAGCCGGTGCGCACGTGGATGCCCGGCTCGTAGGGGATGACCGCGTAGCCAAAATCATTGGCCTCTTGCAGGAACGTTTCGCCCTCGCGACTCGTGTGCATTCCCCAGATATTATTGGGACCCGCGGTGAGATTCTCGAAGCTCGAGCCGTCCAAAGAAAAACGGGCGAGCTTGCACTGATTAAAAAGAATTTCCGTGGAACCATCGGCAAACGACTGGCCACCGGGACGCCGGACCTTGGAGTAATTGAAGAGACCTTGCGCGACAAAGATCTGTCCACCGGGTTGCCGGAGAAATTGATGGGGAAACAGGTGCGAGTCCTGGGTACCGAAACCCGTGAGCACAACATCATGGCCGTCAGCGCGACCGTCGCCGTTGGTGTCGCGGTAAAAACGAATATCCGCGCCATATTGAACGTACGCTCCGTTTTTATAAGGCAGGACGCCGAGCGGCATCACGAGGCCGTCGGCAAAGACGCGGGGAGGGGCGGTGACGGCGGCACGGCCCGGCGCGGGAACGCCGTAGGGGGCGTCGAAGACGACGACCTTGTCGCGACCACCACTGGCAAACAGCGCATCGGACGCAGCCTTCTGTTCGTTACCATCCACGGGATACTCGAGCGCGGTCATGGACCAGAGCCGCATCTGCGCGTCCCAGGCCACGGCGATGAACTTGCCAAAGCCGTCGGACTCGGCGACCACGAGTTCCGCCTCGAATCCGTCGGGGAGCTGGAATGATTGGCGCTGTTCCTCGGGCGAGAGCGCGCCCGTGGTGACCGTGTTGTAGCTAATATCTTTGGCCGGGCCCGTGGTCGTTGGGGCAGTGACGGCGGCGGGCGCGGGTGCCGGGGCGGACGATCCCTTGCCCTTCAAGGCGCCGACCTTCGCATTCTTGGCCTTGGCCGCAGGCCGGGGTGATGGCCGACCCACCTGATCCCAAGTCGGAGCGCCGGGCGTCGAGGGCAATTCCTGAATCGTGACATCCTTGACCTGCACCAGCACGATGCTGCGGCTATGGATCTGAATGCCGATGTGCCCATCGAGGGCGATGAGCGGTTCTGTTTCCGTATAGTCGAGGGCGGCGACGCCATTGATCCACGAGCGGATGCGCGGGCCCTCGGCGAGGATGCGATAGTCGTTCCATTCTCCGGGACGAATCGCGGCGTTGACGGCCGGCTGATCGGCGGCTTCGGATAGTACCTTCCGCCGGCGCGACTCGTCGTAGAGTTTACCCCACCAGCCATCACCGGCATCGACCTGGTAACCGCTCATCTCGGGGGAACCGGGGACGCGCACACTTCGAATCTGGATCCCACTGTTGGGCGGCAGGCCGGTGACGTAATCGCCGGTGATCTTGAGCTTCAGACGAAGATCAAAGTTTTGGAACGAGCGCTTCGTCGCGAGAAAGTGATTGTGCGGAACTTTCTCCGTGGTGGAGCCCCCGGTGAGGGCGCCGTCTTCGACTCGCCACCACTTGAGGTCGCCCTCCCAGCCGGCGAGGGTCTTGCCGTCAAAGAGGTCGGCAGCGATCAGAGGGAAGGTGGCACAAAAGCCTGCGAGGAGGAAGAAAGCGGCACAAAAAGATTTGTGAAGAGTCATGCGGGGAATCGAAGGGACGGAACTCTCTGAGGGAAAAGATCTATTTCGCAATGGCGACCATCGCCGACGGACGGGCGACAGATACCGCTTTGAAGCGTCGCGTCAGTGCGGAAAGTGACGATTCAACTGCCATGCGCTCCAGGCTGCTCGCACCGACGAATCCGATGGCATCGGTTCGTTCGATGATAAACTGCGCGTGCTCCGGGGTAAGGATCGGGCCGCCATGGCTCAGATAGAGAATATCGGTCCGGCCACTCGCCCGGGCGCCCTCGATGATACGTTGCGTCCAGGCCGCCGCTTCGTCGAGCGCCACAGCGGCGCCGCTGACGCCGATCGAGCCGCCGATGGTGGTGCCGCAATGCGCGATGATGGCGTCGGCGCCAGCGTCCGCCATTGCGTGGGCTTCGTCAGGGGTACTCACGTAGACGATGGTAAAGAGTTCCATGCGGCGGGCGAGCGCGATCATCTCCACCTCTTTTGCCACGCTCATCCCGGTTTCCTCGAGAATGTCGCGGAAACGCCCGTCGACAATGCAATGCGTCGGAAAGTTGTTCACGCCGCTGAACCCCATGTCCCTCACTTTGCCGAGCCAATGCCACATCCGGCGGCGCGGATCCGTCGCATGCACGCCGCAGACTACGGGAATTTCATCCACCACCGGCAGGACCTCGTATTCACCAATCTCCATGGCAATGGCGTTGGCATCGCCGTAGGCCATGAGGCCTGCCGTCGACCCGTGGCCCGCCATCCGAAAGCGACCGGAGTTATATACTATCAGGAGATCGGCCCCACCCTTCTCGATGAATTTCGCCGAGATGCCGGTGCCAGCACCCGCGGCGATGATCGCTTCGCCGCGCGCCACCGTCGAGCGCAGGCGATCGACGACTTCTGTGCGGGTATACGGGTTTCCCTTTCCGGTCCATGAGTTGGGCATAGAGTGAATAGCGATAGCATTTAGCTGGAGACCTGATCCACGACAATGACGCGCGCGAGTCGGGGCATAACCACGCCCACGGCCGCCTGGTGGACCGGGTGCGGGAGGTAGGCATCGCGCGCGGCGACATTCTCAAAGATAAACATAAAACTATGAGTGAACCCATCGTTGAGACCTTCCGTGCTGATGTCCGGCGACCAGTTGAAACCGAGAATGCCGGGAATCGCTTCGGGCAGTTGGGCGAGGGTGCGACGGACCAGTTCAATGTCGCACGCCGTGCACTCGGGCTTAAACTGGAAGAGGGCGATATGATTGACGCGGGACATGGAGGGGTGATGAATTCACTATAGGTTCATTGTCCACACTTTTAACAATCACGATAAAGCACATTAGAACTTCCCGCGCACCCCAAAGTTGAAGCGCCGCTGGCCAGCCCAGACCTGACCAGGAAAAATTCGATCACCTGCACCCAGCAGCTGGTACGACGGACGTTCCGTAAGATTGTCGATCGCAAAGAAAACTTCCGCACTCTTGCGCCAACGATACACAAAATTAAGGTCGATTTTCTCGCGGCGGGGATTTTTTGTTACCAACCCTGGATTCGGATTCGAACCAGCGAGGAAACCAGCCTGTTGATTATATCGGGCCAGCATAAAGAACTTTCCCTTCGTATATTCACCCACGATATTCCAGGCCCGCGGAACAAATCCGGGAACTTGGGATGAACCGATACTCGTATCACCCCCATAGTTTCCTTCTGCCCGGAGAACGGTCAGATTCCCCTTGAAGGTGAACAACCCCACCACCCGGGGGATAAAGTTTAGTTGCTGCACCAGGTTGAACTCGGCTCCCTGGACCTTGGCGAAACCGCCATTAATCGAAGTCCGGAGCTGATAGCCGACATATTGATCGCCGAACTCGAAACCCGGCGAAACCGTTGCAATTTGTCTGACAATATGGTCGTTGATGTCCTTACGAAACAACCCGATCGAAAGCACGCCCACCGGCTCGGAGAAATATTCGAGACTCAAATCATAGCTGTTGGCCGTTTGCGGCCGGAGACCCGTATTATTGATAGTAACGACATCATTGATATCGTCGATCGTCGTGTTGGGCACAATCGCCCCATAACCAGGCCGACCAATACCGGTGGAGAAACTAGCCCGCGCCTGCAAGTTCTGGCCCAAAGTATAGATCGTGTGGATACTCGGAAACAAGTTGTCGTAGCTCCTCGAACTGGAAACAGGTCGACCACCGTTGATAATCGCGCGCTGGAGCGGATCCGGGACCTGTGCCGCTGTCGCCGTCGGCTGGTCGCGCAACAATCCTACTCCGCTGACCTTGGTTTCCTCCCAGCGCACTCCGGCGAGAACACGGAGCTTTCGCCAGTTGGACTCGGCCATGAGGTACCCGGCCGTAATCTCCTCTTTTGCTTCGAAATTGCCCTGAATGTCTCGAAAGGCATTGCCGTAGGCATCATCCAGCCAAAGTTGAGGCTGATCGTAATAGCTTCGGTTCAGGGCCGGGATATCGAGCAGGAAAGGCCGACGGTTACCGGCGTCATTATTACCGCTCACCGCCGGCCCGGAATTGGCAAAGCGACTGAGTCGGTCGTCGCTCCGACCGGTGGCAGGGTTGATCCCCAGCACGCGGTCTTCTCCGACAAAGGCCCGCTGATGACTACGGCTATAGTGAAGGCGACTTTGCGTGTTGAAGTTAATGCCAGCTTTCACCGTTGTCGGAATCGGCAGAGAAAATTCGCGTTTGAGGTCAGCACGCATGCCCCGGCGTTTATCATCAACGTAAATCCGGTGCTGCTGGACAACTCCAAGTTGATAATTGTCGGGATTGAAGACGTCTTCTTCATTACCACTGGTGATCCGGATCGAGGGGAAGAGACTGTCACCGGAGGCATCGATCACATACGCCGGGCGATAAACGGGCAGGAGCGTCGCGTTTGCGACGGCGTAGTCGATCGTTCCCTCCAAAAGGACGTTGGTGATCGCTCGAGAGAGAAACGCATTGTAGCTCACATTCCATCGCTCTCCCCGGTGCTTACCCTCCAGTGAGAGGGAGTCGGTCTTAACCGCGGGGTTGTTGTTATTATGCCCAACGGTGACGGCTGCGGTGCCGTAGCTGCGGACGTCGGGCGTCCAGTTGGCGGCTGGCACTGCAGCGCTAAACTGGGTCGTCAGTCCTTCCGTGATCTCAAGCCAGTCGTCGTGCTTGAATTTCAGTGCGAATTCGTGCTTGCCGCCCCGGCGGTGATCAAGCGTGACCGCCCAGTTTTTCCGGTAGCGGAAACGATCATTCTCGATGGTGGAATTATTATTGGGGAGGAAACCGTAGTTCGCATTCGAAACTATATTCTGCGTCGAACGGAGCTGGTTCGTCGCCTCTTTGTTGATACCTCCAGTTACATAGACTCCCCAGTCACGTTTGGGACCAAAGATGTCGTGATACGTCAATTGGATGTTCGGAGTGGGTCGGGTAACATAGCCGCTCCTCGTCTCCACATACTGTCCGCCGATCCGATACTCAAAATTTCCCGCGGCCTTGGGATAATCGAGGGCGGTCTTCTGAACCAGATTAACCAGACCTCCAATCGCGTCAGCGGGTCGATCGGGCGTCAAAGCCTTTACGACCTCGGCGGTCTTGATATTGTTGGTGTTGGTGGTCGATAAAACGCCCGACCGCGAAGTCACGGCGCCGTTGATCCCGGGAGTCGCGAAGGTGTTACCGTCGAGTTGCACATTATTGAGTGAGGAATCGATGCCGCGGACCGAAACGCGGTCCACCTCGTTAAAGAAAAGCGAGCCAGTGACACCTGGGAGCAGTTGAAGCAACTCGGCCGGATTATCATTGTTGAGCATACCATACGACTGGATATCGACCACGTTCTTGACGTTCGGCGCGTTCCGTTGCTCGGTAATGGCCAGTGCATCGGCACTTCGGTCAGCCGTGACGGAGAAGGTGCCCATCTTGACCACGTCTTCCCTGAGAATGACGGACACGTTGGCCGATTCCCCGGCCGCAACAACCACGCGGGCGGTGCCGGGATTCATGCCTGTATAACTAATCCGCACGACATATTCTCCCGGTAACATGTCTCCAAAGTCGAACTCCCCGCGGCGATCGGTCGAACTGACGCGATTGGTTCTGTCGATTGTGACTGTTGCGCCTTCAATAAAGACACTTTCGTTACTGTTGGTAACTACGCCTGTGATCCGTCCGCTGCCCGTCTGCGCCATCGCCAACGAGCTCAAGAGTGAAAAGGCGATCGCAAGCAAGGCGGGATATTGACGGATCGACGAGGGTCTGAGAAACAGTGGAGTTTTCATCTTTTATGGGGTGATTGACTTAATGATCTTTTCGGCACCAACGGGATGAAGGCAGGGCCGCGAGAGACTCGAACGAGGAAGACAATGGGCCATTCAGACGGCCAAAAGAAAGATTCCGTCTCACACCAACTCACGACGATTTCACACCTTCCCTGAAAATGTTTATGTGTTCCAGATTATGGTACATAGTCCCTTTTAACGCCGAATGATTGCCGCTCGCACCGGGGTGTGCCTGCGGTCATAGCCCGCAACGATTGCATTGGGGAGCGCCCACCGGATTTCGATGGATAGCAACTCCCACTCGACCCGCGTTTCTACTCTAAGAGCAAGGTACGTCGACTGGTGAAACGGCGCGCTTCGCCGGTCAGCGGATCCTGAAAGGCGATGGACTTTGCGAGCAACTGCAGAGGTTTGGCGTAGTCGTCGCTGTCTTCGGGCAGATGCGCCGGGTAGATCTGATCGTGACGGATCGGCAGGCCCAACGCCGCACAATGCGCGCGGATCTGATGTTTGCGGCCGGTGACCGGAGTAATACCATAGCGGGCCCAATCCCCCTGCCGCTCGATCAGGGCCACGTGTGTCTCGGAATTGGGTTCGCCGCTCTCCTCGCGCACTTGCATGAAACGGTCCGGATTCTCGACGAGCCTGCTACGATACGTCAGCGGCAAGACGAGTTCAGGTCGCCAGGGGGCGATCGCCTCGTAATATTTCTAAATTGATCTG
>Ga0163151_10005181_pt1 | contig 16837 bp, 15 predicted proteins | sample OliLakLV19MP5IB2_FD_145596 | JGI IMG/M metagenome (GOLD analysis project Ga0163151, IMG submission 145596) | Freshwater microbial mat bacterial communities from Lake Vanda, McMurdo Dry Valleys, Antarctica - Oligotrophic Lake LV.19.MP5.IB-2 | ecosystem: Environmental > Aquatic > Freshwater >...
AATGTTAGAAGTTTTGGGTGATGGAAAACAATCTAAAAGTTATCTCCATGTTGATGATTGTCTTGACGGAATGATTTTTGGACTTACCAATTCACATCAAGAGGTGAATCTTTTTAATCTCAGCAGTGATGGAATTTGCTCTGTTGCTAAAATCGCTGAGCTCGTTATTGATGGGATGAAACTCACAAGTACAATCAAATACACGGGCGGTTCTCGCGGATGGCCAGGGGATGTTGCAAGAGTTTATCTTGATGGAACAAAACTTCAAAATTTGGGTTTTAAACCAAAACTTGATTCTGCACAAGCTGTGAAAAAAGCCGTTTTAGATATTTTAAGTGATTCAGAATTAGGGATCAGTACTTAATGTCTATTCAAGCCGTAATTTTAGCTGGTGGTTTGGGCACACGCCTTGGCGCCTTGACTAAAGATACTCCAAAGCCATTAATGAAAATTCGTGGCAAACCATTTCTTCATTGGCAAATTGACTATCTTAAAAATGAAGGGGTGACTGATTTTTTATTTCTTACTGGTTTTAAAGGTGAACTCATTCATGAGTACTTTGGTGATGGTTCGCAATTTGGTGTTTACATTCAATACAGTCAAGAAGTGACCCCACTGGGTACAGGTGGAGCCCTCATTCAAGCTTATCAAAAATTAAATGAAAGTTTTTTACTACTTTTTGGAGATAGTTTTTTACCTGTTAATGTTAGCCAGGTTTTCAGCGGCCTTGAAGCGCCCATGACAGATGTTGTGATGACTGTTTACGATAATCGTGAAAATACCTCAGTACCATTTAACGTCGGGTTAGAGGGTTTACGAGTGAAACGTTATGAAAAAGTAGCCATTGGGGCTCAAATTTCCCCTGATTTGACGCATGTAGAAGCTGGTGTGTATGGAGTTAAAAAAACGCTGTTTAAAGGTCATGCCCTTAAGGTATGTTCATTTGAAAGTGAACTTTTAAAATCTGCTATTCAATTAGGCTCGGTGGCGGCAATTAAATGCTCGCAGCGATTTTTTGATATCGGCACTCCAGAGCGGTTAGCACTTTTTGAGGAACGAATCGGTGATTATTTCACGAACACCCTTTAGGTTAAGTTTTGCGGGCGGAGGTACTGATCTTCCTAGTTTTTATCAAGAAGAAGACGGTGCCGTACTTTCAACAGCACTTAATAAATATATGCACATCACAATTAATAAGCGCTTTGATAATACAATTCGATTGAGTTATTCAAAAACAGAAATCCAAAATCACGTCAAAGATATTGAACATCCTATTTTTAAATATGTGCTTAGTCAGTATTTGCCTCAAGGTGGGGTGGAAGTTATTTCAATGGCTGATATTCCAGCTGGCACAGGGCTTGGTTCTAGTTCAAGTTTTACCGTCGCCATGCTTCACGCTGTAAAAGGATACTTAGGTAAATTTCAAACTGCAGAAGAATTGGCCAGTGAAGCAAGTGATATTGAAATTAATAAACTTCACGAACCAATCGGAAAACAAGATCAATACATCTCAGCCTACGGGGGCTTACAGTTCATTCAATTTAAATCTTCAGGCGATGTAACTGTTGATCCGATCGTTTGTACCAGTGATACAAAAAATGCATTAGAAGCCCATTGCATGCTTTTTTACACCGGTCAAACACGAGCGGCTAAAAGTATTCTTCAAGAACAAAAAGAGAACACCAAAGCAAAGCGCCAAACATTAAGTGATATGGCTCAAATCGCTCGAAAAATGAAGACAGTCCTTGAAGCAAATAAGTCATTAGAGTCTTTTGGAAAGCTACTTCACGACGCATGGACGCTAAAAAAGTCTGTGGCCTCTAATATATCTAGTTCCCAGATAGACAAATGGTACGAGCAAGCCCTAAAGGCAGGTGCTTGGGGTGGTAAGATTTTAGGAGCTGGTGGTGGGGGATTTCTCATGGTATTTTGTGAACCAGGCAAACAAAATGCTGTGAAAAACGAACTTAAGGATCTTAAGCTTTTTGATGTAGAATTTGAAGCTCAAGGCAGCAAGATAATTTTTGTCGGTTAAATTTAAACCTCTAATTTTAGGAAATGAATATGAGTGAAATGCCATCAGATTTTACACCTACAAACTTTGCTAGCAATTATCTTAAAGAGGCACATTCAATTTTTGACGTGTATCTTGGTAAGGCATTTACTCAAGCTATGGAAGTCATGTGGGCGGCCTATGAAAAAGACAAGCAGGTTTTTATTTTTGGCAACGGTGGTTCAGCGGGAACCAGCTCTCATATGGTTAATGATCTTTCTAAGGGGACATCAGTTGAGAATAAAAAACGTCTCCGAGTGATGGGCCTTGCTGATAATATGAGTTTACTTACCGCATACGCCAACGATTGTGGGTATGAATCTATATTTGCTGAGCAGCTTAAAAATCTTTTAAATCCGGGTGATGTTTGTATTGCGATTTCAGCTAGTGGTAATTCACCAAATATAATTAAGGCTGTTGAATACGCACGTCTAAAAAAAGCACAAGTGATAAGCCTTGTAGGGTTTAGTGGTGGAAAATTAAAACCACTCTCAGATGTCGCTATACATTATGAATCGTATAATTATGGAATTTGTGAAGATGCTCAATTGATGTTTTCGCATTTATGTTGTCAATTTCTGCATGAAAAAATTAAGAGATCCTGATTTTAATTAAGCCTTTGGAGGAAGTTATGCTTCACGGCGAAGAGATGATCAAAAACGCCCAATTAGAGTGTTTTGAAAACCGCACCCAAGTACGAAGATACTGGATCGAATTCACTTGTCCTGAATTTACGTGTCTTTGTCCGCGTAGTGGGTTCCCAGATTTTGCGACTATTCAGATTAAATATTCACCCGATAAAAAATGTGTAGAGCTTAAAAGTTTAAAACTCTACATCAATAAATTTAGAAACATGAATGTGTTTCACGAAGATGTGACTAACATCATTATTGATGACTTGATTAAACTCCTTGACCCTTGGGAAATTGAAGTTGTGGGTGATTTTAGTGTGCGTGGTAATATCAAAACAGTGATTAGGGCTCATCATAAAAAATAAGTACTCGTTATAGCTTTTGGTTATAAATAAATCCAAAAACCTTTCATCACTGTGTTTCGCTCTAATGGAAATTCAAAGTCATAAGGCGGGTGACAACGCTCAAGCCTTATGACTTTTTTAATTGTGCGTTCAACCGACAACTCGAGACGTCTGCCTAAAAACTGGCTTGTGATTGATTCATCATTGAGTGTGAACAATAGTCGCCCGTGAGGGGCTAGGCATTTAAAGGCAAAGTCTAAAAGTTCATCAAGATTTTCATTAAGATTAAAAACCCCGTGTTTGTGACGTGAAAATGTGGGTGGATCAATAATTATTAAATCAAATTGACGCTCTCTTTTTAAGCATGCCTTTAAAAAGAAAATAGAATCTGCCACAAAAAAATCATATTGATCAGGGTTGAGTCCGTTGAGTTTAAAATTACATTTTCCCCAATCAAGAGTTGCACCTGAGGTATCTATGCTGATCACCTCATGGGCTCCGCCTAGGGCTGCGGCTAAACTAAAACCACATGTGTAGCTGAAAAAGTTGGCAACACGTTTACCTTCTGAACTTTGTAATACTTTTTTTCGATTTTCTCTCTGATCTAAAAATAATCCGGTGCTGAGGCCTTGGTTTGAGCGCATTTCAAACTTTATTTTATTTTCTGTGATCACCCATTTATCAGGTAGTTCAATTGAGCTATTAATGTTGTTATTCTCAAGGGCGACACTTAAGCCTCTGTTTTTCATGGTTCTGATAAACCATTTTTTGCATCCGATGCTTTCAGTTAACGTTTGGGCAAAATGGGGTTGGATGGTTTTCTCAGTATAGTTTTGGAATTGTAAAACATCTCCTAGTTTTTCTATGCACAATTTAGGCTTAAAATTTTTTGTCCATTCGCGATGTACAAGGCGAAAACTATCAGTGTTTTTCTTTTCAAAATTAATGAGAAAACGCCTTCGATCATAGCTTGATAAGAATTTTGCATGATCTGTGTCGGGTTTTTCTTTTTGAATAAATAAAGTGGGTAGAGGTGAGATGTATTTTTCACCTTCAAAATCAAGGCTTTTAGAGTGGAGCATTAACCGAACAAAGGGGTTTCCTCCATGCTCTGCATCTCCTAAAATTGGAATACCTGAAGCTTGTGCATGAATTCTTATCTGATGAGTTTTGCCACTTGAAATTTCTGCTTCATATAAAAATCCAAATGGTGATGTACCGAGTTTTGCAAATTTAGTGAAACTATTTGAAATGCCTTCAACCAATTCAAAACGATGGTTTCCGGTTTTTTCAATGCGACCTTCATATTTCCAGACAGATTCTTTAGATTCATGTGGAGAAATAAATATATATTTTTTTTTGGCAGACTTGAGTTTTTGTGTCCACTCCATGACCGCTTCTTTAGAGGTGGTTACTAAAAGACAACCCGAGGTTCCGTGATCGAGACGATGTACGGCCCACAGAGTACGATCGAAAAGTCGTTGCGCCATTTCTAAAAAGCCTTCTGTAACGCCGCCATCGGGCGTGTGGGTTGAGGCACCACTTGGCTTGTCTAATATGAGGGCATTGGAAAACTCTTTGAGAATCATGCGATAATACTGACACTGCGTAAGTCTTCTGGCAACTGAGCTCATAAATTTGACGCACGTGAGCTAATTATTTTTATAAAAAATGATATTTTCTTACATTAATGCTTTACCTTTAAGTAAACATTCTTTCTAATATATTCATCAGAAGTTCGCTCTCGTCGGAATAGAAGTAATTCGGTTCTGTACATTACGAGGGGCACAAGTTGGGGGCTGTACCGAGGTGGTACAGAGTAGTTTTTTTAAAACACGAAACTACAGGGAGAGGGGTTACAAGGTCAAAGACCTTGGTGCCCATGGATGGGCGATCTTCTTCATTAGTTAAGTAGGGCAATGTCAGCACACAAAAAAGGTCTCGTATTTCAAAAAGTAGGTATCTTCGTTGATGCCGAAAATATCGAAACATCTGGATGGAAACATCACAGCGGCCGAACAGATTACAAAAAAATCCTAGAAAATGTTGGCGATCGTGAAATCATCCGTATCATTTATTACAAGCCACAATTCAAAGAAATATCTAATGAGTTTGAAGTATTTTGGTCGCGTATGGGTGGAGAAGTAAAACGCCCTGTTAAAAACGCTGACTGTTTTCTCATTATCGATGCTGTCACACTAGCTGAAAAATTAGATGTAGTTATTATTCTTGGAGGAGATAAAGATTATCTCCCCCTTATTTGGTATCTGAAATCACGTGGTTGTCGCACAGAGATCTGGGCTTGGCCTGAAGCAACCAGCACTGATATGCAACAAGCTGCTGATGCGTTTTTCCCACTCACCAAAGAATTCATTATCCCAGGTGGCACCGAACCCGCTGGTGGGCGTAAACCCACTGGTAGCGTTACTCGCTAATTTTCTAATAACTTATTTTTTCTTTTTTTTCTTCTTCTTTACGAGGCTTTTTTCGCTGGCGATGGCTCGCTTTGCGTTGGCATTTTTAGGCATCAATTTAAAATGTGCAAGTTGCATTTGTTCTGGCTTTTTTAAGAGTAGAGACCACTGTTTGCCAAATTTTCCGATGGCTTGCTTCTGGGCCCATCCCCAAAGTGGATTATGAACACTTAGATTTTGAGAGCGTGCTACAAGATTTTGTGGATCTTGACTCTTTACTGCGATTGCAAGATCAAGGGCTTGAATAATATTTTTTTCAAATTCAGTTTGATTCACATTTTCAATAGCTGTTTTTGATTTCTCCCAATCAGCAAGTGGAACCATCACATCACTATTGGCTACTTTCCACCAATAACCCAATGATTGAGCTGTATTTGTATCAGGTTTTTCTTTAGCTCGACACCCAGCACTCCACTCAGACCAAAAAGGAAGTCGGGTACATTGACTAATGACTTGTGTGCAATCTGTTAAAGCCTGAGATTCGCAAGCTGTGTTAACGAGTGTATCAAAGAGAATTTTTTCAGATGCTCCCATATTGTCTTGTTCCAGAAATTCAACATCTTGAGCAAGAACTTCATAAGCTTTTTTAAAGTCACCCTTTTTTTGATTAAGCAGAGCTTGTTTAGTTTTCATGGCCAAGTACTGTGCAGAATTAAGAAGGGCTGTTTTACTTTCTTTAACTAAATATTCTAGTTCATCATTCACTGAATCAAGTTTTTCAAGATTTGAAATTACTTTTAAGACTAAGAGCGCACCTGGAGTTTGGGCATCAAGTGATTTTTCGCTTAAGAGTGCAGCCATGAGTTGGACTGACTGACATTCTTGCGAAGCTGTTTGCCCGGGCCTACAAAGCCAATCTTCAGTCACTTGAATATTTTCTTTGTAATAAGCATAACGATCAACAGATGGTAGAGTGCGTGCTTTTGAAAAATGAGTCATTGCACTTAAAAGTTTTTCATCATTTTTGGGCATGCCTTGATCAACGATTTGTGGAAGTTCGCCTATGAGCATAAGCCAAGAAAAACTCTCTATTTGTTTTCGATTACTTGGTGAGAGTGCTGTTGATTTTTCAGTTACTGAGTTGCTCAGTTTTTTGATATTTATTAAAAGTGAAACTGAGAGTGCGGATATCAGCAAAAAAGAAACGGTGATTGCCCATGCACGACCGACTTTGCGTTCAATAGGGCTAATGTAGTTTGGAAATACTTCGTCATGTACGACAACTGTTTCAGCGACGATGTCATGCCAAGCGCGTCTGTCACTGCGACTTAAAATTGTACTCCAGCTAGCACCTATGGTGAAAAATCCAAGCCACCAAGCCGTAGTTCTTTCTAAAATCTGCCAAGGAGAAAGTGGGTGATTGGGTTTTGCTGATTGAATGCGAAGTCCAAATGCTTTTTTGCCCGGCGTGGTATGCATTATAGATAAAAAGAGGCATTGAGTTGATAGAGAAACAAAGGGCCAAAATAGGAGCCAAGTTATCCACCAAAGTGTTGTCCATGCTTTTTCTGGAAATAGAAATGTTAGAATTGATCCTGTCGCGAATCCAATGAGGCCTTGATCAATCAATTGAGCGCCGAGGCGTAACCAGGGGTTAGCGATTTTCCATTGGTCAAACGCCCGACGAGTGAATTGTTCGAAGTTGTGCTTCATACTTAAGTTATCGTCTATGGAGCCGCCTCCCTTGAGGCTAGAAGTCTGGTTTTATAAATCATCTATTTCTATGATAAGTAGCAGGAATTCTTGACTTAAGGAGAGCCCAAGGGTACTCGATTACATTCGTTAGCCCAGTCATTAAGCGGCCGTAGCTCAGCTGGATAGAGCATCAGACTTCGAATCTGAGGGTCACAGGTTCGACTCCTGTCGGCCGCACCATTCGGTACCCGGTACCTTTTTCGTTAGCACTGCGTCAGAAAAGTTCGGTTTCGAGTCTACTTAGTTTTTTTGAGTCTTTATCAAGTGGGAGTGTGAAAATGCTTCTGCGCATTGCCTTAGTGGCATCTTCATAATCTTTTTTCAGCGGTTCCTCATTCAACCAGAGCAGAGTTCTTTCTGAAAAATTTGGAGAAAAAAGTAAAGTATCTTCCTCAAGTGGAATGAAGCTTTTTGTATTTCCCATAAGACTACTTAAAGTAGAGTACCTGTAATCTTCAACTCGATTACATAGCTTTGCTTTAACTGGATTCCTATAAACATATTTGTAGGCTGTTAAGTAATAGCGCTCATTTGTGATGAGAGTTTTATAATTTCGACCTCCGTAGACTTGATTGATTCTATGTGAAATTAGACCAATTTCTTTACTGGTTTCACGCATGAAATAATTCAATGCCGCTCCCACATTATTTTCCGTTGGTAGAAAAATAAGATGAAAATGATTTGGCATCAAAACAAAAGAATGAATTTTTATTTCAAAAATACTCGAAATTACAAAAAGATAATTCTCCATTATCAGCCATATTTCATCCATAGGAGCTTTAAACGCTTCTCTATTGTGTGCCCTAGCATTTATATGCAAAGGAAAAATATTTGAAAATGGAACGGCTTTTCTTGGCATCGTCGACTACAGATGCAATCCCAGCACTGTGCTGCTTGCTAAAAATAATGCATTTGACGCGTTGTAGTCCGAAAAAGGTACCGGGTACCGGATTTACCGGATTAGGGTACCGGATTTACCGGATTATATACTGTGATTCAATTTGAGCGATTTTAATGACACAACTTCTTTTAGGACGAATCGCTCCTCCGGGGAAGCTTGTGCCTATTGAACTCTCGTCGTTATGAGGTCGTTCTTTATTCACTTTGTCTGAGGGGCCCAGATTACTTGGGCTGGGCTACAAGTAGCAAAATATTTTCCACCGCCGCCCCAAACATGACCACTTCCTAAATGAATGTCATAGTTCTCAGAAAAATTATTTGAATTTTTCACAAGTAGCTCTTCATTATCCCAGGTGGCACAAAGACCTAAATCTGAGACATGCTCCGAAACCAGCCAGTGATAAAGACCTGGGTCTTTAACAAAGGGGCAATCTCCGCAGGCCATATCGTTTTTGTCAAAAATTTCTGAATACGTATTCATTGTTGTTGCTTGTGCGGCTTTTACTTTTGCGCCAAATTGATTTTCTATTGTTGGACAAGTTAAGTTTTTAAACTCGTTGTACAACATCGTTGAGCAAGAATGCGCAGGTGGTGCAGTGAGTGTCGCACTAAATGTAGGAGCAATATCAGATTTGATATGTAATACCCAACTCTCAGTAGATGAAGGCGGTGTTAATGAAAGTACACCTCCTGCATGCACTAAAGGTTTTGAATCTGCATAGCCGGCTACACGAGGGTTCCACCATTTTACTTGATAATTACCAGCAGCTACGCTGAGAGACTTTTTCGCGCTATTAAAATAGTAATAACAAACATACTCAACACCAGGTTGGATCATGCAATTGCCACCAAAGCTATAGCGCCTGTTTGGAGCTGCATGAATAAAATCCCATCCGGATTGTTTAATAAACTTTTGCATATTTAAGATAATTCCCGGAGCATCAATAGATACGTCTGGCTCTTCAATATGAATGTGTCCACCGCTGAGCAAGGTCATCCAGGTAGCATTTCGTAAACCCGGTTCATTTTTAGTATGATTTCCAAATTCATCATTATTGATAGGTTTTGCAAAACCCCAACGACCTTCGATATAACTGCTCAAATTGTACGGGTACCGTTCAATCTCACCCAGTGGATGAATATTAATAATATCAATATCTGATGTCTTGTAGAGATCTTCTAATTCATTATCAAGACTGCTGTAAGATACTAACCTAGTTTTGCCTGGATACTTAGTCGCAATATAATTTTTAATGAACTGACCATTTTGTGTTGCCCAAGTTGCGTCAGAAAAATCATCATGTTCGTTTTCGACTTCGTACACAACGTTGAAACCGATTGTTTCATCAATCATTTTTTTAATATATTCTTCTTGAAACTGGCGAAGTTTCGGTCGTTTTGCCGACTCATAAAAAGTGGGAAACCCACTACCACTTGCATTACTACTCTCAAGACTATTAATATTATTATTAGTAGCCCATGGATTATAATTCCACGCAGGTGCCTTCATGCCAGAATGTTCAAACAACATGATTTCAGAAACAATGCCAGCCTCTGTTGCTTGTTTTAATGTAGCTCGAAGTCTTGTCCAATACTCGTCATTCCATTTTGTTAAATCATATATTCGGCGTTGACTTGATGGCACATCAATATTCATGTCGCAAGCTTCGCCGTCTTTTATGTTCAAACCAGAAATTTGAACCCACGGAAAAATTCCACAAGCTTTCTCCCATGGCAAAAAGTGCCAAATACGTGTGTAATTCAAACCAGAGGCTTTCACTTTTTCAAAATTATTAACAACAAGAGATACTCGCGAAGTTGGCACTAACCCTTGATAACCCACAAATACAATGGGGTTGCCGGTTGCGATATCTTGAAAATATCTTGGGTTCTCAGGGTGTAAACGCAGTGAACTGAAGGTCTCATTTGGAATAGGTTTTGTTTTTGCGCTATTACCGCCTTCAGAAAGTAGTGTCGATCGCTTTAGTTTAGTACCAGTGCAAGCTGTCATGCTGATTGAAATAACCAAAAGGGCCAGCATTAGCAGATTTTTATTCTTCATTTTTTGACCTCATACTTAAGTAGTGCCATACTAAGGTATCGGTCGAGTATTGATTTTTTGTAGTCTAGTTTATGAAAATTACCAACTAATAGCGAGTCTGCCAAACTAAAGTCTAGTATTGTACTTAACTGGTTTTTAGCTTTTTAGTTCCTTAGCTCATTAATCTACAAGATAATTAGATAAGTATCATGCATCCCCAGGGGCTTGTGAATGAACATATCGCTTCCACATAAAGTTTTAATTATCGATACAGATGAAATAAATTGCAATGCCACACGAAACAAACTTACGCCTTATTACAATGTGTCTATCGCTACGACTGAAGAACAAGGTTATCAGCTGGCCATGAGTGAAATGCCACATCTAATTTTAATAAATCTTCAAATGCCAAATAAATTAGCATTAACGATGTGCAGAAATATTCGTAGCGATATTCGAACTAAACATATTCCCTTGCTCGTATTATCTGAGCAAGTTGAATTGCAAGAAAAAGTTTTAGCATTTCAAAATGGTGCAGACGATGTTATTTTGAAAACTATAGAAATTGAAGAATTGCTGGTTCGCATTGATTCAAAAATAATGCGTTTTATCGAATACATGAACTCTGATTTTAAAAGTATCATTACATGCGGCAATCTTGAGCTCAATCCAATCACGATGGAAGTTTTAATTAACAAACAGATTGTTGAATTAGGACACGTTGAATATAAATTGCTTAAGTTTTTACTTGAGAAAATGCCTTCAGTACAGAGTCGTGATCAGATTTTATCTAGTGTATGGAGAGATACTTTCGTATTGGGTCGTACAATTAATGTACATATTTTATCTTTGAGGCGTAAGCTGAAAAACTTTGACCATTCAATTGAAACGCTTTACGGGGTTGGGTATACTATTAAAGATAAAAAACTATTGAATTTAAAAACTTTTATAGGTGAAAAAGACATATGGGATACAAAACCATGAATATAGATACGAAGAATAAAAGGAAGAAAATTAGGTTTGAGGCAGAGCCTAACACTTTAGCTCTCATATCGTTTAATCATGAAGCTAAAAAATTTACACCTGAAATTATCGCATTAGTTTTAGAAGAATCAATTAAAGGCTATAAACTAGTTGCAGTTCAAAACCGTGAAATTATGGTCGGTGAAAAACTAAAAATAAAAATAAACAATCTGCCAATTTTTTTTGTTGAAATTCGTTGGATTAAAAAAATTGAAAAAAAAGTTATTTCATTTGGCGTATTGATTATCGAATAAATTAAATTTTAAGCACTTTTTTTATTTGTACTGAATTTTTCTAATAACAATTGAACAATTTCATTTAGAGGGCAAACTTGCACTACCGCCCCCTTAGTAATAGCTGCCCGTGGCATACCAAACACAATACAACTTGACTCATCTTCAGCAATTGTAAATGAACCAGCTTTTCGCATTTCAAGTAAGCCAGCAGCACCATCGCTTCCCATGCCAGTGAGAATGATGCCTAGGGCTTGTTTACCTACTATGTGTGCCAATGAACTAAATAACACATCGACAGAAGGTTGGTGTCTATTCACAGGTGGATCGTTGGTAATGTGAACGCGAAAAGTGCCTGCAGACTTAATAACAGACATTTGTTTTCCGCCAGGTGCTATTAGCACTCGATTATGAATAATTTCATCTCTATCTGTAGCTTCTTTTACTTCAAAAGAGCAAATGCGATTTAAGTGTTTAGCAAAAGCGTCAGAAAACAATGTGGGAATATGCTGAACGATTACTATCGGCGGAATATCTTTTGGGAGTTGAGCTAAAATATGTTCGATTGCTCGAGTTCCACCGGTTGAAGCTCCAATTCCTATGATGAGTGATTTGTCTAGATCTGAAATAATTTTATCAGAATTTTTTATTTCAATATTAGGAGGTGTTTTTTTTGCGACGATTACTTTTGAGGCTGCTTTAACTTTCTCGATTATGAGTGGTGTAATTTCACGGAGCTCATTCCAAGAAGGTTTTTGAATATAATCAACAGCACCAAGGCGTAATGCTCGTAACACTAAATCGCCGTCCTCCATACTTAATGAGGAGACTAAAACTGTTGGGATTGGTGTTTTCTGGAATAACTTTTCAATAAGTGTCACGCCATTCATTTCTGGCATATGAATGTCCAAAGTCATAACATCAGGCTTTAGTTCTTGTAGCATACTTTCAACTTGAAGTGGGTGACCTGTTTCTCCGACGATATGGATTTCATTATCTGTAGATAAAATTTCTCTCAATATTTTTCGAATAACTTTAGAATCGTCAACAATAAGTACTTTTATTTTTTTATGAGTGTCCAAATGAATCGGGTCAGTTTCTTTTTTAACTCGAAGTTTTCCATTCTCAGTATGATAATACGCCTCTAAGTCATTTGATTCGATTAAAAACTGACCTTGTATTTTGAGATTATGCTGTTTTGTAAACTCTCGCATTAATTTAATTGTTTTCTCATTCCCAACTATTTTTACATGGAGCGAATTATTTGGAGCGGGTTTGAATGTGTCTAATAATTGAATGAATAGATTTTCGGGTAGTGGATCTCTAGAATTCCAGCAAACCAAGCCACCAAAAGAGTTTGTTGGATTATTTAAACAAATAATTGAAATATCACTGCCTTTAACATGATATACCGTCGGTACATATGAAAATTTTATTTCATTTGATTTTACAAGTACCGCGGTTTCTAACAATTTATTCATCCTTACTTAAAAAAATATCAGAGCTATACATAATGCTAGTAGCTGGAACAATATCTGTAATTAATTCTACATCAGCACCATTTAGAGAATGTTTAATTGTTTCTTCAAGAATAATTTGTGCTGATTGCCATATTGTGAATTTATTAAAGTCTGCATTTGTAATTTCACTAAGTATAATTATTGATGTTTTTTTAAGGCTACTTTGTAAGTGCAACTCATTCATAGACTTTGAAATATCTGATACATAAATGGTGCCAGCTTTAAGCGTCATGGGCAGTTGTAGTGTTTCAACTGAAAGTGACATTGTCGCCCTAAACGAATCACTCAACGCTTGCAATGTATCTTGATAATTAGCGACGAAGACAATTGTAGGCGGGGAGTGTGATGAGATTTTCTTAACAATAGAAAGGAGTTTTTCTTTATCTTCGAATTTCAGGTATATTATTCTCAATTTACTTTCTGGTTTTTTAATTGAGATATTAACAGCATAGCTTTTTGTAAGTTTATTCGAGCCTAATGTACTTTGATTGGTTAATTTGTATGCAAAGTACAATAAACTCAAGATCGAATTCAAGAAGTGATCGGTAATGTTGAAGGTATAGTTCGTCGAAAATTGATTACTCCAGAACAAAAAATTCAACTCAGTGTGTATGCTGCACTTCTCAAGCAATCAGATCTTGATCGTATCAATGGCAGTGCACAAACAGCATTAAATGAAGATGCTAATTTTTATGGTACAAGCGCATCGTTTCAAACGAAGGTACCGCCCTTTTTAACTGCGAACACGGTTGCGATGGAGTCTTTTATCACTTTGGTTAAAAGAATTGCTGAAGAGCCAAATGTTTCTGTGAGCCCAGAAGATTTCTTAAAAGCGGGCGATGATGCTCTTAATGCAAGCTATAGATTATGGGATGTTTCAGTTTTAGAGCTTGATAATTTACTTGATATTCGTACAGCTAGTTTAGTTGATGGGCGTACTCGTTCGTTGGTGTTTAGTGCTGCTGCACTTTTTGCTACACTTTGTGTGACACTTCTTATCATGCGAAGTTTAAAGAAAAATATGAAGAACATATCAGAGGCCGTTTTTCAATTAAAGAACGTTGCCGGTGAAACCAATTCTTCAAGTATTCAACTCGTAGCTACATCTCAAGAACTTTCAAGTGCTGCAACAGAACAAGCATCAGCAATTCAAGAAACAGCCGCTACCCTCGATGAGATCAGTGCTATGGTGGCAAAAAGTGTTGAGAATGCAAATAAATCTTCAGCAACTGCGGGTACAAGTCAAATTGCTGCTAACAAAGGCAAGAGTGCTGTGGATGATATGATTCATGCAATCGAAGATATCAATCAAAGTAATGATGACATTATGAAGCAGGTTGATGCTAGCAATCTGCGTATTACGGAAATTATTAAAGTAATTGCTGAAATTGGGAATAAAACAAAAGTTATTAACGACATAGTATTTCAGACAAAACTACTTTCATTTAATGCGTCAGTTGAAGCCGCAAGAGCAGGTGAACACGGTAAGGGTTTTGCTGTTGTAGCTGAGGAAGTTGGTAATTTGGCTCAAATGAGTGGAACCGCGGCTCGTGAAATTTCAGACATGCTTGCTGCAAGTATGCAAAAAGTAGAAGGTATTGTGACTGAAACAAAAACAAAAGTACAAGGCCTCATTGCCGTGGGTAAATCAAAGGTCGAATCAGGAACAGTAGTGGCAAAGCAGTGTGGTGGAATTCTAGAAGAAATTGTGACGAGTGTAAGTGCTGTTAATATTTTGATTAGTGAAATCTTAACTGCATCGAAAGAGCAAGAGCAGGGCTTGAACCAAATAACAATTTCGATGAACCAACTCGACCAAGTAGCGCATCGTAATGATGTGTTAGCACAGAGTACATCACTGGCTTCAGATCAACTTTCTCATCAAACAAAACTTTTACAAAGTACGGTCTTATCGTTAGAAAAAATTCAGCATGGTTCTAAGGCTCATGCTGTAGAATCAATGAATATTGCGGCTCAATCTGGCAAACCTCAAAATGTGATTGCCTTTACCAAAGATAATAAAAAAGAACATGGGCCATCAGCAGTGAATAAATTTAGTAAAGCAGAAAAAAATAATTTGCATGAAGCAGGACAAACTAAATTAGATGCACTGGCTAAAGATGCGCCAATGAAAAAAGCCTCGGGTGCCGAGAACGTAACTCCTGCAGAGAATGATCCGCGTTTTAAAGACGTGTGATAAAAATCGCTCAGAGTTTTGAGAATATCTCGGCGTTTTGAGCATTACTCAAAATCCTGAAAATCTCATTGCCACGTCACATCTTTGATATTCACAGCCGAATTGCTCGTGGATTTCATTGTCATGATGAAAACCAAGCTTCAAGTAAAGTTCGTACTCATTTTCTGATGCTTGATTATTATATTTGAGGTTTTGTTACAAGTTAGTTCGATTTCGATTTAATCGCAAATTCACCCTGTGATAAATGTTCGAAAATTTATATTAATTTTAGATTGACGTCTTTTCTGAAGGGCCAGTTTCAATTCTATTTAGCATTTCATAGCACTAATCACAAAATACTTTCCCGCTCTGGAGTTCGCATAACGTTGGGCGTTCTGGTGAGTAATAAAGGTGATAAATTTTTGTCTTGAGATGACCCTGGGGTGTCTTTAGAAAAACTCATGTTAGTGTATTCTAATACTTTTGTGGAGGGTGTGATGACGATAATAAGTGACGTTAAAAAACTTTCAAATCAAGTTCTTTATGTTCTGTTAAAATCAAAAGTTCAAGAAGAAAGAAATCTTACTTTAGAGATAATAGGGCTTCTGCGAGAGGTCAGATCAAGAAGACTTCATCTGGAAAGAGGGTATGAGTCTTTTCATCAATATTGTGTGAAAGAATTAAAATACGATGATGGGTCTGCTCATCGACGAATTAAAGCGCTTGATCTAGTCACACAAATTCCTGAAATTATTCAGAGCATTGAATCTGGTGCGTTGAGTTTGACAACAGCTTCTCAAGTGCAAAATTTCTTTAACCAAGAGGCTAAAAAGGATAAAACTTACTCCAAAGTTGATAAGATAAAACTCCTCACAAGTTTGGAATCAAAGTCCAAGCGAGAGATTGAAAAAACTCTGATGACATTGGCACCAGAGACAATTAAACAAGCAGAAAAGATAAAATACATATCTGAAACTCATCTCAAGCTAGAGCTTGTGATTAATGAACAACTTATGAAAAAGTTGGAGCGACTTAAAAACCTCACATCTCATAAGAACGCTACGATGACAGATCTCATTGAGGCGCTTGTAGATGAGGCCCTTAAAAAGAAAGATCCTGAGCTTAAATTAAAAAATAAAAATATTGAATGCAGAAAGGCAAACATAGAAAAGATGAAAGTGGAAAAGGCAAACATAGAAACGATAAACGTTGAAATTTCGAACGCTGATCTTTCAAATGAATGCTCTACTTCATCAAGTGATAATTCTGGACTTCAAATCATCACTCAGAATAATTTATTTACAAAAACTCCTCCGGAGCGTGTCTTAAAAGTCATGGCAGCTTCTCCGGAGAAGCTTAAATTAAAAGCTAAATCTCGTTACATTCCTTCTCATGTTAAGGATTAAGTTTGGTTGAAAGCAGAATCTCAATGCGCCTTTATTGATTTTATTTCAAAAACAAGATGTTCAGCGAGGCGGTTTCTTCAGATTGAGCATGTTACTCCGTATGCTTTAGGCGGAACATCGGAACTAGAGAATCTTACCCTGCTCTGTTCTAATCACAATAAACTTAGAGCAATTCATGCTTTTGGAAAAACTATGAATCGATTTTTGACTCAGGAGTGAGATTTTGAGGGGAGGGGGTGACTCAGGAGTGAGATTTTGTGCGGAGGTTTTTGATACAGTAATTTTTTGGTAAACAATATTTGTGCGGTAATCAGATTATTCGAGGGGGGATTATTATCAT
>Ga0163151_10005185_pt1 | contig 16835 bp, 18 predicted proteins | sample OliLakLV19MP5IB2_FD_145596 | JGI IMG/M metagenome (GOLD analysis project Ga0163151, IMG submission 145596) | Freshwater microbial mat bacterial communities from Lake Vanda, McMurdo Dry Valleys, Antarctica - Oligotrophic Lake LV.19.MP5.IB-2 | ecosystem: Environmental > Aquatic > Freshwater >...
CAAAATATTCTGGTATAATACCAATCGACATATTCCATTGTAATTGGACTAAAAGATATGTCGCATCGGTATTAATCAGTCGGGATATCAAATCCCGACTAGCGTGAAGGAAATTTTTATCTTAGCGAGCCCGAAACACCAGTCCCGAACTTGTCCAGAACAAACAGCACATACCAAGCAAGCCCACAGAATTTTTTTCCTTTTTCTTATGGAAAGACTATAGGAGAAAGCGCACCCGATGATTTTTTATATGTAAAGGAGAACCATTTAGGCTCAGTACTCGCTACGGTGTCAGATCGTAAACTTCCTGTTGAATCCACCAGCACCCCCGGAACAGTTGCGTACTACTTGGCAGACGTAACCAGCGCAACTGACATGTACTCGGGCGGGATGCAGATGCCTGGCCGAAGTTTTAACTCTAATTCTTATCGTTATGGACACAATACACAGGAGAAAGATGATGAGATATTTAACGGGGCTTATACAGCCGAGTTCTGGGAATATGATGCAAGGACTTTAAGAAGATGGAATACAGATCCTGTTGTTAAAGCATGGGAAAGCCCTTATGCGACATTTAACGGTAATCCTATTTTAATAGGAGACCCCAAAGGTCTTGACGGAGAGAAAAAAACACGTGCTGAAAAAAGACAAGAAAAGGTAACTAGTCAGTTTAATGAAAAGATTGTGAAACCTATTACGGATGCAGAGAATAAAGGTGATACACCTGACCAGATTCGCACATTGATAGGCCAGTTAGAATCAGATAATCAAAAACTCCTTTTGAAAGTACAAGGAAATACGCAACTTCCTGATGGGACAATTGTGCAAGGTGGTGCGCCTGGTGGTACATCTGTACAGGGGAAAAAAGCAGGTTCGGGTGGTCTGAAGGCGCTTATTAGTTATGTTCCTGCGCGGGACATATTAGTGCCCGAGATTACTCCTGATAATCCATTGATTCTTCCTAATCAGATTTTCAATACAGGTGCATTTGCCCCTCCGGGCAGCAGCGTTTCGATTGACTTTAATGCTTTGAGCATAACGAATGTTTTGGATGTATCTATTTTGAATCCCCCAAAGCAAGATTATAGACTTCCAAACGAGGGAGCAACCTCCCTATTTAATGCAACTGTTACAAATCAGGCAGGTGGCAGCTATACTTCTGCCATATTAACACGGGAAACTTCCGGTGCGATTTTTGTGAAGGTAGGATTTACAAGAGCAACCGCTGATAATTTTTCATTGAAAATAACCGTGCACGCTCCCCGGCAATTCGGAGTTAAATACATACCTTATAACTCAGTGATCAATAAGATACAATACGCAGGCGGCAGATTTTGAAAAAATTAATTAACATACTGCTATTTTCTTTTTTGATTTGTTCGGCATACGGACAAAAATCAAGGTGCGATTCTATGGATATAGCGGAAAAGTCATCAAATCAATGGGATGAAGTGGAAAAGCTCAATGGCAGGTGGATACAAACCGGCAGGTGGATACAACTCGATAGCCATTGCAAAATTGCTAGTATTGATACTTTTCTTCATGGAAAAAGGCATGGAATATCAGTTGGCTATATGCCCGATGGAAGAGAAGAGTACAAATACTATTGTATTAATGGGCTGGCAGAAGGGCTAGCACATTTTGTAGATTCAGATACTTTACATATGTACGGCCAATTTAAAAACGGAAAGATGGATGGCGAATTCTTAGCTTACCGTCCAAATGGAAAACTGTATATGAAATTCCATCGTACTGCTGGGGTTTGGGATGGAGAGAAAGTTATTTACTATGACTCTGGGCGAGTGCATATAAAGAAAGTGTATGACAACGGAGAATTAGTTTTGCGACTGGAATTTAAAGATGATTCTGCGAATACACTATTAAGCGAAAGGATTGGGGCTGAGAACAACCATGAAGTTGAAGGAGATCCGGAGTAATTAAATTAACGTTCTGTTTTTTTTGTCCAGCCCCATACGCGCTAAGCTGTATTTTGTATTGTACCCCCTGCCTTGCCGGCAGGCAGGCGCGCAGGTGTCGCCTCGACCGCTTCGTGGGGGAGTAGTTGCAAAGCTCCTGCTTAGCGCGTAGGATTTTCGCCAGGAAAATTTATTTAACTCTTTTCTTGAATTTCTCTATATACTTTTTCGTAAAGTCTGAAAGCACAAGTCGCCCGCTCATTTCCGCGCGCTCAACAAGGAGCGTATCCCAATTCTCAGTGCCTTCCCACATCACTTTTTTTAGCTGAGCCATTGCATCGGAACTGCTTTGAGAAAGTTTCTCTGCCAGCGCGTAGCGTGTAGTTGTTAGGCGTAGCGTCCTCGCTACGTCTGATTTAACAAGGCTTCCAGCCTTCAAGTAGGATTTTACAAAAAGGAATGAACTTGATATTATAAATTTGCCCGACAAACAATCACACCGATGAACAAGAAAACCTCCTTGAGTGTTATTCCCGATGAAACCATCATCAATAAGATTTTCATTATCAGAAATCAGAAAGTAATGCTTGACAGCGATTTGGCGGAATTGTACCAAGTCCCAACGAAGCGTCTGAAAGAACAGGTCAAAAGGAATAAAGAGCGTTTCCCTCAGCAGTATATGTTTGAATTAACGCAAAAGGAATTAGACCTTTTGAGGTCGCAAATTGCGTCCTCAAAACAAGGACGTGGCGGAGCAAGATATTTGCCTATGGTTTTTACGGAACACGGTATTTTGCAACTGTCAAACGTGCTAAAAAGTAAAAGAGCCGTAGCCGTCAGCTTTAACATCATAGACGTTTTTGTCAAGCTACGGGAAGTGCTGACCGACAATACGGAATTGAGGCTGGTGATAGAAGAAATAAAACATAAGACGGCAAACAACACCAAAAATATTGAATTGGTTTTCCAATACCTTGACGAGTTGATTGAAAAGACGGAAAATCCGAAGCCCAGAAAAGCGATAGGATTTCACGCACACCGCACAAAAACAGACTGACTTTTACCTAATGTTTGAGGTCGCAATTTGCGACCTCAAACAAGACCTCATCTCCGGTCAGCAGTAGGATTTCACCAGCATATTAGTTTTAAACAGCGCAGTACGCGCTAAGCTGTATTTTGTATTGTACCCGCGAAGGTGCACTGCGTGGGAGAGTAGTTGGTAAGCTGGGCTTATCCTACCCCCCCGTAGCCGCAGTCCGCGCTAATTGTGCTGAGAAACAAAGGAGATCAAGTTCTTTGTATACTGTAGATGAGATGATAGTAGGACTATCACAGTCGCTGAGCAAGCGGAGGCTGTAAACCACCTCTCGGTGCTAAATGAGAAATTGTTTGGTATTGAACGGAAAGAGGAAAAGGCTGGCAAGAACAGTCAGGTGAGAATAGGAGAGATGAATGCAAATGAACCATTGATGAAGTGATGAGATTACGGTACACATTGTCAAAAGCTAATTTGTTAATGCACATGGTCAACTCTAACGAGGATGAACCTAACGTAATAATAAGTTAGACGAGCCGTATGAAGTGAGAGCTTCACGTACGGTTCTGTGAGAGGCTTGGGCTGAAATGCCCTTGCCTACTTAGCGTTGTAGTTGTTCAGCGTTGCGCTCGCTGCCTGCCCTTCTCAGCTACAGTGTAGCTTGCATAACATTGCAATCGGAATATTTTAATTTACTACATGTCAAATCTTTTTACTTTTATGTATTATGACCCGCAAGGAACGATTTGAAAAAACAATTGAGTATTTCAGCAAGCACAACCCACAGGCCGAAACAGAGCTTGCATATACAAATCCTTACGAGCTTATAGTTTCTGTTATTTTATCTGCACAGTGTACAGATAAGCGTGTTAATATGACTACGCCAGCTTTGTTCAAAAAATTTCCTACGCCAGAGTCGCTGGCACAATCTACCTCGGATAAAGTATTTCCTTTGATAAGAAGCATCAGTTACCCTAATAACAAGGCAAAGCATTTGGTGGGTATGGCAAAAATGTTGGTTAATGATTTTGGTTCTGTGGTGCCTTCTGATGTTGATGATTTACAAAAGCTACCCGGTGTTGGACGTAAAACTGCAAACGTAGTAGCCTCAGTGGTGTACAATAAACCAACTATGGCGGTTGATACGCATGTGTTTAGGGTTTCGGCAAGGATTGGGCTAACGATTGGTGCAAAGAACCCTCTTCAAACCGAATTGCAATTGGTTAAATATATTCCGGAAGATACCATTGCCATGGCTCACCATTGGCTCATTCTGCATGGTAGGTACGTATGTTTGGCGCGTAAACCTAAGTGCGCAGACTGCGGAATAAAGTCGTTTTGCCGGTATTACTCTAAAAATTATTAACAATTTCTTTTCCTCGGCTCACTTTTTGTAGGTTTGACACTCATGCTGCAAACATTCATTAAAACTTTTAGCTTGAATCATCATACTACAAAATTAAAAATAGGCGATAAGGCTCCTGATATTTCTGGCAAAAATGAGAAAGGCGAAACTTTGTCTTTGCAGGATTTTCTTGGAAAAAAACTAGTAATTTATTTTTACCCTAAAGATGATACAAGCACTTGTACAACAGAGAGTTGTAACTTAAGAGACAATTATGCTTCTTTAAAAAACAAGGGTTACGAAATAATTGGTGTAAGTCCTGACGATGAACGCTCACACCAAAAGTTTATCAGTAAATATAAGTTGCCATTTTCGTTAATTGTGGATACAGATCATGCTTGGATTAAAGCTTTTGACGTTTGGGGAAGCAAGACTGTTTTTGGAAAATCGTACGATGGTTTAATAAGGACTACATTTGTGATTGATGAAAAGGGAACCATTACAAATATTATTGATGAGGTAGAGGCGAAAAATCATGCCGAACAGATAACGGCAGCTTAAATTGTAACTAATTAAATTTTATATATCATGGCAACAAAAGAAAAAGAGGCAACAAAGGAAAAAGAGGCAACGAAAGAAAAGAATGGGTCAGCGTTTGTAGAGGTGAACAAAGAAAAATTGAAAGCGCTTCAACTTACGATTGACAAGCTTGAAAAAACGTATGGCAAAGGCACCATCATGAAGATGCAGGCCGATGCACCTATCGAAAAGATTGATGCAATACCTACAGGCTCGCTTGGTTTGGATGTAGCATTGGGCATTGGAGGTTTTCCAAGAGGTAGAATAGTAGAAATTTATGGCCCGGAATCTTCGGGAAAAACTACCTTATCGCTTCATGCCATTGTGGAAGCTCAGCGCCTGGGTGGCATTGCTGCTTTTGTGGATGCAGAGCATGCTTTTGATAGAGGCTATGCAAAAAAATTAGGGATTGACTTGGAATCGCTTTTGATTTCTCAGCCAGATAATGGTGAGCAGGCAATGGAAATTACCGAGAACTTAATTCGTTCGGGTGCAATAGACATCATCGTTATTGACTCAGTTGCTGCATTAACTCCTAGAGCAGAAATTGAAGGAGAGATGGGTGATTCTAAAATGGGTCTGCACGCTCGATTAATGTCGCAAGCAATGAGAAAATTGACAGGCACCATTAGTAAAACTAAATGCTGCGTGATTTTTATCAATCAGCTGCGTGAAAAAATTGGTGTTATGTTCGGAAACCCTGAAACTACTACCGGTGGTAATGCACTTAAGTTTTATGCTTCGGTTCGTTTAGATATCCGAAGAATTGGTCAGCTTAAAGATGGAGATGCTGTTATTGGAAACAGAGCAAAGGTTAAAGTGGTAAAGAACAAAGTTGCTCCTCCTTTCCGCTTAGCAGAGTTTGATATCTTATTTGGAAAAGGAATTTCTAAAGTAGGTGAGATCATTGACATTGGTGCGCAGCACGAAATAATAAAAAAGAGTGGAAGCTGGTTTAGCTATGGCGAAACAAAGCTTGGTCAGGGTAGGGATGCCGTTAAACAAGTGTTTGACGATAACCCAGAGCTGTCTAACGAAATTGAAATGAAAATTAAAGAAGCTTTAATTAAAGAAGCTTAATTTAAAATTAAATTACAATGCATAAGATACAATTGAAAGCTAACCTAATTGCCTACAAAAATTGGACTTTGTGCATTGTAATTTTTTCTTTGTTCATCTGCTCCTGTGGAAATGGAAGTGGAGATAATTCTGCTTTTGTTCCTAACGACTCTTTGCCTGCCGATATAAATGCTATTAATGCAAAGATTAACGAAGATCGAAACAACCCTGATCTTTATTTTGAACGCGCCAAAGCATATTTTAATCACAAGGATGTTGCTACTGCCATTAACGATATGAAGATTGTGCTGAATATTGATAGCACCAAAGCCGACTATTATATTTTTCTATCGGATCTTCATTTTACTCAAAATCAAACACGTGAAACGCGTGATATGTTGCGTAAAGCAATTAAGCTAGATACCGGAAATGCTTCTGCCTTGATGAAATACAGTCAGCTATTTTATTTATTACGCAAATACGATACGGCTATTTTTTATATCAATAGAAGCTTGCATTTTGACAGAGCCAATTCGGTGGCGCATTTTCAAAAGGGTATGATTTTGAAAGAAGCTGGAGATACTGCAAAAGCTATTCAGGGTTTTCAGTCTGCTGTAGAGTTTAATCCGCAATATTTTGATGCCTATATGCAGCTTGGAGTATTATATTCGGTTATAAAAAATCCTTTAGCTATAGAATATTTTAATACTGCAATTAAGTTTTCTCCTAAAAGTGTTGAGGCACTTTATGGTAAAGGAAAGTTTTTTCAAAATGTGGGAGATTATCCCAATGCACTAAGTGCTTATGAGAATTTATTAGCTATAGCTCCGGATAACTTAGACGCAACATTTAATATAGGGGCTATTTATCATGAGCAAAAAAAGTACGAAGATGCCTTGCGTATGTTTGAGTCAACCATTCAACGAGACGAGAATTTTTTTAGAGGCTATTACGGACGTGGAAGATGTTTAGAATCGATGGGAGAGCGCCAAAAGGCAATAGATGATTACAGGCATTGTCTTGCTATAAAGCCGGATTACAGCCTAGCTGCCCGTCAGCTTGATTTTATTCAAAAGAAAAAGTAATTATTCCTTAGGCTATATTAAATAGCTTGAAGCTTTCTATGCTGAATGTGGAAAGCTTTTTGTAATCCTTCACCATAATTTTTCTGGAAAGCTTCACGAATTTATTCTTTAAAAAATACTTTCTTAATTCAGTAGCGCTTAATTTATCTATCGAAACGTAATTATCTTTTTTATAATGATATTGCCAAGGCTCGCTGTTCATGCAGATGTGTACATTTTTGTTTTTTAGCAGCTTGATTTTAGCTACTAGTTTATTTCTATTTTCCTCTAGCGCATTTCCTTGCAAATGCAGTGTGCAGCTGTAAAAATTGCCCCACCAAAACATGGTGCGAAATGCATAAACAGAGTTTTTTGAAAAACATTTTGGGTAATCTAACACCAGGTAGGGGAGGCCTAAGTAGTTTTCGCCTCTAAATATTTTACCTGTTCTTGCGTCAACTTCTTTTGGAAAGACAATCTTCTGATTTTCAATTTCAGATTTTAACACATCTCGGACGTTTGCCAGTTGCGCATCAATTTTTTTTATTGCCGCAGCTTTTACTTCGAAGAATTTTATGTTTTGAAGAACTTTAAGTTCAGTAGTAGAAAAGCGGACTGCCATGCTAGTTTTTCATTCTTTTTCCGTCTTTAAATTTGACTACAAAGCAATCTTTAAAGCCAATGCCTTGCATCACTTTTCTGTACTCCATAGCTTCATTGATGCTGTTAAACTCTCCAGCAGTATATTTATAAAGACCAGTATCCTCATATTCTCCTACATCTTTCAGCTTTTTAAAATCATCTGAGAGTAAGGGAATGCGTTTGCCGGATGAAATAAATTGTACTTTGTAAACAATAGCTTCTGCATTCGGAATTACTTCAGGTTTTTTTTCTGGCTCTATTATTTTAACCGGCTCTATTATTTCTGTGTCTTTTGGTGTTGGAGTTACTGTTATTTCTTCTTTCTTTTCTTGGGTATTTTCATTTGAAGCCGTTGCATTATTTATTTCCTCTTCAACAATTGGTTCTTTTGTTTTGGGTTTTTCAATTACCTTATCTTCAATCTCAGTCTTTATCTTACCCTTGTCCTTATCCTTTTTATCTTCTTTTTTAATAGGTTGTTCGGGTTCTTTTACATCTATTTTTTGATCTTCATTTTCGTCATCGTACTTTGCATATTTGCCTTCTACTTCATCTTTGTATTGCCTGAATGCAGTAAATATTCCCCAAGCAATTTTGCCTTGTCCTTCTTCTGATCCCGCAAATATTTCAGATTCAGTGTTTGATAAAAATTCTGTCTCTATAAGTACACTGGGCATTGCTGTTCTCCACAATACTAAAAATCCTGCTTGTTGTACGCCTTTGTCTTTCCTTCCTGCTTTCTCGGTAACGTGTTTCTGTACTTTAGAAGCGAAATTCATGCTTTGCTTCAAATAAGCACTTTGCTGCATGGTAAGTAAAATATAGCCGGTTTCGCTATCGGGATCAAAGCCATCGTATCTGTTTTTGTAATCTTTTTCGAGTAAAATAGCTTCGTTCTCTCTTTTTGCTACGTTTAAATTTGCATTTGATTTGTGTAGGCCCATCACATAAGTTTCTGTCCCAAATACTGCTTCGTTACATATTTTTTTCTTTGTATTTTTTTCAAAATGACAGGCCGTATTGCAGTGAATGCAAATAAATAAATCAGCTTTATTTTTGTTTGCAATTGCTGCGCGTTCGTTCAGCTCAAGAAACACATCGGTAGTGCGGGTGTAAATGACTTTTACATCGGGTGTTTTTTCTTGAATGTATTTGCCAAGCTTAAGTGCAATTCCGAGCGCAATATCTTTTTCTTTGCTGGTAGTAATTCCAAGGCAGCCCGGGTCTTTTCCACCATGACCGGCATCAATAACAACAGTTTTAATTCCAAAGAAAAGTGCAGGGGGAAGCGAATTGAACTCTGCTTGAGCATTTGTAATATTGAAATTATTTGGCTCAAATATTGTAGTATTTGTTGCGTTTCTTTCAGGGTAAGAAGCGCCAAAAAATAAAAATGGAATTAATAGTAATAAGCCTAAGCGTTTGTTCACAATATGATGTTAACGTTGCCTTTATTTTTCATATAAAGCCAACTATGTTTTTTGTTTAGTTTTACCCAGTAAAAATACCTCAGAGAAGTGCCCCGAAATTCTGTAATATCTGTTTTTTTCACCATAGCGATGTTAATTGCTGTAAATACCTTGTTTGCACAGGACACATTATCCGTTTCCCCTACAAAACCTGCTCAGGAATCTAATTCCGGATTAAAATCTAAAGTGGTGTACAGCGCAGATGATTCTGTTCGATTTGATGTATCTAATCAAAAAATGTACCTTTTTGGCAACGCGAAAGTAGTTTATGAAGATATGGAGCTCAAAGCCAATTACATTGAGTTTGACATGGCTAAGAATGTTGCCTATTCAAGAGGAAAAAGAGATAGTCTAAGAAACGCGGTACTTGATAGTATGAGAATGCCTGTTGGCGATCCTGTTTTTGCAGATGGAGCAAAGACCTTTAATGCAAAGGAGCTAACCTATAATTTTCAAACTAAAAAAGGAAAAATTAAAGATGTAACTACCAAAGAAGGCGAAGCATATATACACGCTGTTGATGCAAAAAAAGATACTGGTGATGTGTATTATATCAGGAATGGTAGATATACAACTTGCAACCTTCCACACCCACATTTTTATTTACAAGCAACCAAGATTAAAATTATTCCAGATGATAAAATTATAATTGGTCCTTCCTATTTAGCTGTTTGTGATGTTCCTACGCCTTTGGGATTGCCATTTGGAGTTTTCCCTAATAAATCGGGCCGAAAATCTGGCGTACTTATTCCTGCATACGGAGAATCGGAGCTAGGATTTTTCCTCAAGGATGGAGGCTATTATTTTGGATTTAGCGATTACTTTGATTTAGCACTCCGTGGCGATGTATACTCCAAAGGTAGCTATGGACTAAAAACAAATACAAACTATGCCAAGCGATATAAGTACAATGGCTTTTTTGGTTTGAGCTTTGCTCAAATTCAAGTCAGTGAAGAGGGCTTTCCTGATTATTCAAAATCGCAAGATTATTTTGTGCGCTGGCAACATGTGCAAGATCCCAAATCGAATCCTTCTTCTCGGTTTTCGGCAAATGTTAATGCAGGTAGCAAAACATACCAAACATTTAACTCTAACAATGCAAATGATTATTTATCCAACGCCTTTCAGTCCAATATATCCTGGATAAAAGCTTGGCAAGGAAAGCCATATAACCTGGCAGTTAACTTGGCGCACAGTCAAACAAAACGTCCAAGAGTTGATAAATTAGGCTCGGAAAATGTTGTTGATCTTACCTTTCCGGAAATTGCGTTTACCAGAAATCGTTTTTACTTTTTTCAAAAAAAAAATCAAATAGGCAAGCCCAATGTGTTTCAAAAGATTGGAGCAAGTTTTGTAGTTAATGCTAAGAACCAAATTACTACTGGAGATTCTATTTTGTTCAAACCTCAATCTATTGAAAAGATGCGGAATGGGATAAAAGCTTCTACGCCTATTAGTACCTCTATGAATTTAGGCCCCTTTGTTATTACGCCTTCGGCTATGTTTAATAGTTATAGTTATTTTCAATCGTACAATAAGTATTTTAGGCCGGATAGTAACGATGTGGTAATTGATACAGTTCGTAGTTTCAGACATGCGTATGATTACAGCGCAGCCGTTTCACTAACTACCCGTTTGTACGGAATGTATTCTTTCAAAAATGCTAGAGTAAAAGCTATCCGTCATGTGATAGTTCCTAGTATTTCCTATAGCTATCGCCCCGATTTTAGTGAAAAGAGATTTGGCTATTACGATTCGGTTCAGTACGATACTTCGGGCATTAAGCAGTTATATTCTCATTTTCAAAATGGAATTTTTGGATACCCAGCTGCAGGCAAATCCGGTTTTCTGATATTTGGCATTAATAATAATTTAGAGATGAAACTGCGTCCGGCCAAAAAAGACACCACGGGAACAGATCGAAAAGTAATTTTAATAGAAAACATTTCAATAAATTCATCCTATAATTTGGCAGCGGACTCCATGAAATGGTCTGCTATAAGCTTTTCTGCAAGAACAAAAATCGCTAAAAAGTTTGATGTTTTGTTGAGTGGTATTATTGATCCTTATGTTTATGATACAACACTAAAAAAGCGTATTGATAGATATGAATTAGATTCCACAGGAAAAATAGGAACACTTACTTCGGCCATGTTATCTGTGAGTACTAGTCTGCGTAGTTTAATCAAGAAGAAAGACCCCAAAGCAAAAACTCCGGTGCGCAATAACATGCAGTATGAAAATGAGTTGGCTTATATCATGGCTCACCCTGATTATTATGTAGACTTCAATGTGCCTTGGGATTTCTCATTCTTTTATAATGTGGTTTATGCGAAACCCGCACTGCGAGATACATTCATTCAATCTTTTACTTTTAATGGAAATTTAAGCGTTACGCCCAATTGGAAAGTGGGATTCCGCTCAGGATTTGATTTTGTAAATAAAGATTTTACCTTTACCTCCTTTGATATTTATAGAGACTTACATTGCTGGGAAATGCGTTTAAACTGGGTTCCGTTTGGGTTTAGAAAAAGCTATATGATAACCATTGCAGTTAAGGCAAGTGTGTTGCAAGATTTGAAACTTAATAGAACCAGAAATTGGTACGATTATAATTAATTTATTACAAACTATTCTTACCTCAATCATTATGAAAAAGTTTTTTTTATTTTTTATTTCATCATTTTTATTTTCGAGTTCAACCTTGTTTGCATCTCCTGCAAGCTCTGACTCAATCATCATTAAAAAGATTTCTGACGAAATCTTAGTGAGCGGGGAGTGCTATAAAAATTTAGAACACCTCTGTAAAAAAATAGGCTCTCGTTTATCTGGCTCGGAAGGTGCAGAAAAGGCTGTTGCTTGGACAAATGAGCTAATGAAAAACTACGGGTTTGACAAGGTGTATTTGCAAGAGGTGATGGTGCCGCATTGGGTGCGTGGCGAGAAAGAGATAGGGAAAGTTATTAATGTTGCAGATGGCACTGAAACTGAAGTTGCGATTTGCGCTTTAGGCGGAAGTGTTGCGACAGATAAAAAAGGTTTAAGAGCCGAAGTGATTGAAGTAAAAGATTTTGATGAATTAAAAAAACTAGGCAAAGAAAAAATTCAAGGCAAGATTGTTTTTTATAATTATCCTTTTGATGTTACTAAAATAATGCCTTTTGAAATGTATGGTCAGGCAGCAAAATACAGAACTACTGGCGCAATGGAAGCAGCAAAATATGGTGCAGTAGCTTCTGTTACTCGCTCTATGACAAATTACATTACCAAAATACCAAACACAGGAGCAATGCGTTACAATGATAGCATTACAAAAATTCCTGCGTGTGCAATTAGTACACAAGATGCGGAGTGGCTTTCTGCTAACTTAAAAAAGGGCGGCAAAACGATTTTTTTCTTAAGGATGAATTGCCAAACGTTGCCAGATGTAAAATCTTATAACGTTATTGGCGAATTAACGGGCACACAGTTTCCAGATGAAATAATTACTATTGGCGGTCATTTGGATTCTTGGGATCTTGCCGAAGGAGCACACGATGATGGTGCAGGAGTAATGCAAAGTGTTGAAGTGTTACGTTCGCTAAAAAAAATTGGATACAAACCTAAGCGCACACTTCGTGCGGTTATGTTTATGAATGAAGAAAATGGATTAAGAGGTGGCGATGAGTATGCTAGACAAGCCGAACTTAAAAAAGAGAATCACATCTTTGCCATGGAGTCGGATGCAGGTGGTTTTACACCGAGGGGATTTACCATGAGTATGTCTGATGATAAAAAGGCTAAGATTAAAAACTGGCAATCATATTTTCAGCCATTTGGCGCTTGGGATTTTACAAAAAGCGGGAGTGGTTCTGATATTGGACCTCTTAGTAAGCAAGGAACTCCGCTAATGGGATTTTCTCCTGATAATCAGCGCTATTTCATTATACACCATACCGCGCTTGATACCTTTGAGCAAGTTAATAAGCGCGAATTAGAAATGGGCGCCATCGTAATGACGATGATGGTCTATTTAGTAAGTGAGAATGGGCTGTAAGGTTTTATTTTAAATGTTTGCGATTTAGCGCATACATAACAATAAATCCTATATCAAATAGGATAACAGCTGCATAAACTATAATGGCAATAGTTTTTGCCATTCCTCCCCAAATGGATGCAGCCTCCATGCCAGCAGTCAAGCCTTTAGAGCCAAAAAGTACTAAGGCTAAAACGTAAGTGAGAAGTTCTCCTGCTACATACAAATAAAGTCCTATCATTTTTAAGTTCCACATCATTATTGCGCCTAGTAGAGATAACAAAGAACAAGCAACACCAATAATCCAATTGGGCTGCTCGTATTTTTCTGCATCTATTAAAACTTGATACGCATGTCCTTCGTCAGTCTCTGGATTCATCATTAGTAGTTGAGTCATGGTTTGGTCTCTAAGTGTAACCTTTTCTTCCTCCGATTGTAAAAATGTTTTCTTAAAACCTATCAAAGAAATAGCAAGTAGTAGCCCTACGCCAACAAAAGTAAGTATGCAGAGTGTTTTAAGAAACTTAGGAAGTGTAGGTTGTTCGGTAGGGAGTTGGGTAGTTTCCATTTTAGATATTTATTGATTATTAGTTTTAACGAATGCTGCAATGATAATAAAAAATGCTCCAGCGCTTATAAAATACCAGCCTAAGCCGGTTAGTTCTATTGTAGCAAATAAACTATCTGCCACACCTTTAAACATGTTTCCGAATAAATTCCCAATTTGTTCATCGGCTTTTTCTTTCATCTCTTTTAGCTTTATGTGAAAGCCAATGTAAAAAGCGCAGAGTGCAACGCCTGTCAAAATCCCGTTTATCCAGATAAATTTTGTTTTATTAAGGAGCGTAAATGCAAAAGTAGATATAGCTAAAATTAAAATGAAAACACCTGTAAAGATCATGGCATTTTCAGGAACATCCGGAACTTGCACGGGAATTTTGTCGAATAAAATTAATTTTCCACCCGGTGTAGAAAGAACGGGTAGAAAACAGCCTACGGAAATTAACCCTGCGCCAATAAATAAAATTATCTTTTTAAGCATTAGAAATAAATTTATTCTTCGTCTTCCAAATAATTTAGTAAGGATTCCCAAGTATTGTCGGATATTACTTTGGTAGAATCTATTTTTTTATCTTTAATGAATTCATAAATGCCTTCTGCACGCTCTTCCGAATCGGGATGAGTAGTTACCCAAAAGAATTGCTTTGGCAAGTGTTTAGTCTCTTGCGAAAGGCGCAACAAAAAATCAGCAAAGGGCTTTGGGTTAATGCCGGCATTTATCAAATAGCTTACAGATGATAAATCTGCTTCGTGCTCCATCTCTCTATCATAAGCTGTGGAGGTAACTGTTTTAGCAAGTTCTTTTATTGCCTGACCGCCACCGCTACTTCCGGCAGTAGCAGAAATCAACACGGTTAATCCTACTTCCTTAATTAACTTTTTCATCACATGGTCATTTTCCATATGCCCAATTTCATGCCCCAGCACTCCGCAAAGCTCCTCTTCATTTTTGCAGGATAAAATTAATCCGCTAAATATTACTAAATGTCTGTTAGGTAGCGTGTATGCATTTACTTCGCTATTCATAACTATATGCAGTTTGATAGTGCTGCGATCTATCTTATTTTCACTGCAGATTTTTGAGAGCAGAGAATCAACTGGATTAATAATTTTTTTTCGATGAATTTCTCGTTCTGCTTTATTATATATTTCCCAAAAAAGGTCACCCAATTTTTCTTCCGTAGTTTTGGTGGTTTGCTTTACGTTTAAGGTATTTATCCAATCTGCTTTACTCAGCCCAAACCAAGTAAGGAAGAAGATTGCAACTGCAATGATAAGTTGAAATATTACTTTTCCCATATTAGGGTTTGCAAATTAAATTAGTAAGTGCGCCATAAATCCACCACTCTACATGAATGCCATTTCTTGTTTTTACAGCAGTGTATATGGTAGCAATGAGCTCTGTTAAATTAAAAAGGAAAATTGTAATGATATAAGAAATGTAAAGGGAAGAAATTGTTTCGTCATAGAAAAGAATTCCGATAGTCCACCAAAACCCAAAACTATTCATAGCCAAAAGCGATATTTGAGAAAGCAATGCTTGCGTACAATGCCAGCGAACAAAAAAAGTTCTCCTTTTATTGCCTAGATAAAAAATAAAGGTGGCGATTAGATTTACAATCGGTAGTGGTAAACCAGCCATCACAGCAACAAGAGACATGACGTAGCTATTAGAAGCTTTTTCGGTTTCATGTTCACTCGGACTATATGTAAAGGCGCTTGTTCTAATCATAGGTCTTTGTAAATATTCCAAATCCAGTTGCCAATAATTAACAAGCTCATTGGGATTGCAACTTTTTTTATTTTGAAATAAGATTCAACACGCAAATAAGTATTTAGCAAAAATTGTTTTTTGTATAGCAAGTCATAGCTTATAAGTAGAGGGCAAATAATAAGCAGAAAAGCCATCACAAAGCCAAGTGGATTCCAGAGCATAGCAGATACAAAATCTCCATTCAAGATTGATATCATGGAGCGAGTAGTGCCGCAAGAAGGGCAGGGTATATCTGTTACATGTTTAATGATACATGTATTTAGTTGGAAATTGTTTGTACGATAAACTGTATTCACAAAAATCCAGACATACCCTGCCGTGCAAGCAGTTGCAAGAAATAGGTAAAACTTGTTTCTACCCATGAACAGCGTTAAAGGATTTGTTGAAGCTTAGCCATGTTTTTCTCTCTGGTAGCGCCCATAATCATAAACCAATCGATGATTGCCCAAATGCCAAGACCACCGCAGGTTAATAGCTTTCCAATACCAAGACCAGTATCGCCAATCAAAAATCGATCGATGCCCAATGAACCTCCTAATAGAGAAATAATTAAGCTGGTAGTTGGGTCTTTAAACTGCATGGTTTGAATTGTAGCCCATTTAGTGTCGTCAAGTTGTAGCATTCTGTCGCGAATAATTGCAACTTGATGAGCTTCAAAAAACTTACCATTGGTCATAATAAACATGTCTACTTTTTGTGCGTCCATTTGTTTGGTTTTAATTAATGTTATTTATTACATGTTTCCGGACAGAAACAAGAGCCACGTGTTGTTGGCAGCTACTACAAAGCAAGATAAAAACTAGAATGCAAGCAGTACAAACTTATTAACAGAATTTAGGCTTTTGTTGAAAGGAAAAATCCTTTTTAAGCATAAAACAAAGTCACGAAGGCAGGGCGCCTTCTCGCCTAATGAAGAATACCGCTCATGCGTTATGTGCGCGGCATTTGTGAAGAAGCAACTAGTTAAAAGACTAAAAAAGTTTTGCCTGAACTTCCTTTTTAGGATAGAATACTCCAATAATTAGGATTCACTCAAAAAGTCCGACCCAACCATTTTTATAAAAAAACCGAAAAACAGTCGAACTAATTTTATTAATCCAAAAGTTAAAAAAAGCAAACGCGTGTTGTTGCGCTAACCTTACTAGGTTAAGTACAACAATCACTGCTCCTATCATAGATTCGCTGGTAAGGCGGAGTCTGGCTCTTATAGCATCATTGAAATAAAATCGTTTTGCTTGTCCAAATTTACCTTCTACGCAATTCCTCTCTGCTGCCGATTGTTTGAGTTCTTTTGTTTGTTCTTTCGTTTTTTCACTCGGCCTTCCTAAAGGCTTGCCGCTTAAGAATATGTTGTTCTCTTTACACCAGTCTCTAT
>Ga0163151_10005190_pt1 | contig 16819 bp, 15 predicted proteins | sample OliLakLV19MP5IB2_FD_145596 | JGI IMG/M metagenome (GOLD analysis project Ga0163151, IMG submission 145596) | Freshwater microbial mat bacterial communities from Lake Vanda, McMurdo Dry Valleys, Antarctica - Oligotrophic Lake LV.19.MP5.IB-2 | ecosystem: Environmental > Aquatic > Freshwater >...
CTTGGAGAAATGTGGCTCCATAATTATTGTACTCGATTTTTTGTAAGAAATTTAAAAGCATTCCCGCTTTTGCATAAAACGATGAACTCGTGGCACTTGTTAAAAAGTATTTAGCATTTATTGGAAGTCCAATGTAGGTGAGTAGTAAGCTCTCATCGTATGTTCCGTTACCGTAAGGTGATGAGAATTGGGTATTGGTCTGATGAGCAGGTGTATACCCCGTGTATGAACCCACTTGGGTAAATTGCACACCGGTTTCAATCACAAATTTTCTAGAACCAATATTGATATCAGCTAAAATTGAACCTGTTGGCCCTGCACTAAACGGATTATCTACGCTACTGGGTATAACTTTACCGCGGTCATTACCGTCAAATGTTGTAAATGAAGCACCACCAAAACCTGTGATACGGAAAATGAAACCATTTGATTTTTTCTCACGTTTTCCAAAACCATCACCATAAGAACGACCCGAAATTTCTGCCATTTCGGCAGTGGGTCCACTTTGTGAAGTAGGCGACTGTTTTTCACTGAAGTCTGATAATTCAGCATCAGAATTGGGGCGGGTTAAAGTCACATTCGAATATTCTGTAGGTACGGGGGCATTAGTTTTCGCCGAGGGTATTTTCTTACGCGTGCTCATACGTTTAGATGCTTTTGTGCGTGCAGAGCCATTCGCAGGTCTGAGCGATAACTCTAATGAGTTTATCTCATTATCAAGATCTGTGTTGGCGGTGAGATTGATACTCACCAAGAGCATCGCCAATAACCCGAAACTTCGTTTAAACATAAAAGTTCACCTCTGAGCTTAACTAGAGCAAGCGTAATACCACCCCATTGGGCCTTAAAACCCATTTGAAAGCAGATTTTGCGGGGAGTGACTTTGTACGGTTGGCAGATGTCTGATTCTTTTACATACGTCAAATGCTCAAACAAATGAATAGGCTATTAAGCGTTGTGCTTCGTTCAGACGGGTTTTTATATTGCAACCTTAAATCTGTAACAAATTAAATAAAGGGGCGAATAGTATGTATAAGAGTGTTGGTCAGGTTTTGGTATTAGCGATTTTTATATCCACTTTGGCCTGCCAGGCGAAAAAAAGTGATGATGGGATGCCGGTGGCATCGCAATCCTCACCCGTCCCCAAGCCAACACCAGCTCCTGTGGTCGTAACGCCAATTCCAACACCAACTCCTGTGGTCGTAACGCCAATTCCAACACCAACTCCTATAGTCGTATCGCCACCACCTCCTCCTGCGCCAGTTTGCAAAGCCGGTACTCAGCGTAGTTGCCAGATCAATAATGGTACGGGCACTCAAACTTGCAACAGTGTGGGTTCAGCTTGGGAGAGTTGCGGAAATTTAACGGCTTGTAATTCTAATTACACACTCAGTAGTAGTGCATGTTATCTGACAAATGATCCCCGTGTTTTCGATGCGAATTGGTATTTGCAAAATTACTCTGATCTTAAAGCAGCATTTGGCAGTGACACTAATGCAGCTACCAATCATTGGATTAAACATGGAGTGAATGAAGGTCGACAAGGTACTTTAATGTTCTCATCACCACAGTATTTATCAATGTATTCTGATCTTCAAACGGCTTTTGGTTCAAAAAATTATGCTGCAGCTGTTCAGCACAGACTTGAGTTTGGAATCAGTGAGGGCCGAGCTGGGCTTTATAATTTACGCGCCGAAGTCTTCAACGTGAATTGGTATTTGCAAAACCACTCTGATATTAAAGCAGCATTTGGCAGTGACACTAATGCTGCCACCAATCATTGGTTAATTCATGGTGTGAATGAAGGGCGCCAAGCTTCTGCAGGATTTTCATCAAAAAATTATTTGAATCGATATGCCGACCTTCGAGCGGCGTTTGGTTCAACGAATTATGCAATGGCTATCTACCATTATATTATCCACGGTATAAGAGAAGGGCGTAATGGTCAGTAAGGCACATCCCTTGCTCTAAATAGAAATAGCTCAGCTAAGAATCATCTTAAATGAGCTAAGGGAAAACAAATGCCGAAATTTGTAGCTTTGCTTACACTCTGGACATTGCTCTTTGCATATCAACCCGTTAATGCTGAGTTGGGTTTCTACCCGAAATCATCTCCCAATATTCCCTTTGCTGTTAATAATGCAAGTAAAGGTGTCTATGAGATTTTCTCACCTAAGCTTACTGAAAAAATAGACATCAACAGTCACGGTGGTTTTGCAGCTTATAAACAATTTCTTTCTGAGCCTAAGAAATCCCCCACGGGGTCAGGTATGGTTAAGAAAAACACAGCAGTGTTGATGATTCAATTAAGACAAATTCAAAATTGTGAAAAACGAAATCAGAATATTTGTGAAATATGGAGTGCAATACGTTCTAGCTCTGGCTTTGTTACAGGAGATGGCTCAGAACTTTGGACAGCTTACCATTGTATTCAAAGTGCAATCGAACCAATGCTTTCACTTTTTGATGAAACTTGGAATGGCCGAAACAAAGAAGCTCTACAACATCTTAAACGCACTAAACTTCCTATTTTGATTTTTGATTGGCAACAGCGCTTGGTGTTTGATTTTAATGACACGGCCTTAATCGATGAGGTGCAAGAGCAGGTGATTCGAGAATCAAGTATGAGCGATGCTACACCTCGATCAGCAGATATGGTGAAAATAAAGTTATTTAAACCCCTTGATTATCCATTGGTCATCAGTCAAAAAAGTGTCGCACTTGGGGAACCTATTTATGCGGCGGGTTTTTCAGCAAAAACTACACACAGAAGTGCAGGGGGCTTTCCTGATTCCAGTGGCAGTGGACTTCATTTCACCTACGGCAAAACAATAAGCGCCAGACAAGCTCTGTGGTATCAGAGTACTTCATTTATTCAAAAAGTACGTTCTGTAGTAACGATTCCTTCGATAAAATATTCAGGTCTTGTATTTGCCAATACAGATGGTTATCCCGGAATGAGCGGTGGGCCCTTCTTGAATCAAAATGGTGAAGTGGTTGGAATGCTGGTCGCCATTTATAATAAACACGAAACTAAAAGCGAATGGGTCAATACTCTAGGCCCAATCATCAAACGTTAATAGCGAGGTGGCGAGCGTTTCGTGATTTCCTCAAGATATACTTGCGCACTATAGCGTGGCACACGCTTGAGATTATTTCCGTACTGAATTTCAAAAAGTCCAAAGCGGTATTTATAGCCGTTGAGCCATTCAAAACTATCCATCAAACTCCAGTGATAATACCCACGAACATCTATGGGGTCGCCTAACTCGCTACCATTACGCAAACGATCAAGGGCGTAGAGATTTCGTCTAATAAAATCTGGGCGACGTGAATCGTCAGAATCTGCAAGGCCACTTTCAGTAATAATTAATGGGTAATTAAAATGTTTGGCAACAAGGCGTGTGATTTTCTCAAGTGCTTGGGGAGCGAGTGTTGATCCGTTGTCACCCTCGAGTCCTTGGGTGTTTATGAGTTCAAACGGAATAGGTTTTGTAGTTCCGCGTACAAGAGAGTGATCGTAAAAATTTACACCGAGCCAATCAATTTTAGCATGCAATATCATCTCACTTGTCAGAATATTTCTTTGGAAGATAATTTGTTTATCCCAAATAATTCCAGGTTGTGTGTAACGAAATTCTAAGTGTCCTGTTTCTGTAGCTCTGAGCCAGGCCCAGTTACTTATTTCTGAAAGCTCTTTTGCTGCTCGAACGTCTTGTTCATTTTTGAGATCAAAAGGATCAAAAAGCTTAAACCCATAGGCAACACCCACATTGTTTGTACTTCTGGCTTTGTGAAAAGCATACACAGCTAAACGATGAGCCCGTACCGTGTTAAAGGCCGCTTCAAAACCGTTACTGAGACCTTTTTTATGTGGAGGTATTTCACCATTCACATACGCCAAATGTATAAAACCCATCGGGTCATTAAAGGTCATCCAAAGTCCACAGACGTCACTTAAGTTTTGAGCAACATATTGAGCATAGCGTGCAAAATACTCGGGGCTTTGAGCTGAAAGCCATCCACCATTTTGATTAAACCAAATGGGGTGAGTAAAATGATGAAGCGATATCATTGGTCTTAGACCCAACTCGCGCATTCTCTTAAGCACTGTTTTATAATGAGCCATCACTTCAGAGTTAAAAATGCCAGGTTGGGGTTCAATTTTTTCCCACGATAATGAAATGCGAATGGTATTTAGACCGGTACTTTTTGCAGCTTGAAGGTCGTCTTCGTATCGGTTCCAGTGATCAATAGACAAATCAGCATTATCGCCGTTAGCGATGGGTGAATTTTCGGTAGCAGGATGCTCAAATTGATACCAGTCGCCGTTTTCACCGCCACCAGTTACGCCCTCAGTTTGGTGGGCAGAGAAAGCTGCACCCCAGAGAAAGCTCTTTGGGTATTGTTTTGTCTGTGAATGTGCCGGAAAATTTATGGTGACTATACTTAAAAAAATACCAATGAATAAAAAGGTTCGCATGCTGTACATCAAAGTTCCCCATAAAAATTACCCAGGCTTCTTATGACTCATTGGGCTCAGCATTCCAAGAAAAAACTGCACGGCTAAGTTGTGGTTTTGAAATGTTGACAGTCTAAGAGGTGGGGTCTATGAACATGAAGACTTGGTTCGATAGGAGATCACACGATGTTTACAAAGATTTTAGCAATTGGGTTTGCCTCATTAATCGGTTTTTCAGCTCACGGTGCTGATAAGAAAATTCGCATCGGCCTTTCAATGGACACTCTCAAAGAAGAGCGTTGGCAACGTGACCGAGATCTTTTTGTGAAACGTGCAAAAGAGCTAGGGGCCGAGGTTCTAGTTCAATCAGCCAATGGAAACGATGCTTTGCAATTCAGCCAAGCAGAAAATCTACTCACCCAAGGTGTAGATGTTTTAGTTGTGGTTCCCCATAACGGTGTAGTAGCCGCATCGATAGTAGTAGCCGCTCACAAAGCTGGTAAAAAAGTCGTAAGCTATGACCGTTTGATTCAAAATTCAGATGTAGATCTCTACTTATCTTTTGACCCAGTTGAAGTAGGACGACTTCAAGCCGCTTATCTAGTTGAGCATGTGAAAAAAGGAAATTTCGTGTTGATTGGTGGTTCACCCACTGATTCAAACGCAAAACTTGCACGAAAAGGTCAAATGCAAGCACTTCAACCGGCCATTGACCGTGGCGATATTAAAATTGTAACAGACGCTTGGGCTCGTGAGTGGCAAGCGAGTGAGGCATTGAAGCACACGGAGAATGCTCTAAGTAAAAACAATAATAATGTTCAAGCAATTGTAGCTTCAAATGACGGAACAGCCGGTGGTGCTATATCTGCACTCAAACAACAAAATCTTGCTGGCAAAGTAATGGTTTCTGGTCAAGACGCTGATCTAACTGCATGTCAACGTATCGTTGAAGGCACACAAAGCATGACTGTTTACAAACCCATCCAAGCCCTTGCCTATAAAGCAGCTGAATCTGCAGTTGCTTTGGCTAAAGGCGAAGCTGTTGTAGCCAATACAACAATCAATAATGGTAAAAAAGAAGTTCCATCTTTATTAATTAAGCCAATTCAAGTTGATAAAAATAATATCGACTTAACAGTGGTTAAAGATGGTTTTCATCCTCGTGAAGCTGTTTACAAAAACGTCGCTAAACGCAAATAAAATTCATGACTGACAATGTGCTTCTTGAAATGCGTGGAATTTCAAAGGAGTTCTCGGGTGTCCGAGCGCTTAACCTTGTTTCTTTTAACGTAAAACAAGGCGAAATTCATGCACTGTGTGGTGAGAACGGTGCTGGCAAGAGCACACTCATGAAAATTTTGGCAGGATTTTATCCTCATCGTTCATATTCAGGGGATGTGCTAATTAATGGCAAGACCCAAGAGTACAAAGGTATTCGTGATAGTGAAAAAGCTGGAATTGCCATTATTCATCAAGAGCTATCACTTATTCCTGAGATGACCATTGGAGAAAATATTTTTATTGGCCGAGAACCTTCTTCGTTAGGATTCATCGATTGGAACACTCTTTACACTAAAACTAAAAAATTACTTGATTCAATAGGGCTTAAAATTAATCCGCTAACACCTGTAAAACATTTGGGCATCGGGCAACAACAACTTGTCGAAATCGCAAAAGCTCTGAGCCATAACCCCAGCATTCTTGTACTTGATGAACCCACATCGGCTTTAGCAAAAGATGAAATTGAAATTTTATTAAAACTTTTAAAAGATCTTAAAAACCGCGGCGTCACATGTGTACTTATCTCTCATAAACTTAATGAAGTATTAGACGTGTCAGATAGAATCACTATTTTAAGAGATGGTAGGGCAGTAAAAACACTAGAGCTTAGTGAAGCGACTCAAGATATTATTATTTCCCATATGGTTGGGCGTGAACTTAAAGATTTTTATCCACGTCTTACTCGTAAAATAGGGGATGTACTATTTGAAGCTAGAAACTTTACAGTCGCAAACACAAATATGCCCGGAAAATATATTTTAAATAATGCAAGTTTTGTCGTTAAGCGTGGAGAAATTTTAGGTATCTCGGGCCTTATGGGAGCTGGGCGTACAGAGTTTTTGCAAACTATTTTTGGTGTGAAACTTGGTAAGACCCAAGGTGAAGTTTATCTCAATGGTGAGTTATTAAAAATTTCTTCGCCTCACGATGCGATAAAAGCGGGGCTTTCGCTTTTGCCGGAAGATCGAAAACGTCATGGCTTGGTTTTAGAAGATACTGTGGCAAAAAATATGAGCCTTGCGGGCCTTAATAAAATTTCACAATTAGGAATAGTAAATTTTCAAGCAGAACGAATTTATGCACTCAAGCAACTTAAAGATTTACACATTAAAGCATCATCGATTCAAGCCCCAGTTAAAAGTTTAAGTGGTGGTAACCAACAAAAAGTAGTCATCGCTAAATGCCTTATGACAACGCCTAAAGTTTTATTTTTAGATGAACCTACGCGGGGCATAGATGTAGGTGCTAAAGCTGAAATCTATCAGCTCATGAATGAATTGGCGGCTCAAGGTTTAGCTATCGTTATGGTTTCATCAGAGTTACCTGAAATTTTGGGTGTGAGTGATCGTATAATTGTGATGAGTGAGGGGCGTATTTCGGGTGAGTTTTTGTGTGCAGATGCGACCCAAGAAAAAATCATGGCCCAGGCGACAGTGAGGATGTAATGAATTTTAAAAAATCATTAAGAACATACACCATGGTTTTTGCACTATTTGCGATCTGGGCGATTTTTGAAGTTCAGACAGATGGGGCTTTTTTACAAGCGCGCAATCTGTCTAATCTTTTGCGACAGATGTCGGTGACTTCTATTTTATCAATCGGAATGGTTCTTATTATAGTGGCCGGTCATATAGATCTTTCTGTGGGTTCAGTTGTATGTTTTTTAGGTGCAATCTTAACGGTCGCAAATACAAAAATGGGTTATTCACCTTCAGTTTCTGTGGCAATAGCACTTAGTGCAGGTGCGCTGATTGGTCTGATGAACGGCTATCTCTTAAGTTATCAGCGCATTCCATCTTTTATTGTCACACTTGGCGGCATGATGGCTTTTCGCGGAGCTGCCATGATGGTTACTAAAAACGAAACAATTCCACTTGAGGCCGGCTGGATTCAAACCATGGGTACAGGGTATGTGAATGCAAAAGCAGGTTGGATCATTTGTATTTTTTCTTTGATGGTCACATGCTTAGCACTTATTTGGGGTCGCCAATCAGAAATAAAATCGGGGCTTGAATCAACACCACTTTCAAAATTTATTTTAAAACTGCTTGGCCTCGCATTTATTGTTTTGAGCTCAATGGCTGTACTCGCTAGTTATGAGGGTATACCTATTCCTGTTTTAATAATGATAGGTCTTATGATCATCGTATATCTAGCAGCTACAAGAACTACATGGGGTCGCCATATTTATGCGATTGGCGGCAATAGTGATGCTGCATTTTTATCAGGTATTAATATTAAATTTCGCACTCTAAGTATTTATGTATTGATGGGGCTGCTCTCTGCTATAGGCGGAATTATTCTCACAGCCCGTGTAGGTAGTGCCTCGCCTGATTCAGGGCAACTTCTTGAACTCGACGCCATCGCATCATGTGTTATAGGCGGAACAAGTCTCATGGGTGGTAAAGGAAGTGTTCTGGGCGCAATACTTGGAGCCCTTGTTATGGAAAGTCTTAACAACGGAATGAGTTTGGCGAGCATTGAACCTTTTTGGCAATACATCGTAAAAGGTGTGGTTCTCGTTGCCGCTGTTTGGGCAGATATGCTTTCACAAGATGTGAAGGGCTAAAAAAAAGCGAGTGATCAGCTGATTCACTCGCTCTTATATTTTTATTTTTAAAATCAAACTACTGTTCTACGACCAACTGCTAAGCGATAAATAAACAACACAAGCATGGCACCAATTACTGATGCGATAAAACCTGCGGGTTCGCCTGCAACGTAGAAATTCATAGCTTGACCTAAGTAGCTGGCAAGAAAAGCACCAACGATACCAAGAAGTGCGGTGACAATAAAACCACCTGGATCACGGCCTGGCATCATAAACTTAGCGATAACACCAACGATCAAACCAACTAGCAAAGTCATTAAAATAGACATTGTGTTTCCCTTTCGTAAAAATTTTTAACAATCATTCCTCTGTCATATGTTACTTGAGCAACATCTGGACCGAGTCAGAACACGTTTATTTTAATTTAAAAGGAATAGAGAGAGTCACAATGACTCGCATTGGGTTAACTCGCCATGAAGTGTGATCAAATGGGAAAGCGACAAATAAAAGTAGCGCCATGGCCTAATTGGCTCTCGACTGACGCTGATCCGCCGTGACGTTGCATGATGTGCTTCACAATAGCTAAGCCTAGGCCTGTACCACCTTGTTCACGTGAGCGCGCTTTATCGACACGATAAAATCGCTCAAAGAGTCGTGAATGATGTTCGGGGGGAATTCCAGGGCCATGGTCTTTGATTTTAAGCACGACATCATGGCGTTCTTGAGTCCAGCTAACTTCTAATGCACACCCTATAGGTGTGTACTTATGCGCATTATCTAAAAGATTTACGAGTACTTGTTCAAGGCGTCGTGGGTCAGCGTAAACAATTTGTGCGTCAACATGAGTGGTTACAATTTGTTTTTTGCTTTCAAAATTTCCTTGAAGCTGATTAAGAACGCGAACCGTAACTTCTTGTGTGCGGACTTGCGCTTTTTGAAGCACATCGGTTGACTCAAGAGCTGAGAGATCTAACAAATCGCCAATGAGTGCCATTAAGCGATTAACATTTCTTGAAATAACATCTAAAAATTCTTGTTTGGGTTGAATTCCGCGTTTGCTGTCTTCAACTATTGTATCGGTATAACCCTTAATTGCTGTTAATGGAGTGCGCAGTTCGTGGGAAACATTGGCTACGAAATCAATTCTGATTTGCTCTGCACCTTTTAGTTCTGTGACATCATGAAATATTCCCACAGCTCCGTAAATCTCGCTGTTTTGTTTTCTCAAGGGTGCCACAGAAAGTGAGAAGAATTGTTTAGTATTATTTGTTTGCTCAATTTCAATAGCCTTAACTGAAGTTGATGTACCTCGATTAAGTGCAGCTTTAAAAGCTTCTAAGATTTCAGGGGCTCTAAACATTTCCCACAATCTAATATTTCTTTTTTGTAATTGCTCTTCGTTACCAAAGAGGAGGGCAAAGCGTGTGTTAAAGAAAAGTGGAACGCCTTCTTGGTCAACGGCTAAAATAGCATCAGAAATTGCTGACATGAGAGTGGTTAGTTCTTCACGCTCTCTATTTAAGCTTTCAGATTTGAGTTTGAGATCAGTTCTAATTTTATCAATTGAAAATTCAAGATCAGACCATTCTCCAAAAGAATCTGTTTCTAATGTTTCAGGATCAATCTCTGAATTTTCTGAGTGATCGGTTTGCGCCAGAGCATTTTTTGTTTTAACTAAAAGGCGGCCCAACGGAAACACCATGCGTCTTGCTGACCAAATCGCAAGGGCCATGAAAATTGATGCTACCAAAAGTAAAATAAGTGTTAGTGAATTATCAAAGAGTTTGAGGGTTTCACGTAAAGAGTTTAAAGAAACTGCACCCCAGAGAATCAATTCTTCTGGCCCTAAATAGAGTGCACCATTAAGACTGTTATCACTATTCTTGCGATCAAATTTAAAATCAAAGCCGTATGTGTTTAGTTGTGCGTCTAGAATTTCCTTACGCAAAGCAAGGTTTCCTAAATTTCCATAGTTAGGTTGAGAGTCACACAGAATTTCGCCTGAGCTTGACATAATTAAAAAGCGCATTGTGCCTTCTTTGGTGCGGTGGGTGCACCACGTACGGGCATTAGCGCGATTGAGATCCGGCGACAAGCCAACGAGAGTGTCGTGGAGTTGCTCGGCTACTTGATTGATATATTTTTGTTTGAAAAAATAACGAGCAGCGAGTCCAGATGCGCCAAGTGCTGCAACCACAAGACAAGTCTGAATAAGTACCATGCGAAAAAATATACGCCATGGAAAACTTGATTGGCTAAACAGCTTATTCTTTTTCACTTAACTCCTAATGCGATAACCAATCCCACGAATCGTTTCAACCACGTCTGCACAATCTCCCAATTTTTTTCTGAGTCCAAAAATATGGGTGTCCACGGTGCGATCAATAACAGCTACACCCTGACCTTGAACAAGCTTGATTAAATTTTCACGAGATAAAACACGCCCACGATTTTCTGTGAGGGCTGATAATAATTTAAATTCTGATGGTGTTAGATCTACTTTTATAGAGGCACAGGTTACTTCATGGGCATCTACATTAATGGTTAAGTTGCCGATGTGTTGTTTGTTTGTCTTTGGTTCTAAAAGACTCTTTGCCCTTCTTAACAAGGCACGCACGCGAGCTAAGAAAATAGAAATTTCAAAAGGTTTGGTGACGTAATCATCAGCGCCCATCTCTAAACCCAAAACCATATCAGCCGCATCTGCACGGGCTGTGACCATTAAAATCGGTACTTGAGATTTTGCGTCACTGAGTTGACGAACCCGTTTACAAATTTCAAGACCTGAAACACCAGGTAACATCCAATCTAAGATGATGAGTGCATTGTCATTATTTTGAATGAGTTTAATTGCTGATTCACCATCTTCAGCTTCAATGGTGCGTAAACCTTCACGGTTAAGGTGTAAAAGCATTAAATCACGAACATCTTTTTCATCTTCTACAACTAAGACTTGAGGATTGTTCAATGACTGATCCATCATTTCAACGACTCCTTAATTGATTCAGGTCGTGGAGAATGTCGAATGTCTTCGCCAGTAATAGCAAAAATAATATCTTCTGCAATATTTGTAGCGTGATCACCAATGCGTTCAAGATTACGTGCTACTAAAATGAGATTTAAGCCTTGCTCTACATCTTGGCTGTTGGTTTTTAGATGTTCAATAATATCGGTAAATATTTTATTTTTAAAAGCATCAACCTTATCGTCACGTTTCAAAACATCACGGGCAAGTTCTTCTGAGCTTTGAACAAAGGCATCAAATGATTCGCGCACCATAAATCTAACTTCGGTGGACATTTTAGGAATATCAATCAAAGGCTTAATCGGTAGGCCTTTTAAATATCGACCCGCATTGTGCGCAATATTAACGGCTTGGTCACCCATGCGCTCAAGATCTGTATTGCTTTTTAGAATGGCGATAATTAATCGAAGATCCTTTGCAAGTGGCTGCTGAAGGGCTAAGAGTTTTAAGCAACCATCATCAATGTCGATGTGAGCTTGATTTACCTTTTTTTCGATCTCAAATACTAAATCAAGCTTATGAAGGCTGCCCTCAATAAGTGCTTGTGTAGCATTTTCGATTGCTCGCTCGACATACCCAGCCATAGAGAGAAGTTGTTCTTTTAGCTCTCTTAAACTTGTGTCGAAATGTCGTTCTGTCATCCGAACCTCCCTGTAATATAACGCTCGGTACTGTTCTCTTTTGGTTTAGTGAAAATCTGGGAAGTATTACCAAACTCTATGAGTTCGCCCAAAAGAAAGAATGCCGTGTGGTCTGAAATTCGAGCGGCCTGTTGCATGTTGTGTGTAACAATAATAACGGTAACTGTCTTTCTTAATTCTGTCATCAATTCTTCAATTTTAGCAGTAGAGATCGGGTCAAGTGCACTGGTGGGTTCGTCCATTAAAAGTATACGTGGTTCAACTGCTAACGCTCGGGCGATACAAAGTCTTTGTTGTTGTCCACCTGAGAGACTAGTACCTGGAGCGTGAAGTTTGTCTTTTACTTCCCCCCAAAGGGCCGATTGAATCAAACTTCTTTCGACGATGTCTTTAAGAACATTGCGGCGTTTCACACCCGCTAGTCTTAAACCGATAGCCACATTGTCAAAAATAGAAAATGCAGGAAACGGATTTGGCTTTTGAAATACCATCCCGATATTACGTCTAAGCTGAACGGGGTCAACACCTTTACCATAAATATCTTTTCCTTCGAGAACCACACTTCCAGTTGCTGAAGCTCCCGGCACTTCTTCATGCAAACGATTTAAGCATCGAATGAAAGTAGATTTACCGCAGCCCGAAGGGCCGATGATCGCTGTCACTGTATTTGGGTGATAGTCTATGCTGATATTACGAACTGCATGGACTTCGCCGAAATATGCATTGAGGTTTTTTACCTCAAATATGGGTTTTGAATTTGGCGTTTCCATTAAATACTACTCCCGACTGCCACTAGCAGATTGGTTTCTCATTAACAAAAGTCTAGTTAAAAGATTCATGCAAAAAACAAGCATCACAAGTACAAATGCCCCGGCCCACGCCTGATTATGCCAATCTTCGTATGGAGAAATAGCATACGTGTATATCTGAACGGGTAAAGATGAAATGGGTTGATCAAGTGATTTTGCCCAAAAGCGGTTATTCAAAGCTGTGAATATTAATGGAGCCGTTTCACCAGATACACGGGCAATAGCTAATATGATTCCAGTTGCTATGCCACTCATACTTCCAGGTAATACAATTCGTAAAATCACTTTCCAACGTGGTAATCCCAATGCAAGGCCCGCTTCACGAATATGTTGCGGAACAAGTTTAAGAAGCTCCTCAGCACCACGTGCAACTGTGGGTATCATCAAAACACCAAGGGCTAAACCCCCTGCAATTGCAGAAAATCTTCCCATGGGCATAACAACTACGGCATAGGCAAAAAGACCAATGACAATTGAAGGAATACTTGAAAGCACATCAGTGCTAAAGCGAATGATATGCCCTAATTTTCCGTTTCCATATTCTGATAAATAAATGGCTGTAGCTAATCCCCACGGAATGCCAACACAAGATGCAAGTCCAATAAGAATGAGTGTTCCTACGAGTGCATTGGCCATACCGCCTCCAAGTTCTCCAACGGGAGCGGGAAGGGCAGTAAAAAATGACCAATTAAGGGCAGGTAATCCACGGGACATCACATACCAAAACACACTAAATAGCGGAATCAATGCAACAATGGTTGCTGAAAATAAGAGTGAGCACATCAGAAAATTTTTAATTTTTCTTTTTTTAAAAGTAACAGGAAGTTTATTAGAAAGTTGACCAGTGCGAGTTTCGATTCGTGTTCGTCGATCGGGTTTGTTTTTTAAAACAGTATTGGCTGATAATTCATTTGTATCGCTCATCGGGATGTTCCTTGAGCTTTGGTGACGCGCCAAACAAATACACGAGCCAAACTATTAATCACAAATGTAACAGCAAAAAGAGTTAATCCAATAGCTGCTAAGGCAGATAAATGTTCATCACTTACTGCTTCTGCATATTCATTAGCGATAACACTTGCCATTGTTTGCCCTGGGGCGAATAGTGATGCAGAAATTTCAGCTCGATTACCAATGACCATCGTAACAGCCATTGTTTCTCCAAGTGCTCGACCCAGACCTAAAATGATGGCACCCATGATTCCGGTTTTTGAACTTTTTAAAACTGCAATCGACATTGTTTCCCAACTTGTTGCTCCTAGAGCAAGGGCCGCTTCACGTTGAGATCGTGGAATTGCTTTAAAAACCTCACGAGAAATAGAAGACACCGTTGGTGTAATCATAATGGCTAAAATAATTCCAGCGGCGAGCATTCCCACGCCGTAAGGAGGGCCTTGAAAGAGGGGCAAAAAGCCAAGTGTTTTTGCCAGCATTGGTTCAACTGTGGTTCGGAGCCAAGGAGCTAAAACAAAAATTCCCCATAGTCCATAAACAACACTCGGGATAGCTGCTAACATTTGCACGAGAAATCCTGCAACTGTTGCAATTTTTTTATTGGCAAGTTCATTTAAAAAAAGTGCGATACCTACGCTAAGAGGAGCTGCAATTAAAATTGCGATCAGTGAAGAAACAATCGTACCGAATATTACCGGGAGTGCTCCGTAATTATGCTGTACTGGATCCCAAGCAGTGGATGTAATAAACCCAAAGCCAAATTTTTGAAATGCTGGTTTTGCAGTGCCCCACAAAAATACTGTAATGAGCACTAAAAACAATACGACCCCGAGCGCAACTGTACGCATCGAGGTCGCAAAAAGTCGGTCACCGAAGTGAACGTCTTTTGGTTGTTTTTTTTTCTTACTAAACATCGATTTTACTTCGTAACTTCAATCTTTTTAATTTTAGCATCAATTTTAGTAACCAATTCTTTTGGCAATGGTGCATATTCTAAAGCCGCACTTAATTTTTGACCATCGTAGATTGCCCAGTTTAAGAATTTCACCAAATTTGATCCTTTAATACCATTTTGTTTTCCGTAAACTAAAAGATAAGTAAAACTGCTAATAGGATACGAGTCTTTGCCTTCAGCATCGGTAATCGACATACGGAAATCTTCGGGAAAATCTTTCTTAGGAGTTTTCTTAAGAAAATTTGCAGCTGCAGCCGTAACCGCTTTGGTTTCAGGTTTTACAAATACTCCAGCTCTATTTTTCACTGAAGCTACAGGAAGTTTGTTTGAAGCAGCATAAATTAATTCAACATAACCAATACTTCCTGGTGTTTGTTTAACAAGGCCAGCAACGCCTTCGTTACCTTTGCCGCCAAGACCAACGGGCCAGTTAAGTGCGGTTCCTACTCCTACTTTTTCTTTCCAAGTAGGGCTTACTTTTGCGAGGTAATCTGCAAAAATATTTGTTGTCCCACTTCCATCTGATCTATGAGCCACCATAAGTGCTTGATCAGGAAGTTTTAAAGTAGGATTGAGTTTTACAAGTCGTGGGTCATTCCATTTTGTGATTTTTCCTAAGAAAATATCAGCGATGATTTCACCATCGAGTTTTAAATCACCCTTAACTTCAACAAGATTGTAGGTCAGTACAACAGCACCTAATGTTGTAGGAATATGGTGAACGGTAACTGGAGATTTTTTTAATTGCTCATCTGTCATGGGAGCATCTGATGCGCCAAAATCTACGGTCTTTTCTAAGAACTGACGAATGCCACCACCACTTCCGATGGATTGATAATTAATTTGTACTTCTTTATTTACCTTTTGATATTCAGAAAACCATTTTGAATAAAGCGGGTAGGGAAACGTGGCCCCTGCACCTGTGATTTCGGTAGCTGCAAATGCAGTAGAAGCAAACATTACAGCTGTGAAAATTAATGTCAAAAAAGTTATCAAAAATCGACGCATAAGTCCTCCAGTAGGTTTTAGCCTTTATACTCGGCTATTTCTATAAGAGGCAATTTAAGTCAGATGTTGAGATGCTAATTTTAAGATTTGGTTAGGATTATTAATGACGTGCTATGTAATTTATATAAGTGCGGGGCATCTCATTTGAGATGCCCCGCTATCTAAATTATCGAGCTTCTTGTAGGCGGGCAATTCGTTCTTCAAGTGGTGGATGAGTAGAAAGCAATGCAAAAAGACCTCGCGACTTACCAGATATCTTAAGACTGGCAATTGCAGGTTGAGCTTGCTCTTCATTTTCTTGAATTCCATGACGGCGTTGTAAAGCGCGTAATGCTGCGATCATTTTTTCACGACCCGCAAGGCGTGCTCCGCCGCTATCTGCTCTGAACTCTCTGAGCCTTGAGAAATAAGAAACAACAAATGCGCCTAAGATACTAAAGAAAATCTCAAGAACAATTACAGTCAGCATATGAATCATGTGTCGTGATTCTTCTTTTGCATTTTGGCTGATAGCAAAAGCAATGATTCTAGCTAAGAACATAACAAACGCGTTCACAACCCCTTGAATGAGAGTCATTGTAACCATGTCACCATTTGTAACGTGTGAAACTTCATGGGCCAAGACACCTTCAATTTGTTGATGGTCCATTTGGCTCATAAGCCCAGATGAAACTGCAATGAGCGCTCTATTTTTTGTGGGGCCTGTGGCAAACGCATTTACTTCAGGGCTTTCATAGATTCCGACCTGAGGCATTGTGCTCATTCCGGCATGACGGGCAAGTTCATGAATCTTTCGAACTAACCATTGAAGTTCTGAGTTTGAAACCGTCTCATCAATGATTTTTACTCCCATGAGCCACTTCGCCATTACACGCGAAAGTGCTAATGAAATAAAAGCGCCACCCATACCCCAGACGAGACAAAAGGCCATCAGCTGACCGTAATCAATGCCTGCTTCTGTGATGTAATAACGAACGCCAAGAACATTGAGCACGATTGAAATCGTGGTCATGACCAAGATGTTCACTAATAAAAATAGAAATATCCGTTTTGCAATTGCCATGGGGTACCTTCCTTTTTTCAAGTCAAACTAACATCTATACTATAGTGTTTTTTTCATTACTTAAAATAGA
>Ga0163151_10005191_pt1 | contig 16817 bp, 16 predicted proteins | sample OliLakLV19MP5IB2_FD_145596 | JGI IMG/M metagenome (GOLD analysis project Ga0163151, IMG submission 145596) | Freshwater microbial mat bacterial communities from Lake Vanda, McMurdo Dry Valleys, Antarctica - Oligotrophic Lake LV.19.MP5.IB-2 | ecosystem: Environmental > Aquatic > Freshwater >...
CTTCACCCCAGCAGACTGCGCCAACGCGCCTAAAAACACCCAAGCGCCCGCAACATCGCTCGCCGGGGCATCCGCCAAAAAATGTATTTCCTATGAGCGCGAACCGCCCGCTCAGGACCGGGCTCGTCCAACAAACGGTTCAGATCGCGGCTGCGCGCGATCTAACCTTATTCGTTGGGCGGCCCTTGCCGGGAGCGGCGTTCCGTCTTCAAACTCTCGCAACCGAAAGAAGGCGACAATTAGCAAATGATCCATTGCTGAGACAGGGTTTGCATCAGCGAAAACCGAGACCTTCATCGTGTTATCGCGGTCACAACGAAATACTTCTGCAAGTACGTTTTGGTCCTCATCAACAAGCTCAACGCCAAGTCCGTCTCTGATGACGTCTGAGGCAACTTGAATTTTGTAGATAGCTGTCAGGACGCCCAACGCCGTGTTCAGCGGCCGTGCAGCCGCATCGCTAGGATACTGCGACACGGCCTCAACCGCGCGGTCCGCTGCAACGCATAGTTTGGTTCCGCCTTGCGGGAGCAGGAAACTTTATGCAATGTCGAACAGCCGGCGCAGCGCAGTCTCCAGCCGGACATCCAATGATGTGCGATCGGCTGGCGCGATACCGCTGGCAGCAAGCCAGCGCAGCCACAGTGCGCGTGCCTCATCACCACTGGCAGCACCTGAACCGCCGAGCTTGTCGGCCAATCGCTTTATCTGTACTTGCTTACGCAGGGCTTGCTGATCGGCAGGAGAATCAACGCCGGCCAACAATTCGGCGAGCACGCTGTCCTGTTGCAGCGCGTGCAGGGCTTCCTCGGCGTCTACCTCGATATCTTGCTCGACATCGATCGGGGTGACCGACTCCAGCAACGCGAGATGTGCCAACAGTGCGCTGCGGTCGGCGCTCGCCAGCGCGCTGGATTCGATCTGTTGGCGTAGCGCGACGAGGGCTGCGGTGTCAGTGTTTGCAATCAAAGCAGCGCGCAGGCGCATGGCCTCTTCGCGCGAACGCTGTTCACCGGCCTGCAGTCGTTGTCGGCGTTGCGCTTCTACAGCTTCTGCGTGTCGGTCAAAGTCGCGCTCATCGTCGCGGCTTCGTCCCGACAGCGCGCGCCAGCGGTGTTGCAGCGCAGTCAGACGGGTTTCCAGGGCGTGCGCCTCGTGCTCGCTGCCGACCAATGCAGCCGCCTCGCTCAATAATTCAACGATGGCTGAGCGCTCAGCACTCTGCGCAGATTCCTGCTCGCTACGTTCGGCCTTGGAACGGTCGAAAACGGGATCGACTACGGCGCGCAGCTCTGCCCAAAGTACATCCTCGGTTTTGCGTTCGCCGCGGGGCAGGGTTTTCCAGCGCGCCATGGCGTCTTTTGCCGCATTGATCGCGTCGGCAGTCTCAGCCTGTCCAATGCGTCGGCGCAGCTGCGCAATGAATTTTTGCTTCTCGGCCTGGGCCTGTGCGCGGCTGTCATTGATGCGCGTGTCCAGAGTTTCTTTGACCGAGCGCAGGCGCTCCGACAGCTTGCGCCGTTCATGCGGTGGAACTTCGTCGAGGCGACGCAGGGCGTCGTTTGCCTGGGTACGCAGCTCGAACACATCGGCCGCCGATTCGGTGGCGCCGGCACTGGCGCTGGCGGCGAGCGACGATTCGATGGCGGCGAGTACGGCCACCACTTCGTCGCGCTTCTGAGAACGCAGTGCGCTGCGCTGCTCCAGATACGGCTTGGCCGGTGCGATAGATCGCGAGCACAGCATGCGAAAGCGTTTGGTCATGCCCCCCGCTGCTGGTTCCGACTGACCGGGCTCGCGCTCCGATTCGTCCAGCCTGGACCACTCAGCCTGGGCGCTCTTGATACGCGTGAGCAGCGCATCCGGATGTTCGCCATTGCCCATACTGGCTTCAATCTCATCGCAGATACGTTTGCGCTGCGCATCGTTCGACCAGCGCTGCCAGCGCGCCAATTTGTCGAACGCTGCGTCGCTTTGCTCCAGACGTTTGTGGTCGCGCAGCTGCGTGGCCAATGAAGAATTCAACTGGTGTGCGCGTTGCCGCGCTGCGCGCGCAATTGCGAGGCGGCCAGACTCGATCGCCTGTGCATATTCGGTGACCGCATCATGCGCACTGACGCGCGCTGCTTCGGCCACGATGGCCAGTTGTTGCAGGCGATTTTTGTGCTGATGCAAATGCGCTTCAAAGCGCTGCAGCAATGCCTGGTTGCTGGCGCAGTGCGGCGCAGCAGCGTGGGCGGAGCGAATGCGCTGGGAATATCGATCAAGACTTGCCTCACCTGCTTCGCTGACTTCCTCGAATGCCTGCACCGCTTCGAGCAGTGCGGCGTCCTCAGCATCGACGATCGCGGCGGTCAATTCCTCGACCACTGGCGCAGGCTCTGGCGCATACTCCGGCGTGATCTCGGCAGCGGCCACGGGCGCAGCCTCAAACGGGCGCCGGGCTACTTCCAGCATATGCTGAAGGGTATCGGTCAGGCCCTGATAGCGGCGCAGCAGTGTGTCTTCTGGAGCTGGCAGCAAGCTCAGCCAGGCGCCGCGCGCGGCCTGCAGGCGATCCGGCAGGTCGTGCGGACGCCGATACAGAAAGGCTTCCAACTCCACACAGATCGTTTCCGCGCGTTGCCGTATGGCGAGCGCATCACCGCTCTTCAGCAGTGCAGCACTGAGTCGGTCCTTGGCCAGTCGCGCCAATTGTTTGTCGGTCTTGCGCGCAGCTTCGGCAATGCGCTCCAGTGCGCCACTGTCGTCGATGCGGTCGAGCAGCTCGCGGCGAAGTTTCGGATCGGGGTCTTTCAGGCAGCGATCAATGATCAGGCCCATGCGCTGCACGCGCTCCATCGCGGCACGCCGCAGATCAGTCTCCGGAGCTTGAACGGCTACGGTTTCCAGCATGTCGTGGTCTTCAGTCACCAATACCTGGCGCTGGCGCTGTTCGATTGAAAACTTGGCATCGAGCAGGAAGTGCCGCAGACGCTGTCGCGCCAGATCGCGTACCTCCGCGCTCGAATCGAGGCGTGCACGGTCGGCAAGCAAGGACAGGTCGTCGAGCCGTCGAATGGCCGCCTTGCGCACCAGCGCATCGGCGTCATGGCGGGCGAAATCGGGAATTCTGCCGAGCAGGTCGGGATGGCTTTCCTGCGCCACTGCATTGGCGCGTTTGGCCGGATCGGCACTCTCCCAGGCGGGCTTCGACAGGAATGACAACCACTTCATGGGCAGGAAATTCTCGTTCAACGGAGGAAGAACGCGCGGTCGGCAAGCAGTGCGTCGCTTGCACAAGTCGATCCGACCATACTGACCGACACGCACTCGGGTTCAGCTTAGCAGGGCAAGATGACGATGCCGAGGTTGAGTCTCACCGGTTGAGTCTCACCGATACTCGCGATGGCAGTCTGTGCAGGCCTGCGCAATTCCACTAACGGGCTTGACAAGTGTCGTGCACACCGCGGCCGATGGTAAAGCCAACGCGCGTTCAACTGCTTGACCGAGCGCTTGGCCCAGCTCCATTTGGCGCGGATCGGCGGTCGCCGTTGAGCGGGTAAGCGCCGGCATGACTTCGGGCATGATCCGCCTCATTGCCAGCAAGTGCTGCCGAACTTGCGCGGGCTCGCACTGATCAGGCCTGAGCAACTGCGCTTTCGTCGCGCTCAAATGGTGTTGCAGGACTGCCATAACGCCACGTGGATAGGCGCGAGCGCTTGCAACTTGTCGCGCCGCGCTCATCCCACACAACGCGCCCACGACAATTCCGATGATCAACAGGACCAAGGCGCGCATCTATCGGGGTGTCCACTGTGTAGGTCCTGGCAACATACCATTGCGGCATCTGCCGAAGACGCAGTGCGCGGCATACAATGACGCCATGAGTGCAGCGACCGAGCGATTTTCCGGCATTGACCGGCTGTATGGGAAAGGCAGCCTGCAACGCCTGCTGCGCGCGCATGTCGCAGTGATCGGCATCGGCGGAGTGGGGTCGTGGGCGGCTGAGGCGCTGGCGCGCTCGGGGGTTGGTGGTATTACCCTGATCGATGCCGATGATGTCTGCGTGTCCAATACCAACCGCCAGCTGCATGCTCTCGAAGGAAGCTACGGTCGGGGCAAAGTAGCGGTGATGGGCGAGCGCCTGCGCGCGATTCATCCCGGAATTGAGGTTCATGAAATCGCCGAGTTCCTGACCAGCTCGAATCAGGACCGACTGCTCGATCGCGGCTACGATCTGGTCATCGATGCCTGCGATGCGTTTCGCACCAAGGTCGAAATGATCCATTGGTGTCGCCGCCGCAAGTTGCCGCTGATTGTTTGCGGGTCTGCAGGTGGGCGTAGTGATGTGACGCGCATCCAGGTGCGCGATCTGAGCCGAACCGAACACGATGCCATGCTGAGTCTGATTCGCAAAAAACTGCGCAGTGAGTTCGGATTTCCGCGCAACCCAGATCGCTACTTTGGCGTAGCCGCCGTGTATTCCCTGGAAAACGTGCGCTACCCACAGGCTGATGGCACGGTTTGCGGCACGCGACCCGAGGGCGAGGCCGGGAAGCTCGATTGCGCTGCTGGTCTGGGCGCGGCAATGCATATCACCACAGCTTTCGCGATGGCAGCCGTCGGTCGCGCGATCGAGCGATTGCTCGAACCGCCAACCACCAAGACGGCAACTGCAGGCGCGCTGGTAGTGGATACGGGAGCAGTTGCATGATTGTTGAAGCCAGCCCATCGCCACCGATTGCCGTACCAGTGGACTGGTCGCGCCTTGATGAACTGCTGGAGATGGAGACCGCTGGCATGCCAGGTCTGACTGCGCGACTGGTGCGCACCTTCGTGCAGAACTCACAGCGTTTGCTCGTTGAGTTGCAGGCCGCGACGAACGCAGGTGATGCCGATGGCGTGCGCCGCGCCGCGCACAGTATCAAATCGACTTCAGCCAATGTCGGCGGCACGCCTCTGGCCCAGGTCGCACGCACACTTGAACATGCAGCGCAAGAATCCGAGTGGCAGCCGGCGCAGGCCGATGTGGGTCGAATCGTTGCCGAGCATCAACGCCTACTGCAAGCGCTGTCTGAACGGTTTGCCTTGCTGTAAAGCGGCGTTGAGCCGCGTGCCCGCCCGCCTCAAGCGGCGTTCTGCACGCCGATCAGCGCCATGAGATTGCGCGATGTAGCAGCCGCGAGTGCGCTCGGTTCGATACTGCGCAGCGCTGCTACACAGTTCAACACGTCAACCAGACGCTCTGGCGTATTGCGCTGGCCCTGATGCCCGTGCAGCGGTTGATCGGGTGCATCGGTTTCCAGCAGCAGGTATTCGAGTGGCAGCGTCGTAACCACGCGGCGCAATCGGGCCGCGCGTTCGTAGGTCACAGGTCCGCCGAATCCGAGCAAAAACCCTTGGGCGCACCACTGCTGGGCCTGCTCGCTGCTGCCGGCAAAGCTGTGCACGATGCCGCGCAATCGTCCGACACGCCTGATCTCGGCGAGCAGGGGCTCCAATGCACGACGCGCATGCAAAATTACCGGAAGATCCAGTTCACGCGCCAGCTCAAGCTGTGGCCGCAACACGCGAAGCTGATGTGCTGGGTCCAGGCCGGGGACGTAATGATCGAGGCCGCACTCGCCAATGGCGCTGCAGCGATGCGTTGTGACCCATTGCGCCAGCGCTTCAGTGTCGGCGTCGGCGTGCTGGTCCAGGAACATCGGATGCAGACCATAGGCGGGATAAATGTTCGCGTCGGCGTCGGCCAGCAGTGCGATGCGCTCCCAGCTGGCACGATCCACCGCCGGCACCAACAAGCCGTGCACACCCGAGGCGTGCGCCGCGGCAATCACCACTGCGCGGTCCGCATCAAATTCGGGCGCGTCGATATGGCAGTGGCTGTCAATCAGCATGGCATCATCTAGCGCGGCGGCAGTTGCACCGGCAGTGATTCCGGCGGCTTCTTCCAGCGCGAAAGCATCACCGTTCCCGCAGCCAGCAGGATCTCGTCGATGAACGGCACGAAGTCCGGCACCAAAACGTCAAATACAAAGAGCAGTGCGATGATCGAGAACAGCACCGGTGCGCGCAAGCGCGCAAAGAATCGCGACAATCCGCCAATAAATATACTCACGCACGTTCCTTTGCTGGGTTGCTGCCATTATGGACGCAGTGCAGGCAGAGTGTGGCGAATGCGCCGGAAAAACTTCGCAATCGGTGCGGTCCTGGCAATGCTCGGCATGGCCGGATGCATGAGCGTGTATGCCGCAGGCATTTTTCGTTGCACTGGCGCTCAGGGCGAACTGGTATTCCGCGGTGCGCCGTGTTCAGGTGCTGGATTGGCGAGGGCGGACGCGTCCAAACGTTCAATCTTCACCCCACCCCCGCGCCTCAGCGGTCAGCCGGCACGCTGCGTATTCGAAACCAAGCCATTGCTGTTGACCGATCCAATTTTCGAGCAAACCAGATTGCGACTGGTCATCGATATCGATGGTGATGGCCCGTATCTCAACATCGTCAGTGCTGGCCAATATTCGCTCGACGGAATCAAGCTGGCGCCGGCGACCTTTGATGCGCGGGTTTCGAGCCAGGGTTTGCAGACCAGCAGCGGCGCATTCCACGAAGCCGATTGGCGCATGGACGAACAGACCCTGGGGTTCGGTCGCTCGCGCATGCGGCAGATGCTGACCTCGCTGTCGCGAGAAGAGGCCAGCCTGTTGGTCTGGTTTCAAGGGTTCGAGTTGCCGGTGTATTCGGCGTCGATTCCGGCAGAGGACTTTCGACTCGCCGTCGATAATGTACGGCGGTGTTGGAAAAGCCGGGCACAGGGCTCTTGAATCCAGGGAAGGTCTGAAAAAGTCACGACGTCGTCTTCGCCAAACTGCCTATTGCTCGCAGACCCCCAAAAAACCTGCGGTTTTTTGCCCCCTGACTCAGCGGGCTATCGCGGCTCCGGACTTGTTAAGAGGTTTGCTAGCGGATCGCGGACTGTGACTGAATCAGCTGCGCCAAAATGCTCACTGCGATTTCATGCGGCGTTTGGGCATGGATATCGATGCCCACCGGGGCGTGCAAACGACTCGCAAGCTCAGGCTGATCGGGCAGGGCAGCGAGCACTTGGTTGATTCGCTTCTGGCTGCCCATCATGCCAAGGAAGTGCGACGGCAGCCCGGCAATCGCACGCAGGGTTGCCACGTCGCTGGCAAAGTCGCGGTTGAGCAACACCACCAACATCCTGCGCTGCGTGTCGAAGGCCTGGCGAAGTGTCACGACAGCGCCATCAACCCGATGCACGGCGACGAACGAGTCGCTGTCAAAGCAGCCTGGACGCTCGTCATAAACCCAGAGATCGTAATCGAGAAATTGCGCCAAATCGCACAACGCTGCGGCACAATGGCCCGCACCTACAATCAACAAGCGTGGGTTGGGCACCAGCGATTCTTCGCGCGAAGCGCCCTCGGCGCTAGCCGGCAGCGCGACCCGTTGACCCTCGGCCAATGCCGCTGCGATGCGCTGCGCGCGATCACGATCCGCTGCGCCTGACCAACGCCGCAACGCGATTTGCATGCTGCCGCCACACACACCGGCCGCACCGGGCTGGCCGCTGAGGTCGATGCGCAATTGATCAATGTCTCCGTTGCGCTCGAGCAAAGCGCGCGCCGCATCGATCACGCGTGATTCGGCCAGGCCGCCGCCGACACTGGCAGCCGAACGAGTGGCCGCGATCAGCATGCGGCTGCCGCCTTTGCGCGGTGTAGCGCCGCGCGTGGCGATTACCGTAGCGAGCACCACGGGTTCGCTACCGAGCCACTGTCCAAGCTGATGGAACAGCCGCTCATCCATGCCGTTGTGGGTCCGCGCTGAGCGCGAACGCTCCGTGCGTCCGTACCAAAATAGCCGCGACTGAAGGGGTGTCAGCGGCCAAGGGCAGTTCCAGCAAAGGTGGCCGCGCACCGCGTCTAGCAATACGCACGCACACGCTCGATCGCTGCAAGGATTGCCTCGGGAGTAGACGGTGCGGCCAGATCGACTCGAGTAGCCGCGCCGAATGCTGCTACTGCTTCGCGGATCGCTTCACGTACACTGAGCGCCAGCATTAGGGGCGGCTCTCCGACGCCTTTGCTATTGAAAATTACCTGGGTGCTGGGGCTGCTCTGGCGGCGATAGAGATCGACACGGAAGTCCACCGGTACATCGCCGATGGTGGGAATTTTGTAGGTGCTGGGCGCGTCCGTCAGCAGGCGACCCTGGTCATTCCAGCGCAGCTCTTCGCAGGTCAACCAGCCCATGCCTTGCACAAAGCCACCCTCGATCTGGCCGCGGTCGATCGCCTCGATCAACGAGTCGCCCACATCGTGCAACACATCGACGCGGCGTAGCGCGTGCACGCCAGTAAATCCGCACACCTCAACTTCGCTGACTGCAGCACCGAAGGCGAAATAATAGAACGGATGGCCATGTCCCTTTACGGCATCCCAGCTCAGGCCCGGCGTGCGGTAATAACCAGTGGACGACAGGCTGATGCGTGCGCGATAGGCCGCGGCGACCACTTCTTCGAATCGCAACTGTCGGTCGGGCGCAGAACGCAGGCTGACCTGGTCGTTGGTAAAGTCCACATCCTCAATCGTGCCGCCGAGCATCTGTGCGGCCATTGGCGCGAGCCGTGAGCGCAGTGTTTCACAGGCAATTTTGACCGCTTGTCCATTCAGATCGGAACCGCTGCTGGCCGCGGTTGCCGAGGTATTGGGCACCTTGTCGGTGCTGGTCACCATCAGCTGAATGCGCGCGACCGAAACGCCGAGCACCCGACTCGCCACGGCCAGCATCTTGCTGTGCAGTCCCTGACCCATTTCGGTGCCGCCATGATTCAGCTGGATGCTGCCATCGGTGTAAATATGCACCAGGGCACCGGCCTGGTTGTATTCGGTCTTGTTGAATGAAATGCCGAACTTGACCGGCGTGATCGCGATGCCGCGTTTCGCCTGGGTGTGGGCGGCGTTGAAGCGCTCGATATCGATGCGGCGCTGATCGAAGGCACTGCTCAGCCGCAACTGCGTCCACAAATGTTCGATGTGGTTGTCGACGACGGGCTGCCCGTAGTGCGTCTGGTTGCGATCTGGCGTTTCGCCTGCGCGATAGAAATTGCGCTCGCGCACCTGTACCGGATCCATCCCCAGATGGCGCGCGACGCGATCGATCATTTCTTCGCCGACCACCATCCCCTGCGGACCGCCGAAGCCGCGGAACGCCGTGTTCGATGCCAGGTGCGTCTTGCAGATGCGGCCGTTGATGGTCACATGTGGAATGAAATAGGCGTTGTCGATATGCACCATGGCGCGCATCAGCACCGGCGGTGACAAATCCACACTCCAGCCGCCATCGGCGAACAGATCCACAGCCACCGCCTGCAGCCTGGCTTCGCCATCGAAGCCGACGCGATAACGCGCCATGAACGGGTGCCGCTTGCCGGTCATCTGCATGTCGATGCCACGCGGCAATTTGATGCGCACCGGTCGACCGGTTTTCCATGCAGCCAATGCGGCAATCGCAGCGTAAGGATTTGCCTGCGTTTCCTTGCCACCGAAGCCACCGCCCATGCGCAGGCAGCGGCACACAACGCGGCTCGCGGGAATGCCCAACACGCGCGCCACGATAATCTGGGTTTCGGTCGGATGCTGTGTGGAGGAAGAGATCTGAACGATGCCTTCGGAATCGATTGCCACCCAGCTCGCCTGCGTCTCCAGATAAAAATGGTCCTGGCCGCCGACCCGCACTTGACCGTCGAGAACATGCGCGGCGGCGGCAAGCGCTGTCTCTGCATCACCGCGTTGCACCAGCTCTGGCGGCAGGTGGAAGGCGTGCGCAGCGATGGCCTGATCGATGCTCAGGCAGGCCGGCAATCCCTGGTAATTGACCTTGACCCGTTTGGCCGCGCGCGCAGCGGTGGCCTCATCCACTGCCACCACCCAGGCCACGGCCTGACCGTAGAACTGCACCAGGTCGGCGGGGATCAATGGTTCGTCGTGCAAGATCGGACCCGTGTCGTTTTCGCCGGGAATATCCGCGGCGGTCAACACCGCATAGACGCCGGCCAGCGCAGCGGCCGCGGCGCTGTCAATTGCGCCAATGCGCGCATGAGCGTGCGGCGCCATTACCGGATAGACGCTGAGCATGCCCACCGGTTCATGCTGTTCGTCGGTGTAGATGGCGCGTCCGGTGACGTGGCCGATGGCGCTCTCGTGTCGGCGAATCATCGAGCGTGCTCCGCGACAAACTTGGCGAACAGATTGGCGCAGAGTTTACGCCGATAATCCGCGCTGCCACGATGGTCGCTGAGCGGTGTGAATTCGGATTCCAGTTGCGCCGACGCCGCTGCGAGGGTGTCGTCGTCGAGCTTACGTCCAAGCAGAAGCGCTTCGGTTTTGCGCGCACGAAGTGGAACCGCGGCCACGCCGCCATAGGCGAGCCGGGCGTGCTGCACGCAGCCTTCGGCATCCAGTCGCAGCGCGAACACCGCAGCCACGATGCTGATGTCATCGGTTTGCCGCTTGGCCACTTTGTACGCCGCGCACATCAATCCATGCGGTCGCGGCAAAGTGACTGCGACAATCAGTTCGTCATCACGCCGCGCGGTCTTGCGATAGTCGATGAAATAGTCCTCGGCATTGATACTGCGCGAACCGGCTGAGCCAGTGCAATGGATCACGCCGTCCAGCGCCAGCAGCACCGGCAGCAGATCGCCGATTGGCGAAGCACTGCCCAGATTGCCGCCCAAGGTGGCGCGATTGCGTACCTGGCGTGCGGCGAACCAGGGCAGGATTTGATCAAGCACCGGCACCAACCCCGATAGCGAATGCTCGATCTCGGTCAGGCTGGTACCTGCGCCGATGCGGATGGCATCGTCGCCAATCTCGATCGCTTTCAACTCGGCGATGCGATCGAGCGCGATGAATGCGGACGCGACTGCCTCGCCATGGCTTAGATTCACGCCCACATCGGTGGCACCCGCGATCCACATCGCATCCGAATGCGCGCGCTTGAGCTGCAGGGCTTCGACAACGCTGGTTGGACTGAAAAACCTACCGACCTGCGCGCTGGCCAATGGCGCTGCTGGCGTCGCGCTTCGGTCATGAAAACGATCGCGTGCGCTTGGTTGGTGCGCCAGCTGTTGGGTTGCTTCGCGGATCGGACGATAACCGGTGCAGCGGCAAAGGTTGCCTTCGGTGGTCTCATCGTTCAGTTCGCCGTTGTAGTAGCCGGCGAACAAGCTCATCACGAAGCCGGGCGTGCAATACCCGCATTGCGATCCGGCGCACTCGACCAGGGCACTCTGTACCGGGTGCAGTTGATCACCCTGGGCAAGTGCCTCGACGCTGATTACTTCGCGACCCGGCAGGGCGCCAATGGGCAGCAGGCAGCTGTTGATCGCCTGAAATTGAGCACGACCCTCCACATCGCGCTCGATCAGGACCACGGTGCAAGCGCCACAGTCACCATCGCCACAGCCTTCCTTGGTACCGCTCAGGTTTTGTCGATTCAACCAGCGCAGCAGCGACTCGGTCGGCTCGGCGCCATCCAGCGTCACTGCGGCGCCGTTCAGTTGGAAGTATGGGTTTTGAGAAGCGATACTCGTCGTCATCCGCCAAGATTACCGCGAGCGGTGCAAGTCGTTGTAGGTCGGTTTGACCAACGCCACGATTGGCAGCGAATCCGCGCATTTGCGCCGCCCCGAAAGGAAGGGCGCGGATCAAGACCCGACCGACAAAGGCTAGGCGTTGTCGGGCGAATCCGGCAGACTGTGCCATCAGCACCCAGGAACACCCTCATGAGACAGGCTTTCGAGATTGAACCCACACTCGCCGACTTTGTGCGTGGTCTGCCCAAAGCCGAGCTGCATATCCATATCGAAGGCTCGCTGGAACCCGAATTGATCTTTGCTTTGGCAAAGCGCAATGGCATCAAACTGCCGTACCCGGACGTGGAAGCGCTGCGCGCAGCGTATGCCTTTACCAATCTGCAAAGCTTTCTCGACATCTATTATGCCGGTGCCAGCGTGCTGATCACCGAGCAGGATTTTTTCGACATGGCCTGGGCCTATTTCCTGCGGGCCAAGACCGACAATGTGATCCATGCGGAGCTGTTTTTCGATCCGCAAACGCATACCGAACGTGGCGTGGCGATTGCGACAGTGATCGACGGACTGCACCGCGCCGCCCATCAGGCGCAGAGCGAACTGGGAATCCGCGCCGAGCTCATCCTGTGTTTCCTGCGCCATCTCAGTGAAGATGAAGCGCTCGCCACACTGGAGCTGGCTAAACCGCATATTGGCAAGTTTATTGGCGTCGGCCTCGATTCCAGCGAAGTTGGGCATCCGCCGGAGAAGTTCTCACGCGTATTTGAACGGGCGCGCCATCTCGACTTGCGCACCGTCGCCCATGCAGGTGAAGAAGGCCCACCCGAATACATCTGGAGCGCGCTCGACGTATTGAAAGTGGAACGCATCGACCACGGTGTGCAGTCGCTGCGCGATCCCCTGCTGGTCGAACGCCTGGTACGCGAACGCGTACCGCTGACCGTCTGCCCGTTGTCAAACCTAAAGCTCTGCGTGTTCAAGTCACTCGCTGAGCACAATCTCAAAACCATGCTGGAACAGGGCCTGGTCGTCACCATCAACTCCGACGATCCGGCTTATTTTGGCGGCTACATCAACCAGAATTTCCTCGACACATTTGCTGCGCTTGGCATGACCGCGCAGCACGCGCGTTCGCTCGCAGCCAATAGTTTTGAGGCCAGTTTCGCACTCCCAGCCGAAAAACACGCCTATCAGGAACGCCTTGCCGCCTATTGTGCGGCGCATGGTATGTAGCCGAGTGTGGGTCCGCGCTGCGCGCGGACGCCTTTTTTGAGAGCCAGCGCTGTGCGCGGACGCTGTCAGCCCTGCCAATACCAATGCCACGGCTCGTAAATCACGCCGTGCGGATTGTTGCGAGGATAGCTCATGCGAAATCCATACTGCGCGGCATGCTCGCGCAACCAGGCAAAGGCCGGCGTGGCCTCGAACACTTCTTCGGCAGGCGGGCATCCGGGAGTACCGATGTCGATGGCATGACCGCTGTGGTGCTCGCTGTAACCAGGCGCGGTGTTGATGGCCAGCACCTGGGCTACGCTCAAGCCGCGCCCAAGCTTGCGGCGCAGGATACCGGCCTGATAACCGACGCTGCGGAATCCGGATACCGCTTCCAGGCGGATGCCAGTCGCAAGTGCAGCGCGGCGTAAGGTTTGCCAGGCCTGCATCGCGCCGTGTTGCAACCAAAGTGTGCGCCCGACATAGTCGCGCCCGGCGTAATGCAGTCGCGCCGGTTCGTCGATCCATGTCAGCCCATGCTGCTCGGCGTAGCCCAACGGAATGCCCAAAGCCGCAGCTTGCTGGTCGCCAAATGCGCGACGCAGCGCCGGTTCATCGCCAGCGTCGCCGGTGTTGCGCGGCGCGTCGATGTGACTCAAACGCGGCAACACCTGCCGCAGTATTTTCGCCACCGCACTATGCGTTGCCGGATCGCTGTGCATGGCCTGCAAATGAAACGTATTCCAAAACCGGTTTCCGGCTTTCAGCACACAGGCGGTACCGATCACGCCACCGTGAATCTTGTCCTCGATCAGATCAGTCCGGATCAACTGCGCCTGGTAATTCGCTGCCACGCCCGGCTTCGCAATCGGCAGCATCGGCGCCATTTGTTGAAATCGTTGGCGATCCAGTTCGGTCAACGCCGGCCGCAGCGCGAGCCCGGCTCCGTTGATCATCGGGGCAGGCAGCAGCGGCCAGTGCATGCCAGGGGAAGAAATCGTTGAGGCAGAGTGCACACGCATTGCCAATGACACATCACCATGAGTGGGAGCAGATGATAAGGCGTCGCGCACAAATAATGTGATCGGATTGCGCCGGATTTTATCCCGCCTGCTCGGCGCCTCAAGGGGCGCGTAGTCGGACTACGCGATCCTTTGGGCAACAACGCAGGCGGGTCAAAAGACCAGCAAGAAAGTGCCGTTCAAAAGAGGCACATTATTTCTGCGCGACGCCTAACCTGCAGTCGATGATGAGGATGGTCTTTAGCGGGCGCGTTTGAAGGCGAGTGAGGTGTTGGACTTGCCAGCAGAGCTTAGCTGCGTCACCAGCTCCCAGCCTTGATTGCCGAGGCGATTGAGGTCCTCACTGAGTTGGTTGATGTCGGGAGCCATTTTGAAGAAGCCGTTTTTGGTCTCGTGGACGAGGTACTCGAATCGTTGCGTGCTCATGCTTTCCTGGCCTTGGATGGAGAATCGACGCTACGCTTTTCAGTGAGCTTCCCTGCCTTGCGCAACGCATCGCGCAGCACGTATTCGATCTGCGCGTTGAGGCTGCGCAGTTCGTCATTGGACCAGCGCTGCACGGCGTCGAGCACGTCTGCACTGATCCTCAGCGGGTAGGCTTTCTTTTCAGTCACGGATTGTTCTCGTCTCGATTAAGGGTGCAACGGTCTCAATAGATCGAGCCGGTGTTCACGATTGGCTGAGTGCCGCGCTCACCGCACAGCACCACCAGCAGGTTGGACACCATCTGAGCTTTGCGCTCCTCATCCAGATTGACCATACCCTTTTCGGCAAGTTGCTCGAGCGCCATGTGCACCATGGTGACTGCGCCTTCGACGATCTTCGAACGCGCCGCGATAATCGCGCCAGCCTGTTGCCGCTGTAGCATTGCCTGAGCGATTTCCGGTGCATAGGCGAGATGCGCGATGCGCGCCTCTAACACCTGGACGCCAGCGCTGGTCAGGCGATCCTGAATTTCCTTGCGCAGGTGATCCGCGATCTCCTGCGTATGGCTGCGCAGCGAGACGGTGTGATCGTCATGTAAATCGTAGGGATAGCTGGTGGCCGATTGGCGTAGCGCTGCCTCGGACTGCACGTGCACGAAGTTTTCATAGTCGTCGACCGCAAACACAGCCTCGGCGGTATCAACAACCTGCCACACCACAATCGCAGCAATCTCGATCGGCGAGCCGCCGAGATCGTTGACTTTGAGCTTGTTCGATTCGAAATTGCGGATGCGCAGCGACACCGGCCGCTTGGAGAAAAACGGATTGGCCCAGCGCAGCCCCTGCGCTCGCACCGTGCCGATATAGCGCCCGAACAGTTGCACCACGGAGCCTTGGTTGGGCTGCACCATGAACAGGCCGAACCAGCAAAACAGAGTGACGATGCCCAATGGCACCACCAGCAGTCGTAGTCCGACACCAAATAGAGCAGGGAGCAACAGGAAGGTGACGAGTAGCAGGAACAGAATCATCGGAATGCCCGGCAAGGTCTTGAGCGGACGTTCGATGATCGACGCGTTCTGGTTCATGGTGTTCTCCGGTAGGTGCGGCTTAAAGATATCATAACGATATCATTTGGCAAGTGCGGGTTGGGTGGGCGCAGAGCATGGCGCCAGTGATGCTCGCTGCGCGCGAGCGCATGGACCACAGCCAACAATTGTTCACCGTCCAATCTGCATCGCGCAGCTTGCAGGGGCTATATTCAGATGGAAGGTACGAGCGGAAACCGCATTCGGTTTTTTGTGTCGCGAAGCAGTTAGCGTGCGGTCATGGATGGGAACAGGGGATTTTATGCGTAGCCAATTTTTGACGCTCGCTGTCGCGCTTGCTGCTGTGACGGGCGCTGCCCGCGCCGAGAATGCATTGCATTTTGACGGTAGCAACGATCGCGTCACGCTGCCGTTGCCGCCGGTTTTCAGCAACTCGGAAGCATCCGATTTCACGATCGAGACCTGGCTCTAGCAACCCGCTTCGCCCAGCGCATTCGGGCGAGTTTTCTTTGCACAAAGTGCCAGCGGCAACGTAGTCACGGTTGCCGAAACGAGCGCCGGCTTTGTGTATTTCTATGTCGTATCCGGTGGCGTTACCTACAGCGCAGCTACCACCGGAACATTTCCGGCGGGCCGCTGGGCCCACCTTGCGCTGGGCTGGCAGGCATCGACCCATCAGCTTTCGGTATTCTTTGACGGCGTTCGGCAAACTACATTAGCTGGTGGCAGCACCAGCACTTCCACTGCCGGAACAATGACCATTGGCGCTCGTAACGATGGCGCCCAGCCGCTGGTTGCAGGGCTGATGGACGAACTTCGGATCTGGAATGTCTCGCGCTCGACCTGTTTGGTTCGGCGTGATGCCAGGGTGCAGTTGCCTGCGTCGACGTCGGGGCTGGTGGTCTACTACGACTTCAATCAAGGTATGCCCGGCGCGGACAACACCGGTGTTACCGCACTTCCCGACCTCAGCGGAGGCGACGACAACGCTACCCTGGTCAATTTCGCATTGATGGGAGCAAGCTCCAATTGGTTGAACTCGGACTTGCTGACGACATCGGGCATCCGCGCCGTGAATGTCAATCGCTCAAATCTGGTGACGAGCGAATTTGGCACGAGCGACAGCTTCAATGTCGTTCTGGGCTATCTGCCGACGCAGAATGTCGTGCTGAATCTATCCACCGACAACAATGCCGAAGCGCTCGTTCTGCCGGCCACGCTGACTTTCACGCCCGGCGACTGGAACGTGCCGCAGCCGGTCGTGGTATCGGGATTGGACGATGGGGTTGGCGACAGCGACAGCGTCTACCATGCCCTACGCGCCTACAATCGATGAGACAGTGACGCTGTAAGTTATCCCTCATTTTAGGGCGGCTTTGATTGGAGATCGACATGCCAAAGCCGTTGCGGGTCAGCCCGCCTGATTTATCTACATCTACTGAAGTGCAAGCGCCGCGCACCAAGGGGCGGCGCACGTTCAATGTGGCTGGCAAGCAGCGCATCCTGCGTG
>Ga0163151_10005194_pt1 | contig 16812 bp, 15 predicted proteins | sample OliLakLV19MP5IB2_FD_145596 | JGI IMG/M metagenome (GOLD analysis project Ga0163151, IMG submission 145596) | Freshwater microbial mat bacterial communities from Lake Vanda, McMurdo Dry Valleys, Antarctica - Oligotrophic Lake LV.19.MP5.IB-2 | ecosystem: Environmental > Aquatic > Freshwater >...
TCGCTTGCAAACAACGCCGGCTCTCGCGGTACGGGCACCCCCGCGCTTGAACCCGCATTGAAGTCGCATTGAGACGGCCGCCACCTCTCAGGGAGCCGACTTGCTGCATGCCCTAACAGGCGAACGAAGCGACGCCTCTCCACGCTGGACAGCGCCCCGGCTGCTCGGGCGCACCATTCCAAGCAGCGCACGAGCACGGGAGCCTGGAAGGCGACCGGCGGCCGGAGGGTCGCGAAGCTCGCCGGGGCCATGGATGGCCCGCCGAGCGTGAAGCAGATCAGCCCAACGCGGCGATCGCTTCGTCCGGGATGTTGAAATTGGCGGCGACGCTTTGCACGTCGTCGTGATCGTCGAGCCGCTCCACAAGGCTCAGGACTTTGCGGGCGGTGTCCACGTCATCCACATCGACGGTGGTGGTCGGGATGCGAACGATCTCATTGGATTCGGGTGTGAGCCCTGCTGCTTCCAGGGCCGCGATCACGCCGGTCATCGCGGTCGGGTCGCATGTGACCTCCCAGCGATCGTCCGACTGCTTCACGTCGTCTGCCCCGGCTTCGAGGGCCACTTCCATGATCCGGTCTTCGTCACTGCCGGCCGCCGGAACCCGCACGAGCCCCTTTCGCTCGAAGAGGTAGGCCACACACCCGGTGCCGCCGAGCTTGCCGTCACACAACTCGAAGATCTTGCGGATCTCGGGGGCCGTGCGGTTCTTGTTGTCGGTCAGGATCTCACACATCACAGCCACACCGCCGGCCGCGTAGCCCTCGTAGATCGATTCCTCGAGGTTGCCTCCTTTGAGATCGCCGGCTCCCGTCCGAATCGCACGCTGGATGTTGTCCTTGGGCATGCTCACCGCCTTGGCAGTGTCGATCGCAAAGCGGAGCCGGAGGTTGGCGTCGGGATCACCGCCGCCGAGTTTGGCCGCGACGATGATCGCCTTGGCGAGTTTGCTCCACAGCTTTCCTCGCTTGGCGTCAATGACCGCCTTCTTGCGAGAGATGTTGGCCCAGTGGGAATGTCCTGCCATGCCTCGGTCCTCGGGGTCAGCGGGGCTTTCGCTTCGAAAGGGGCGCCGTGTGCTTGGGAGCTGCCTTGGCCGCCAGTGGTTTGGCGGAGGCGACGGGTTTCTTGGCGGGCTCCGGAGGCGGCGGAGTCGGTTCCGGAGCGGGAGCGGGGGCGGGGGCGGTCTGCGGCTTGATCGAAAGTGGCTTCACCACGAACGGCTTCGGGCCGCTCTTTCCCTTGCCGTCGGTCTTCTTCGGACCAGAACCGGCTGGAGGCTGAGGCGTCTTGCCGGCCGGTCGGGCCGCCGCTTGTGGGCCAGCGGGCCGATGTTCCTCCTCGCCCGTGTGACTCTCCTTGACCGTAGGCGGCGGAGGCACCGGCTCAGGCAGAGGCTCGCCGCGCTTCGGGAAGCGGTCCTTCGCCGCAGGGTTCACCGCGAGCGCGACCTTGCGGACCGTCGCCCCGTGCAGGTTCGTCAGTACGTCGATCCCAAACTGGTGAAGAAGCGAACTGAACTCGATGCCCGCCTTCTTGGCGATGGTCCGCTCGATTCCGGGCACCTTGCCGGTGTCGTACTCCTGGCGGGTAATCAGCCCGGAGAGCCAGAGTGCAGACAGTGCCCCCTTGTCGAGCGGCACCACGTGGCCTCCGAGGGCCGTGGCCGCCACGTGCTGAACCACGAAGGGAGGCACTCCACGGAGGCCTTCGAGCACCTTGATGCCGTGCGCGAGCGAGTGCTTCCGAGCATGGTCGAGCGAGTAATTATAGGTGGACTCAAAAACCCCCTGGAGGGCACGGCGAAGAGACAGTGCCGCCCGCGATGGATCGGGAAGATCGTGAAGAATCTCGGCAAGCTCCGCCACGGTCGTCACACGGATTTCGTTGAGATCAAAGTAGGTTTCCACGAGCCTCGCAAATGCTTTTTCAGCGACATCGGCTGGGGCATTCTCAAAGCAGCAGGCCACAAGTACCTGGTCAAGAATCGGTCGTGAGGTGTCGGTGGCCACCGGCTTGTAGTTGGCCTTGAGCACCTTGTGGAGCTTGGGGATCAGCGTGCTACGGGGTGGAATCTTTTCTGGAACGGGCTTGGGCTCGGGCGCCGCTTTCACCGCAGGCGCGGTTGGTGCCTTGGCCGCAGGTTTCGCGACAGGCTTTCCCGATGGTTTGGCGACGGGCTTGGCGACGGGCTTGGGGGCCGTCTTGGCGACGGGCTTCACAGGGGCCTTGGTCGCCGCCTTGGCGGCTGGGGCGGCCTTCTTGGGGGCGGGCTTGGAAGCTGGCTTCGGCCGGCTTGCCGCGGGGCGCTTAGGTGCGGTCATGCGTCGTCCTGCGAGGGGGCATCGGGCGATTCAGGGGCTGGCGATGGAGGCGAAGATGGAGCAATGTTTGGCGGCAGAACTTCGCTGAGCACACGGGCAAGCTCGATCGAACGTTTCACTCCGTTGTCGATCTCGAATCGGAGGCGAGGGATATACCGCGTCTCGATGCGGTCGGCGATCCGCGACTGCAGGAAGCCAGCGGCATTGGCGAGCCCACGCAGCGCGAGCTGCTCACGGGCCGGACTCCCCCTCACTGAAATATGCACGGTGGCTGATCGCATGTCGGGAGCCATTTCGACACTGGTTACGGTGACGTCTTGGACCCGTGGGTCGCGCACCTCCGTGAGGATGGCCATGCTGACCACCTCCCGCACCGCCTCGGCAGCCTTGAGGAGTCGTCGTATGCTCACGAGAGAGTTCGGGCAACTTCCTCGACCCGGTAGCACTCGAGGATGTCGCCGTCCTTGATGTCGTTGAAGCCCGCCACCTTGATACCGCACTCAAGACCATCCCGCACCTCGCGGGCATCGTCCTTCTCACGCTTGAGGGACTCGATTCCGTAGTCGCCCATCACCACGTTGTCTCGAATCAGCCGCAGCCGCGCGTTGCGGGCGATGACACCCGCAATCACGCGGCAGCCGGCAATGACACCGAGGCGGCTGATGCTGAAGGTGCGCTGGACGATTGCGCGGCCAAGTTCGGCTTCCCGCTTCTCGGGAGCAAGCATCCCCTCGAGCGCCTTTCGGAGATCGTCCGTGACTTGATAGATGATGTCATACCGGCGGACCTGGACCCCGAGCTCTTCCGCCAAGGACCGCGCCCGTTCGTCGGGCACGACATTGAAGGCGATGATCACAGCATCCGATGCATCCGCAAGGGCCACGTCGGCCTCGCTCACGCCGCCGACCATCGCCTGGAGGATGCGGATCTTCACTTCGGGGTGCTCGAGCTTCTGAAGCTCTTTTCGGATCGCTTCGATTGTGCCCCGAACATCGGCTCGCAGAATGAGATTGAGCGTGGGCGCCTTCTCGGTGCCGAGCCGATCCACCAGCGTTTCAAGCGTCACGTGGACTGGCTCGCTGGCCAGGGACGTGTGCCGTCGGATGTCGGTGCGTTTGGTGGCAACATCGCGGGCCAGCGCGATCGAATCGACCACCTGGAACCGATCCCCGGCCCCCGGCGGCTCATCGAGGCCGGTCACGAACACGGCATGCGCCGGGCCTGCCTCCGTCATTTTGCGGCGGGTGAGCGTGTTGCTCATCGCCTTGACGTGGCCGGTGGCCTCACCACACACAACCGCGTCTCCGACACGAAGCGTGCCCTTCTGGATCATGAGGCAGGCGATGACGCCACGGCCCTCATGCACCGACGCATCGAGGCAGACGCCAGCGGCGGCTCGGTCAGGGTTGGCGCGGAGGTCATGCAGTTCGGCAATCGTCAGAAGCATGTCGAGGAGCGTGTCGATACCCTCGCCCGTGAGGGCACTGGTCTTCACCACCTCCGTCTCCCCGCCCCATTCGGTCGGCAGGAGCTCGTTGGCCGCCAACTGTTGATACACCTTCTGAATGTCGGCACCAGGAAGGTCGATTTTGTTGATGCAGGCGACGATGGGCACGCCGGCCGCGCGAGCATGACTGATCGCCTCTTCCGTCTGCGGCATGATGCCGTCATCGGCTGCCACCACAATCACGGCGCAGTCGGTGACATTGGCCCCACGGGCCCGCATTTGGGTGAACGCCTCGTGGCCCGGAGTATCGACGAACGTGATCGGATGGTCGTTCCGCACGATCGTATAAGCCCGGATGTGCTGGGTGATGCCACCACTTTCGCGGGCCGCCACATCGCTCCCGACGATTTTGTCGAGAAGGGATGTCTTGCCGTGGTCGACGTGGCCCAAAAAGGTGACCACCGGAGCCCGCGGAAGCCGGAGGGTTGGGTCTTCGTCGGCAGCATCGAAACCGGTGAGGAGATCTTTCTCGAGATCTTCGGCCGTCTTGAGGTCAAGCTCGACGCCCATTTCCGCCGCGAGCATTTCCACCGTGTCGCGGTCGAGCATCGTGCCCATGCTGGGCATCGATTCCATCCCAAACGTGAGCAGCTTTTTGAGCACTTCGCTCGCCCCAAGACCGATGGCCTCCGAGAAGGCACGCACGGTGCACGGCACCTGGATCGCCGCATTCGTCTTTCGTGGCGCGGCCGTGGAGGTGCCTGACCCCTTGCGAGTATGGGCCCTTCTACGGCGCAGACGGCCGTCATCGTCGTCTCCGGGGCCACCTCGCTTGTGGGGCACCTTCTTGCGATTGAGCTGCCGTAGCTCACGGCCGCCGAGCGTATCCTCGCCGCCTGGCTTGGACGGACTTCGCCGCGGCCGCACGCCAGGTTGAAGCGGAGGAGGCGATGGCGCCGCGGTCGCCGAACCACCCCGCAACAGGCCGCCCGTGCGAGCCCGAGCGGCGTCGGCAGCTTGTCGCTGCTCGTGCTTCCGCATGTGGTCGGCCAGCGGCTTGGCGCCGCCTGCTTTGGCACTTCGAATCGCGTCGAGCGGAAGCTTGACGTCGGGCTTTTGGGCCGCCGGTTCCTGGGAAGCGCGAGACGGGGGAGGGCCGGCCCGACCGCCTGCAGGGAGTGGCGCGAGCTTGAACGCGGGCCGCGGCATGGGCTTGCCCCCGTCCCCGGTACGCCCGCCTGGACGAGGCCTTCCCTCGTTCTCCTTGGCTGCGATCGGCTTCGAGGCCGGAACCTCAGGAGGCCTTCCCTTCCCGGCGACGCCGCCTGGCGCGATGTAATCCTCGCGAGTGAGCGGCGCGGCCACTGTCGGCCGAATGGGCGCCGATGGCCGAACGGGAGCTGAAGGTCGAGCCGGTGCCGAAGGCCGAACGGGCGCCGAAGGTCGCTCAGGGGCGGCTTTCGGCTTGCCGGCCATGAACTCCTTGAGCTTCGCGACTTCCTCGTTCGTGAGGCTGGCAAGGGCCGAGCCCTTGTCCTGAATGCCGGCGCGGGTGCACAGATCGACAAGCTCTTTGCTGTCGAGCCTGAGATCCTTCGCTAGCGTATAGATCCGAACTGCCACTCGTGCCTCTCTCCACCGGCTGCGGCCGGCCGATCTGTCTTTTCTCGAACTTCGGTCCTTCGACCCTCGCGATTGTTCGTTGTCCGTCCATTACGACGACTCGCTCGACGCCTCGGCCGCTTCTGGCGCGACACCCGCGCCGTCGGCTTCCTGTGTTGCCACAACCGCTGCCTCGCCAGCCTCCGCGGCGTCGGCATCGGCGGTTGCCTTCGCAACGCGGTCTACTTCCCGCTGCTTCCGCCGTTCGTCCGCCGCTGCCGTCTCAGCCGTCGCGGCCCGTTGTTCGGCCTCAGCGACGATCGCGTCAACCACCTCGGCAGACAAACCGCCCATCTCCATGAGATCGTCTGGCTCGATCACCGACAGATCATCGTAGGACAGAAAGCCCTCACCAACGAGCCGCTCCGCCAGCGATTCATCCAAACCCTCAATGGAGGAAAAACCGGCGGTGGCGCGCTCGATCTGCTGGTCGAGCTCCTCCTGAGTCATGATTTCGATGTCCCAGCCGCAGAGCTTGCTGGCCAGGCGGACGTTCTGCCCACGTCGGCCAATCGCCAGCGAGAGCTGATCCTCACGAACAAGCACGATCCCACGGCCCAGCATCTGGCAGAGGATGACTTCATCCACTTCGGCCGGCTGGAGGGCGTTGGGAACGAGCACTTGGAGATCGTCGCTCCACCGGACGATATCGATCCGCTCGCCGCCGAGCTCCTCGACGATGTTCTTGATCCGGTTGCCACGCACGCCAACGCACGCGCCCACGCAATCGATCCGATTGTCGGAACTGATGACGGCCACCTTGCTCCGATAGCCGGGCTCACGGGCGATGGCACGGATCTCGATCACGCCGTCGGCAATTTCGGGAATCTCCTGCTCGAAGAGCCGCTGCACGAGCTGCGGACGGATTCGCGAGAGGATGATTTTGACCCGGCTGCCAACCTTACGGACCTCGAAGATCGTGCCACGGATCCGCTCGTTGGGATGGTAGCTCTCCCCAGGGATCTGTTCGCTACGAGGGAGAATCGCCTCTTGGGTACCCAATTGGACGGTGGCCGTGGCACCCTCAAATCGGGTCACCACACCAGACACCATGTGGCCGACCTGCTCCTCGAATTCGTCGTGGATCGAGTCTCGCTCGGCTTCACGGATCTTCTGGATGATCACTTGCTTGGCCGTCTGCGCACCGATCCGGCCAGCCAACTCGGCCGTGTCGATCGGCTGACCGTCATGCGTGCCGGAGAGACTGCCATCGTTCCGGTCAATCCGAATGATGATCTCGGAGGTCTCGCCATACTGACGAGCCAAGGCCGTCATCAAGGCCGCCTCGATGGCCTGGAAAACGATCTCCTTGTCGATGTTTTTGTCGCGATGGATCGCGTCAACGATACGGAGGATTTCTTCAGGCTTCATGGCGTTCTCGGCGGGCCCTCGTGGAATGGTTCCGCCGGTATGGCCGACGCCATCGCACGCCATGGGGGCGCCAAGACAATCCGGTGTCGCCAGCCTCAAGGCCGACGAGGACCGGAAGGCCAGGAAGCGAGTCCGCGAACCAGCACCATCCTCACGAGGTCAAGCCGATGAGCGTATGCCGCCTGCCAGGGGATGTCAAGCAGCAGGGCTCCCCGTCCAGGCGCGGAAGACGAGGGCAGCCGCCTGTCCCTGGGGGGTCACCGAGGCGGATACAAAACTCGCTCCCGCAGCGTCGCCCCGACGGGCCGGGCGAACGGGGCATGCCACGTCAGGATTTTCGAAGTTGAGGAGCGGGAAGAGCGTTCCCTGGCGCAGGGCCAGGATGCTCGCCACGCACTCCACAAGGCCGCTCGCCGCTCCGAGATTACCAAAGTGGCTCTTGGCAGCCACCACCGGCACGCGACTGGCGGCACTCCCCAGCACGTCACCGAGGGCCGCCGCCTCCTCGCGGTCGCCCGTGACTGTGCTCGTTCCATGCGCGTGTACATGACCGACTTCCGAAGGTGCGACGGCAGCCCGCTTGAGTGCCGCCGTGTACGCGTGAGCGAGGGCCTGCCGCCGTCGGCCGGTCCCTCCGCGGTTCACGGCACAACCAGCTCCATGGCCCACAACTTCAGCGTGGATCGTCGCCCCTCGTCGCTGGGCGCTGCCAAGCTCCTCCAGAATCAACACGGCCGCGCCTTCGCCGAGCACCATGCCTCGTCGATCTCGATCAAATGGACGGCTCCATTGCGACGGGGAGTCACCGGCGTCCGACGCGACTGCCACCTGATCGGTTTGCAGGGCGTGGACTGTCTTCATGGGATGCACGCGGGTGCCCGTCGCACCGGCGACCATGATGTCGGCCATGCCTCGCAGGATCGTCTCGGTGGCCTCGCCAATCGCGAGGTGTCCGCTTGCCTCGCGAATCGTGATCGAATTGCTCGGGCCCCTGAGATCGTTGTAGATGGCGATGTGGCTAGCCGGCATGTTGGGCAAGTACTTCAGCAGCCAGAGGGGATTGAGCAGGGGCATGCCATCCGTCGCCCAGCGGCTGAAGTCGAATGCCCCGTCGCCGTTGCGACAGGCGGCTACACCCGCCGTGAAGTCTTCGGGAATCGTGAGCATGTAGTCCGACCCGAAGACGCAGCCAAATCGCTCCGGCTGGTGGTGAGCAAACGGGTCGCTGGCGTGGTGGAGGGCCAACTGCGCTGCGGCGACGCCCATCTGGCTTTCACGGCACATCACCTTGAGGCCCTTGCGAATCGCCTTCTTCTTCTCGCTGTCGAGCGGGCCGAAGTTGTCGATTGCCCCCGTGAACTGACGGGCCTCGGCCGCGTGTCGCAGTGGCAGCCCATCGGTGGCAAACGACTCGATCGGGCCGATGCCGCTTGTGCCTTCCACGAGGCCCGTCCAGAGCCCATCGAGCGACAGGCCAAGCGGACACACTACGCCCAACCCCGTCACCACAACCCGTCGCTCGTGTTCGCTCATACCGATCAGTGCTTCCAGAAGGATTCCGTGTCCATGGTGACCGCTGCCCAGCAGCAGTCAGGCCGCAACCTGCATTACCGCCCGCTCCCAAGCCGAGGCTCGATCACGACTACAACGTCCCGTCGCTCGATCTTGGGGAGCAGCGCCGGAACTGCACCATTCTGCGCAGGCACGGGCCAGGGAACCACCCCGAGGCCGATGACGAGAGCGTGGGTGGCTGGCCAGCGAAATCGCTCACCGATCCGAACGGCCGCCATTTGTGGTACTTCCGCAGCCACCGGGGCCCCTCCCGCCGGCGATGGCAGGGACACCGGAGCCATCCGCTCGATCTGATCGATCCGGCAGCGAAAGACCGCGTCCACCGCCTTGCCGTCTGCCGCGACAAGCGGATGGACATCAATGGCGAACCCTTCGTCGCAGGTCGCCTTCTGCGGCTGCCAGCCGGGCCAGACGTTTGGAGTGAGGCCATAATCCGCCACGTATTCCTGCGTGCGCCCCCCAGTGAGTGTCGCTGGGATGCCATTGGCCGCGAGGACGGCGCCTGTGGGCAACTCCACGCAGTCGGCACGGGCCGTCGCGCGGGCCACCACGGGGGCGGCTGATTCCCGCGGCAGGATCCAAGCCTGGACACCGGGTGTTGCCGTCGCAACCGCCTGAAGGGCAGGGCGGGCCGCCGTTCGCCAGGCAGGCGACGTAAAGCCGAGCACGCGGACCGTGAACCGGTGTGGCTTGTCGGCCTCCCCGACAAACCGCGTGACGACATCGGCCACGCGAGCCTGCATCTCCGGCGTGTGGTAGCAGGAGAGTTTTCCATCGGAGGCAGAAAGTGACGCCGGGCTCTTGCCGTGCCATGCCGGATAGCCCGTCTCCTGAAGGATCCAGTCCACCACATGCTTCTCGCTGTCTGCACCGGCGGCGGTGACAAAGGCCGCCAGGTCGTACGTCTTCCAGACCTGTCCGACGTCGGACGGGATCTGACCGCGAGCTGTCTGGCCGCCTGGGCCAAGCAAGGCCGTGAGCATGAGGACCGCGAGCCCAACTGAATCCTGCCGCGACCGCTTCATGGCCGGGCCCTCCGTGGACAATCGGTCAGAACGAAGCTACGCCAGTCGCGCGAGCACGAGGCTCGCATTGTGGCCGCCGAACCCAAAACTGTTGCTCATCGCTACGTCGACGCGAGCCTCACGCGCGATGTTGGGCGTGTAGTCAAGATCACACGCCGGATCGGGCGTGTGGTAATTGATGGTTGGAGCGATGACGCCTCGGGCAATCGTCAGGGCGCAGAACACCAGCTCGATACCGCCGCTCGCGCCGAGGGTGTGGCCGAGCTGGCTTTTCGTGCTCGAGATCGCAAGCCTGTATGCGTGTGCCCCGAACACCCGCTTGAGCGCGGCCGTTTCAGCCTTGTCACCGAGTGGGGTGCTCGTGCCGTGGGCGTTGACATACTGCATCGCCTCGGGTGCGAGCCCGGCGTCGGCGAGTGCTGCCACCATGGCCCCGGCGGCTCCCCGTCCCTCCTCGTCGGGCTGCGTGATATGGCCGGCATCACCACTGGCCCCGTAGCCCTTGAGCTCGGCATAGATCCGGGCCCCGCGGCTGCGGGCGTGCTCGAGCTCTTCGATCACGACCACGCCTGCTCCCTCACCGAGCACGAAGCCATCGCGGTCGGCATCGAAGGGCCGGCTGGCCTCTTTGGGAGCATCAGTCCGAACCGAGAGGGCCCGCATGTTCTGGAAGCCGGCCAAGCCGATGGGCGTGAGCGCCGCCTCACTCCCGCCGGTCACCATGACGTCGGCGTCGCCGTACTGGATCGCTCGGAGGGCGGAGCCGATGGAATTGGCTGCACTCGCACAGGCCGTGGCCACGGCAAAGTTGGGACCCCTGATCCCGTAGAGGCTCGAGACATGGCCGCTGGCGGAGTTCACCATCAGCTTTGGGATCGTGAAAGGCGAGACTTTGTCGATTCCCTTGTGAAGGAGTCGCTCTTCCTGGACCTCGAACTCCCACAGGCCGCCGATCCCGGAGCCGATGACGACACCGCAGCGGTAGGGGTCTTCTTTTGAAAAGTCGATCCCGGAATCAGTCACCGCGTCTTTCGCCGATGCGAGGGCGAACTGGGCGAACCGATCGAGTCGCTTGAGCTCCTTGGGAGGCGCGACGTCTTCCTTCTCGGGTTCCCAGCGCACTTGGCCGCCGAACTGGACCCGGTAGCCCTCAACCGGAAAGAGCGAGATCGGCCCAACGCCGCTCTCGCCCGCGAGGAGTTTCTGCCAGACGCTTTCGATTGCCCGGCCGAGTCCCGTGACCACGCCCAGACCAGTCACCACCACCCGTCGCTTCATCACATGCCCCAACGCCGGTCTATTGCCCGCGTGCTTGGCTCGGCAACCGACTCCGGCCGGCTACTCCGGTGCGGTGCCATCCAAGTCAGTCACCCGGTCGGTCCTAGCCAGCGATCCCGGTCGATCCGGATGCCTGGTGCTTCTCGATGAACTCCACCGCCTGGCCGACGGTCTGGATTTTTTCGGCAGCATCGTCAGGGATGTTGATCTCGAACTCTTCTTCGAGCTCCATGACAAGCTCGACCGTATCGAGCGAGTCCGCGCCGAGGTCGTTGATGAACGACGTCTCGGAGGTGATCTGTTCTTTGCTCACCCCGAGCTGCGATGCCACGATTTCAATCACTCGATCTTGGACGGAAGCCACCTTGAGAATCCTCCTTGCGTCAATGCCGGAATTGTCGCGGACTGCGGCAGCCTTCAAAGGCTGCGTACCTTGCCCGCGTTCACGGCGAAGATATACCCGCTGGGCACCGAACGTGTCCAGACCTGGGGAAAGCCGCCGCGTTACCCGATCAGACCGCCGTCGACGACGAGGGTCTGGGCGGTGATGTACCCAGAAGCCGGGGCCGCCAAAAAGAGGACTGTGTCGGCGATTTCCGTCGCTTCGCCGAGCCGCTTTGCCGGCACTCGCTTTTTGACCTCGTCCAGGAGGACGTCGCCCAGGGCGGCCGTCATCTCGCTCGCAATAAAGCCAGGGGCCACGGCGTTGACCGTGATCCTCCGACCGGCGAGCTCCTTGGCGACCGTCTTCGTGAGGCCCACAAGCCCGGCCTTCGAGGCGGAGTAGTTGGCCTGGCCAGGATTGCCAATGAGGCCCGAAACGCTCGCCACGTTCACGATTCGACCGTACCGCTGCTGCATCATCGGCCGGCTTGCCGCTCGCATAAAGAGGAATGGGCCGCGCAGATTCGTCGCGAGGACGGTGTCCCATTCCTCGTCGCTCATCCGCGGCAGGAGCGTATCGCGGGTGACGCCCGCGTTGTTCACGAGAATGTCGAGCCGACCGAGCTTCTCCACCACGGCGTCAACGGTCTGCTGGATCGCCTCGGCGCTCATCACGTCACACGGAAAAACCTCGGCCTTGCCGCCGGCTGCCGTGATTCCGGAGGCTACGTCAGCGAGCTTGTCGGCCGAGCGAGCCACGAGGGCGACGGCGGCGCCGCTGGCGGCGAGGGCTTCCGCGATTGCGCGGCCAAGGCCCTGGGAGGCCCCGGTGACGATGGCCACCTGGCCGGAAAGATCGACTCGAATCCGCGCCGATGGCACGAATTTCGTCTTTGAGTTGCCTGCATCCGCCATGGGAGAGCCTCCACTTTTTCGTGTCAAAACGCTGTCAGTCGAAAACGCCGCTGGCAGATACTGTTCGGTCAATCCGCTTCATGAGGCCGCGGAGCACGCGACCAGGGCCGATTTCCATGATCGAGCGGACGCCGGTGGACAGGATGTATGCCACGGAGGCGTGCCATTCCACAACTCCGACAACCTGCCGCGCGAGGAGACTGCGGATTTCGTCGGGGTCGGTGTGCGGGCGTGCGTCAACATTGCTGACCACCGGGATCCGCGGCGTGTGGAATGTGGCCCGGGCGATGGCGGCCGTGAGCCGCTCGACCGCCGGCTGCATGAGCGCCGTGTGGAAGGCACCTGCCACCTCGAGCCGCAGACATTTCATCGCACCGGCCTGTTCTGCCGCTGCTGCCAGCCGGTCGCAGGCGGCAATCGAGCCCGAAATGACGATATTGCCGGGGCAGAGAACGTTGGCCACCTCGAGCACATCGTTGCCGCGACAGGCATCGCAGAGGGCCGTGACCGCATCCCGTTCCATCCCGAGGACCGCGACCATGCCGCTGGGCGACGCCGCGGCGCAGTCCTGCATGGCACGGCCGCGCTCAGCGACAATCCGTAGGGCATCGTCGAAGCCAAGGGCCCCAGCGAAGACGAGCGACGTGTATTCGCCTAGGGAAAGGCCGGCAGTGATGGGCGCTTCGTCGAGCGTGGCCGCATCGCGAGCCCGCTGCACCTCGAGCGCCGCCAGGCTCGTGACGAGAATCGCTGGCTGACTCACCGCGGTCGTGTTGAGCCGGTCGGCCGGACCGCTGCGGCAGACCTCCAGGAGGTCGTACCCGAGCATGTCCGAACTGCGGCGAAAGAGCTCACCAGCGCTAGGGCTCTGCTCGACCCAGTCACCCGCCATGCCGACGGATTGGGCGCCCTGGCCGGGGAAGAGGATCGCCGTCGGGCCGCCGCCCGTGGGAGCCTTGGCCAACGGACTATTCCTTCGGCGCGGCGACGAGCTTGCCCATGTAGTGGCCGCAGCCTCCACACACCCGGTGCGTGGGAACGGCCTTCCCGCAGGTGGGGCAGAACGTCAACTGACGGGGCGTGAGAAAATCGTGGGCCCGGCGGGATCGGGTCTTTTGGTTCGACTGACGTCGCTTAGGGACGGCCATGGCATTACCTTCGTGAATGGACGGTCGGAAGAGTATCTAAGAGGAGTTCAGCCCGGTCAAATGGACTTCAAAATAGACGCCCACGAGTGGCTGGCGTGGTTCCAAGGTGCTCTTCGCCCTTAGGGGTGATCTTTCGGCCACGGGGCGTCCGGATGACCAGTTCGCATCGCAACAGAAACGGTTCGACATCGTCCTCGAGCGTGTCGGGCGCCGCGCTCATCGTGTGGGCGATGGCCTCGACCCCGACCGGGCCGCCCGCGAAAACCCGCTGGATCGTGTCGAGGTATTTCCGGTCAAAACCGTCGAGGCCCATCTCGTCGATGCCCTGCATGGCCAGGGCGACGCGGGCAATCTCGACGTCGAGACGCCTCTCCGCGCGGCTTGTCGAATAGTCGCGAATCCACCGGAGGCGGTTGTTGGCCAGCCGCGGGGTGCCTCGGCTGCGGCGGGCGATTTCGTCGGCCGTGGCGTCGTCCATCGGCATGTCGAGCTTGGCCGCTGAACGCCGAATGATTTCCGCAAGCTCTGCCGGGGAGTAGTAGTCGAGGTGCTCGCGAATCACGAACCGGTCGCGCATAGGCGCCGAGATGAGCCCAGGCCGTGTGGTGGCTCCCACGAGTGTGAAGGGCTTGAGTGGCATGTTGATGGTGCGGGCCGCCACCCCGTCGCCGAGCGTGATGTCGATCCGAAAATCTTCCATCGCGGGATAGAGAAACTCCTCGACGGCGATCGGCAGCCGGTGGATCTCGTCGATAAAGAGGACCGATCCTTCCGCGGCATTCGTGAGATATGGCAGGAGATCCTTGGGCGCGGCGAGCGCCGCCCCACTGGCGATCTGGAGGGTGGTGCCCAGCTCGGCCGGGATGCACATGGCGAACGTCGTCTTGCCGAGGCCCGGGGGGCCGTCGAGGAGAATGTGGCCGAGCGGCTCGCTCCGCTTGCGGGCCGCATCAATGGCGATCTCGAGCCGCTCGTAGACGGCCCGCTGACCGATCATTTCCGCCATCCGCTGAGGCCGTAGCCCACGGTCCTCCGGGGCCGGCTCCTCAGGCCCCTGCATCGACGGTTGGCGAAATGATTCCATGCTCTGATTCCATGCTCTCTGTTTCTCGTTGTCGGAAAGTCTAGCGGGTTTGGATTCGCAGCCCCATACAAGCCCCTCGCGCTCAGGCACTCTCACGCTCGCCGCGGCTCGGGCCTGCCCGTGCCGCATCGCCGGACGTTCGCTGGCTTCACGGCCAGCGGGGCATCCATGCCCCCGCGGCCTTGCCGTGCCTCCGCCCGGTGGTCGCACCTCCGGGCTCCCGTTTGTCGTGCGCGATCGTTGGTTGTGCGCCCGAACAGACGGGGCCCGAGGCATCCTCCGTGTGCTCGGCCTCCAACGCCGGCTCCACGGCACGGGCAACCCCTGGCGGGAAGCGCCGCAGGCACACGCCTTCACCGCGGCTTGTGCGTCTGCCGGTAGATGATCTCGAGCGCGTCTTGCACATCCTTGGGCTTCTTCTTTTCTTCCCGCAGTGCCTCGACGAGTCGGCGAGCGTCGGAATCGGAGTGGCCGAGCGATCGGAGCACATCAAATGTCTCCATGAGCACGTCGGGAGCGCCGCCCGCCTCACCGGGAGCTTCCCTGGCAACAAGCAGGGCAAACTTCGGCATCCGGCGCCTGAGCTTGGCGATCATGCGTTCGGCTGTCGCGGCGCCGATGCCGGGCAACCCCGACAGGCTCTTGGTGTCCTGCTCTTCGATCGCGGCGGCGATCTCCCCCACGGGCCTGACGATCGCGCGGAGGGCCTTGCGAACACCCACGCCGTCGACCTCACAGATGAGCTCAAAAAACTCGCGCTCGACTTCCGAGAGAAACCCCACGATCCGAGGCACGAGGTTGCCGCGGGTCGGATTGCCCTCAAGGTATTCGAGCGTGTGCAGCACAACGGGCTGGCCGACCATGCCCTGGAGGCTGCGGCGCACGAGCTCGGTGACAAGCACTTCGTGAACGACCGGCCCAACAGCCACTTCGATGGCGGTGGTCTCGACCCGCTCGAGCGTTCCTGAGAGTCGCGTGATCATGCTCGACCACTCCGGATTCGCACCGTACCGGTGCCGAAGAACAGGGGCCGCAGGCGGAGGTGCCAGTCGGTGAGCGCCACAGCCAGCGCGTCGGCAGCGTCGGCGGGTTCGGGCCTGGAAGGGAGGCCGAGCTCTCGCTGCACGGCCGCCTGAATCTGTTCTTTCCCGGCATGTCCGCTTCCGGTGAGCGCGCTTTTGACCCGGTTGGGGAGGTAGTGGTGAACGGCCAGGCCTGCCTGGGCCCCTGCGAGGCATATGACGCCGCGGGCGTGGCTCAGGAGAATCGCCGCCTTGGGAAACTTCGCGTGGGCAAACACCTGCTCGATGGCCATCGCCGACGGCGAAAACGCTTCGAGTACCTCGCGGACCCCGGAGTGGATCGACATGAGCCGGTCCTCGAGCAACTCCCCGCGTGACCGTACCGTACCCGCCTCAACGAGCCGCACACTGCCACCCTGGCATTCGACGATGCCGTAGCCAGTCGTATTGAGTCCCGGGTCAAACCCGACGACCCGGATAGTGGTGGACGTCCGTTCCATACGCGGAGCGTAGCGGGGCGTCTTCAAAACCCCCAAGCCCAGTCACGCCGCGGCTCGGAGTCGCCCATGCCATGAACTACAGGGCAGCACGCGGCGCGAGTTTCGCTCGCGGCGTGGGAGCACTGGCGCCCCGTCTGCTCGGGCGGATTCCATCGATACCATCACGAGCAGGGGAGCCCGGATGTGCGACCGCCGGTCGTGAAGATAGCCGTGCGACCGCCGGCCGGAGGGCCGGCAAGACCGCCGGGGCCGTGGATGGCAATCGTGTTCGGCACGGCGAATGCGTGGACGACAGAAGCAAGCCGCGTTGGTTCGCCGGCGGTGACATGCTCGCGAGCCTTCGGATTTTGCGAGTGTGCTCTCGTGGATGATGGTGCGCCTTTTGGCCGCGCAAAAGTCCTCGGCTCCTGCGCGTGCCCCCGACCGGCTCCTCAGCATCAGGGCTGAGAGGGGCGGCACACGATCATCCCGCTGGACGCCTGAATCTCCACGCCGTTGTGCTTGTCCGAGATGAGGTGCCGGCAGCCGAGTACGTGCTTGAAGAGCCTGAAGAATATCTCGATGAGCCACCGTTGCCGATAGATCTCCGCGCTCAGTTCTGCTGGAAGGTCAAGCCTGTTGGTCTCGATCCGAAGGGTTCCATCCCAGCGAGGCCCCTTCATCCCTCGGTAGCTTGCGTGCGGCTTCACCTCCACGCGAATCAGCCGAACAGGATGATCCGGCGTAGCAGCTATCGCGCAACTCTGCCTATCTCCACGGGCTTGCCACCAAAGCCCCGGATGCTGAGGAGCCGGTCGGGGGCACGCGCAGGAGCCGAGCATCTCATCTTTGCGCGGCCAAGCGGCGGACCACTATCCACGAGAGCACACTCGCAAAGTCGCGAAGGTGACGAGCATGCCACCGCCGGCGAACCAATGCGGCTTGCCTCCAAGCCCTGTGCAAGGGCCCTGCCGAACAGGATTGCCATCCTGGCCTTCGTCCGCTTGCGAACCTCCGGTTCGAAGTGGGCCGGCTCCAGCCGGCGGTCTTCCTTCACGCGGGCGAAGCCATCCTGGCCTTCGTCCGCTTGCGCATCTCACG
>Ga0163151_10005200_pt1 | contig 16795 bp, 14 predicted proteins | sample OliLakLV19MP5IB2_FD_145596 | JGI IMG/M metagenome (GOLD analysis project Ga0163151, IMG submission 145596) | Freshwater microbial mat bacterial communities from Lake Vanda, McMurdo Dry Valleys, Antarctica - Oligotrophic Lake LV.19.MP5.IB-2 | ecosystem: Environmental > Aquatic > Freshwater >...
TCTTTATCTTGCACCTGCATCTCGTTCAACTTCTCTTTCATTATCTCCTTATCGTTCTGTTTCAGCAAGTCTTCAAACTGTTTCATCAACTCTTTCATCTCCTCATTCAGCACATCTTTCATCATCTTTTGCAACTCTTCCTGCTTCTGCATCATCTCAGGATTTTGTTGGTTCAACTCCTGCTTCATTTCCATATTCTGCTGATTCTCTTGTTGCACTTGCTCCAATTGTTTTTGCAAATCTTTTTGGCGTTTTAATAACTCTTCTATTTGTTTCTTATCTTGCCAATCGAGGTTCTTTTTCTCTGCTAATTTCTCTTGCAATTTTTTCAAATCTTTTTGCAATTTGCCTGCTTCTTTCAATGCTTGGGTCAATTCTTTTTTCACTTCTTTATTGCCCGCTTCAGTTAGTTCTTTTAATTCTTCTAATGTTGGTGCTTTCAAAGTCATGGCTCGTGAACGGGCGGCCTTACTGCCATTCACGCCATCATTGTCCCATACTTCAAAATAATATTCTATCTCATCACCTGGATTTATTGTGATCTCACTAAAGTTAAAATAGTGATAAAATGCTTGCTGGGTCTTAGTTGAATTTATAGTAATAGGCAAACTTACAGTAGGTTTTTTGAGCAAACTTTCATCCGTAGTTTTTATATATTTATAATTAAAAGTAAGTCGGTTCAATCCATAATCATCGGCGATATCGCCACCAAAATAACTCACTTTTGTACTAAAGCTATCTTTCTTTTCTTCCACGTCTACCGTAGGATACGCATCGGGCACTACACTAATACCATAACTCATACTGTCACTATTTTTCACATGACTATTTGCAGGAATTAAACTATAAGTTGTGCTTTGCGTGAATCGTTTTGTAAATATATAATTGTCATCACTACGTTGGCTATTGATATGTGTATTGTCGCCAAACTTCAATTCCATTTGTTCCACATGACTCGTCACAAATTTCCAACTTACTTCACTTCCTGCGGGTATGGTAAAGTCGCCGGTATTTTGCAATACTTCTGGACTTTTATTTAGATATGTAGGATAATTTATTTGTATTTCAAAATTCAAAACAACAGGCAAGGGCACTACTTCAAAATGATATCCATTGGATCCAAAATCGGAAGCAGTGAAACGAAAATCAAATGACTTTTGTAAATTTTTTAAAGTATAATGAAATTTGTTGTTCCCGTTTTTTTCCATACGGTAAGGCTTTCCGCCAAGTTCTATATATACTTCATCGGGCAATTCTGCTCCTTGTGTTTTTAACTCCAATTCATAATCATTATTTTGAAATGCTTCTAATTTTTTGGAAGATATAATAAAATCAAATGGAGCTTTTTTCTCAAAATGGGTATCATGTTCTAAAATACGTTTACTGCCCTCCGTTACAATTTGTGGTGAAACTACTAATACCGTAATTAATATAATAAATGGAATGGCAGCATACTTTATATATTTATAATTGCTTTTAAAATTAACAGCACGGGTAAACGGAATAGGACTTAGCTCCCTTATTTTTTGGTCGATACTCGCCATCAACAAACTACCTTCACTTTCGTGTGGATGATTTTGCTGAAGTTGCAATGCATTAAGCAATTTATCTTTCACCTCTCCAAAATGGTTTCCTATAATATTAGATGCTTGTTCGTAGTTTATATGTTGCCCTATCTTAAAAAGTTTGAGCAAAGGCACCACTATATAATAACCTGTAACGCCCAAAGACAAGAGTACCCAAAAGTAAAACATAAATGAGCGAGCGGTGGTATTGAAATGCCCGAAATGCTCGAGAAATACCGCACTGAGCCATGATGCCAACAAAATGGTAAACACCAAAATGAAGCCTTTTATGAGGCGATTCTTATAATACTTGCGTATAAATTCGTCGAGTTTGGTGAGTAGAGATTGGTATGCCGTCATTGTTCAGATATGGAATTACAAAGTTAACGTAGATGTTAGCATTTTGTTGCAAGTAAATGAAAAAAATGCACGTTGAACTGATTTCACATCTACAACGCACAAACAGCCGTAATCCGCTGCTGAATCCACCTCTCACTTCTACCTAATTTTTGCCAATTTTCTCTTGCACGCTCAATACTTTGTTCAGGGTTGGCAATTTCCTGCATTCTTTCATAGCCCAACTTTGCTAGCCATTGTTTAAAGGGTTCAACTTTGGGCGATGGAATTGATTGGATAATGCGAAGCAGGGTTTCGGTATCTGCTATCAGTATTATACATTTTGCCATCTAATGCTTCCATTTTCAGTTGTCCGAAAAAATCGGACAACTCAGGCCCTTCCTTTAATAACTTAACTTTGAGATCACTCCAATATTTTTCAGGTCTGCCATTTTCAGCTAGTATTTCAATGATATCTATGATGCTGAAATACCACTTCTATTCTTCTTCATTATAGGCGGAACGAACCTTTTAACTCTCAAATAATTTTACATTGCTCATATATATAATAGTCAATTAATATAATAAAGAGAAAAGGGACTAACTAAAGATTTAATTTTGCAACTATATTTCTGCACATGGCTTGTTTAAAAACTGTTGGTGAAAAACCTAGATTTGCCCAAAGCAGATTTGACAACTCTCCTTTCGCACAGGGTAGGGCAGAGTTGTCAAATATACTGCCCACCAGCCCAACCAATTAATAAAAAATATTGTCTGCCAAACAACCGATATTTGTTGATTAGATAAATTATTGGGATAATCAAAAAAACTCAGGCAACCATTTTTTGAGTGCTTGTCTATTTAAATAGGTAAACGAGATGAAACAGCTAACCGATGAACAACTTGCTGAAGGCTGCTTGCGTGGTGAGAACGGTTGCGAGCATGAGCTGTTCAAGCGTTGGTACGGAAAGCTGGGAGGAATCTGCCGCCGATTTGCCAATAGCGACGATGAGGTAAAGGACTTACTGCAGGAAAGTTTTATTAAGATCTTTGAAAAGTTAGAAATGTTTAGGGGCGAGAGTTCCTTGGCTACATGGATGAAACGTGTTACCATGAACCATTGCATCAATTATTATAAAAAAGCACTTCGAAAAGAATTTGAATCGCAGATTGATGATAATATGATGGAGGAAATACCCGACGAAGAATATATTTTCATGGAAAGTATTTCTGCAGAAAAAGTACTTGATTGTATCAGAAAACTACCACAAGGTTATAGAGTAGTACTCACTTTATATGCGGTAGAAAATAAAACCCACAATGAAATAGCTGAATTGCTTGGCATAACAACTGGCACTTCAAAATCGCAACTAAACAAAGCACGAAAAACGCTTAGAAAACTTATAGAACCTTATTCATTACAAATACCTCAACAAAAAGAAAAAATATATCATGGAAAATGATTTCGACAATACAGACAATTGGCTGAAACGCAAACTACAGGACACTGATCCTGTATGGAGCGAAGATGCCTGGAACGATCTTGAGAATCGCCGTAACAAAAAACGTCGTGGCATTTTTTGGATTTATTTTGTTTGCACCGCTCTTATATTAAGTATTGGTACAACTATACTATATAATCAATTTTATTATAGTACTGCCACTCTTTCTCAAGTAAAAAATAATACGCAAGAAGTTAAGCAAATACCAAAAACCGCTGCAACAATTCCGAACAATCATCCTAAAACAGGCAAAAGCACTAACCCATCTCCATTAGTTTTTAATAATTCAAAAGCTACAACAAATTATTCACCTAAATCACTATATAATTCTCTGGTAAAACCTATTTATACAAAGGCGGATATAACACCTAAAAATACACTTACAATGGGGGAAACATTGTTTGCTAGTAATGATGACAGGAAGGGTGGTACTGAACCACCTACTAATATTACTAATATAGAACCTGAAAATAAAATAAGTTCGGTGCCTAGGATAGATCCAACACCAGAAGACCAACCCAAAATGCAAATTCCTGTTGCCTACCCAAACCTTGATACGCCACGACTTGCTCACAAAACGCCTAAATCAAACAATAAAAAAGGTAGCGGCAAAACTTATAAAAAGAAAACCTATATCGCTCTAGAATATAACCCATCGCAAATAATATTCTCTAGTGATATTTCTGTTGCAACTACAAATTATATAAGTACTTTTATATCAAAAAAACCTGAGATGATATATAACAATTTTGGTATTATTATGGGTAGAAATATCAATAAAAATCTATCGGTGCAAACTGGCATAAATATATATAAATATACTGGCAATCTTAACTATATAGAACAAACAGAAAACACACAACTGGTTGCTCAGCCTTATTCTTCATTTAGAATGGATACTGTAATGCGTAGAATAAATTTGCATACAGATACTGTTTATACTACTGTTACCAAGGTACAAAACGAAAACCGCCAAACGAAAGTCCAGCTTCAATATATTTCAATTCCTTTAAACGTTTTATATCAGTTCGGTTACAAATCTGCCCAAATTGGAATTGGCGGAGGAATTGTGGTACATCACCTTCAGCAAGTCTCTGCAGGAACTGATTATAATGATGCCATAAAAATATCTCCTTGGAAAATGAATGCCAATATGCAGTTTGAGGCAGGATGGAAATTATATAAATCGGTGTTAATATATACTGGATATAATATTGGTTACGGCGTTTCAAATAAAAACAATTATATACAACATGGCTTAAGAACCGGACTCAAAATATTATTTTAAATGAAAAAATATTATTAAAATACTCAAATGAAAAAATTACATTTACTTAAATTCCTATGCATAGCCTTGGTTTTGTTATTGGGCAACAACATGGCGAAGGCACAGTGCCACGCAGCATATTTTTACAAAATATACAATTCAGATTCTGTAGTTTTCTATGACAGTTCAACCACAAGTGCAGGGAAAATTGCTTACTTTGGTTGGGATTTTGGTGATGGTTATAAATCGAATAGCCAAAACCCTGTGCACGTTTATTCCAAACCTGGAACTTATTATGTATGTCATAACATATATACTTCTGCTGCATGCAAAGACACTATATGCGACAGTGTACACATAAGTGTAAAAGCACCTGCCTGCAATGGTGCATATTCATATAATGCCAATTCGGCAAATGCGGATAGTTTGTTTTTCTACCCAAAAGATACGAGCAAAACTTATAAAACTTATAAATGGAGTTTTGGCGATGGCAAATATGCTACTGCTAAAAACCCATGGCATTATTTTGCCAAACCTGGGAAATACTATGTATGCCTGAAAGTAACTGATTCTAATTCAACAGGAAAATGTGATGACATTAAATGCGATAGTGTACAAATTGGCTCTTCCGGTTCAGCACCAATTTGCGATGCTACCGTGGGCTATTATCATAGTCAAACAAATGCAGATAGTTTGCATTTTTATCCAAAAAGCACTAAAGTTTATAAAACCTATTTATGGAGTTTTGGTGACGGTAAATATTCTACTGACCAGTACCCATGGCATTATTATACTAAGCCAGGAAAATATTATGTATGTTTGAAAATAACAGATTCTACTGCCAACGGAAAATGTTCTGCTGCCAAATGCGATAGCGTTCAAATTGGCTCTACAAATACCACCCCTACTTGCGATGCTTCATTTACTAGTTATGCCAGTCAAGCAAATCCTGACAGTTTGCACTTCTATACTAAAGCTACCAAAACATATAAAACATATTCTTGGAATTTCGGCGACGGCACTTATTCTGGTGATAAATACCCACTGCATTATTATACCAAACCTGGTAAATATTATGTGTGCTTAAAAGTAACCGATTCAAATTCAGCAGGGAAATGTTATGATATTAAATGTGATAGTGTAGAAGTACGTTCAAACACTGCTGCACCTACCTGCAATGCTTTATTTGGAAGTTACACCAGTCAAACAAATATTGACAGTTTGCACTTCTATAATAAAAGTACCAAAACATACAAAACCTATTCTTGGAGTTTCGGTGACGGAAATTATTCTACCGATAAATATCCTTTGCATTATTATGCCAAGCATGGCAAATATTATGTGTGCCTGAAAGTAACTGATTCTACTTCTACTGGAAAATGTTATGATATTAAATGCGATAGTGTAGAAGTAGGTGGTAAATCTAAATTTCACCTCTCAGGCTTGGTAAGCTTGGGCAAAGGTACTACCTTGGCATCTGGCGACTATGGGCGTGTGTGGGCTATCAAATACGATTCCGCCGCAGGCACGCTTACCGCTGTTGACTCAACGAATACAGATAGCACCCATCATTATTTATTTATATTACCTGTTGGCGATTATATAGTAAAAGCTGCATTAAATTTTGGCTCTACCAATTACAAACATTATCTACCCACGTATCATGAAAATAAATTGCACTGGGATTCTGCAAGGGTAGTGCATCTTAATGCTCACAAAACAACAGTGAATATATATATGGTATCGGGCAAAAACCATGGAGGGCCTGGTTTTATTGGTGGATATGTAAGTCAGGGTGCTAACAAAACCGAAGCCGTGGGAGACCCCGTTGCTGATGTTGAAATAATATTATATAATGATTTGATGGAGCCCCTTGACTATACTTATTCAAAAGCTGATGGCAACTATGCTTTCAACAATTTACCTTATGGAACCTATTATATACACCCAGAAGTGGTTGGCAAAGAAACTTATCAATTGCAGGTTACTTTAGATGCTTCGAAAGAAGCCAGAAAAGATGTGAACATTACAGTTAATTCACTATATGTAATAGTTGAAACTGGAATAGATATCATAACAACAACAGAGAATATAATTGGAAATGTATATCCCAATCCTGCATACAATGTATTAAATATATTGATGAATGCGGAACTGAATATTACCGGCAAAATATCTATTGTAGATATACAGGGCAAAACATTGCTTGAACAAAACATCAATAACAAGAACAATATAGTATTAGATATCGCACAGTTCCCACAAGGAATTTACAATATAATGGTACAGACCAAAAACGGGGAAATATTCTCACGTAGGTTTGTGAAACAGTAAATTACTTGTTGGAATAGATTGAAGAACGTCATCCTGAAAAGGGTGGCGTTTTTATTTTGTTATACTTGACAATTCTCTGTATGCACAAACTTGGCAGAGTTGTTAAATCTGTATTTGGTATGATACCGAAACTCAATATATAATAGTCCAAAAAAAGGGGGACTAATCCCGAATGCTTTCGGGATGTAGTTCGGCATTACCATTCTAAAAACTAAATCCGCTACAGGCGGAGAACTATTATAGTTTAAGAATTGGTATAACGCGATAACCAACTGCAAAATTGCTTTTAATTTATAGAATACAGTCTTATAAGTTTTACCATCTTTAGCAGTTGTTTACAAAATGGAAATAACTTAACTTTCAACTAATTAACCCGTTGTGAAAATATTTTTCAAATGCTTACTTACTGCAGGAACTGCCACACCAAGCAAAGCCGCCATAGCTTTTTGCGTAAGCCAAAAAGTTTCACCCTCCTAGTGTACTTCTACTTTTATATTACCGTGCGGAGTAGCATAAAAATAAGCTGGTTATTCTCCATTGTATTATTTCCAAGTACTATAAATTATCATCTTATTTATTTCTTTGCATACCGCTTTTTTCCACCAACCAAACCAAAGCACCAACTCCTAAAGTTGCAAGTCCATATAATGATTCAGTGGGTTTATCATGTGCGATGAACCACAAACTCCATCCACTTAAAGCTAAAAATATAATAGGGGTAACAGGATACCCAAATGTGCGGTATGAACCTTCTGGTCCTTTTAATTTACGGTAACGTATAATAAATACCCCCAATACCGTAAGGAATGTAAATAACTGCAAAGTGAATCCAACATATATTAATAATTGATCGAATGAAGCAGTTAAAATTAGTATTACAGAAACTACACTTTGACCAATTACTGCACGTGCAGGAATTCCTACTTTAGTAGTGTGCGAAAAGAAACTCAATAATTTTATATCTTGTCCCATAGCTGCTAATACCCGAGGACCGGCAATAATCATTGCACTAATGGTACTTACCAATAATATCGCTATAATAAGTGCCATGGTATTTGCACCTCCTTGCCCGAATATATAATCAGCCGAAAAATATCCAACCTCTAATGGTTTACCAAAATCTTTGGCTTGTTCTGCTGCTAAAGTATCCAAAGGGATAGTATATAAAAATACATAATTAATTAAGAAGTATAAAAACATGACCAATAAAGTACCTCCTACCAATGAAGCAGGTAAACTACGTTTGGGATTTTTTATTTCACCAGCCAGATAAGCCGCTGCGTTCCAACCACTATAAGCATAGGCCACATATACTAAGCTTACAGCAAATGCACTGCTAAAAACTAAGTCCCAAGTATGATCTGTAATTTGCAAATTCATAGGTTGGTGTTCACCCATTGTAAAACCACATATAATAAATACTATAACAAGGATGACCTTACCTGTGCTGAATATATTTTGAAATTTGAAACCTGATAAAGTACTCGCATGTATTGCTGTGATAATACTTACTACAGTAATTGCTGTGAACTGGGTATGCAAGGTGGGAAATACTTTATGCAGATACGCAGCCATAGCCACCGATGCAGCCGCAACCGGAGCTGCAAATGCAACAGTGCTACTTACCCAACCTGATAAAAACCCCACAAATGGATGAAACAATTTTGTTAAATATTGGTACTCTCCGCCAGACTTTGGAAACACAGTTCCAATCTCGCCATAGGTAAGTGCTCCACATAAAGCTATAATGCCACCCACTACCCATAATATGAGCAAGGCGGGAATATCTTTAATATCCTGAACTTGATAACCCAAACTGGTAAATACCCCTACTCCTATAATATTGGCTACCACAATGGCAATGGCTGAGTACAAACTCACATGTCTTTTTTCTGTTTGCATAAATGTATTATAATAGAATGCAAAGATGCATACTTGGTTTTTGTTGCTTGAAAAAAGTTTTCAACTATAATGTATGTAGTATAGCTTCGGAAACAATGTTGGTTGGTGAGGACACCAACCAAGGACAACGACTTTGGAACATTACTGGTTGGTGATTCCGATGCTTCGGAATAGCCAAGAACAACAAAAGGCAGTGCTAAAAGGACATAAAAAAACCGCAACTGTATAGCTGCGGTTTTTTAAAATATTATATATTTTATCAATCGAACGACTGCCCGTCACGTTCAGCAATTTTTACCATCTTTTGGTAATCTCCTGGGGTAACATCGTTGTAGAAGAAATGCACGGGGTTAATTTTTTGTCCGTTTTTAATTACTTCATCATGTATATGTGGGCCTGTCGATTTGCCTGTAGAACCTACATAGCCAATCACATCGCCGCGTCGTACTTTTTGACCAGGTCGCACACTAAGCTTGCACATGTGGCCATATAATGTTTGGTAACCGAAGCCGTGGTTAATTACTACTTTAATTCCATAACCATCGCCACCGATTCCTGCTTCTGCCACATAACCATTTCCTGTAGCATGAATCTCTTTACCAAATGATGCGGTAAAGTCGATACCTGTGTGCATTTTGGTGGATTTGTAAATGGGATCCATACGATAACCAAAACCTGAAGCTATCATGCGTAAATCGTTATTGGCAATAGGTTGAATAGCGGGTATACAAGAAAGCATTTCCGATTTTTGGCTCGCCGATTTTATCAGTTCGTCAAACGAAGTTGATTGTATTTGAACTTGACTACGCAACCTGTCGATACGCTCAGTTAGTTCCACAACAGCATCACTGTTTCTAAAACCTAATAATGTTTTGTATTTGTCTACACCACCAGTACCTGCATTAAATTGCTCATCGGTTATTTGATCTTTCTCGTAAGTGGCACGGTATACTTGGTTGTCCTTACTATGCAAATCGGCAAGCTGCCCAGCAATTTGGTCAACTTTATTATTCATATCGCCAAGTTGTCCCTTTAAGAAGGCATTGTCTTGCTTCAGCGATTTTTCCTCTGGCGAATCAACAAAAAACTCAAACACGAAGAAGAAAATTACGCCCATCACGAACGACGAACTAAGGAAACCGAAAATTTGAAACAACCTTTTACGAAGGCTGATTTGTACCATCTCAAACTTGAGCTTGTGCGGGTTATATACCCATTTTGCTTTCTTGAAATTAACTTTCATTGTTAGAAATTAATGTTTAGATAAGTACAATTTGTTAGCATAGGCATTTTTAAGACTTTGCAAATATAACTCACTATTTCCCATATTCCAAACTTCGGGGGAAAACATTTTGGGCTTATTCTCAAATAATCAAGTGCGAAGTTGGCTTTAACAATATTAAACTACCGTGAACCCCTTTGCTCAGCTTTATCCCAATTCCCCTGATATTTCGGATCGAATCTTATGGGAGAAATATAATGCAAGGTGAGCATCCTGGAAAATCGCAATGATAGCGGAGAGAGCAATAGCATACAAGCAATTATAACTGTTGCATACACCCACAGAGCGGGATCATGAAGTATTTTGTAAGTGATCAAACCCATTACCAAGGTAATCCCCGATGATAATCCATAGCTGATGTACATGGCACTATAAAAGTAACCTGGCTCTATTTCAAAATGAAGTCCGCATACCGGACAATCATCATACATCACATTGAACTTGCTTATTTTAGTGATCGGGTATTTGAACACATCCCCTCTGCGACAACGTGGGCATTTGCCTTTGATAATAGCTTCGAATCTTGATTTTACGGGTTCATTGGACATTTGCGGAAGCTTGTTTTTTACGATAATTTAAGTACCAAAGGATACCTACCACAATAGCTGCCAAATATGGCACTATCAACATATACTCAATGCCTGCATTCAAGCCTTTGCCAATATTGCTACCACCTTCGCTGGCAGTTTTTGCATTGGCTTTGCACATACTGCATTGGGCAAATATTTCTCCTGCTGAAGTCAACAAAAAGAATAAGAATATGATATATTTCTTCACTATATATATTGTTTAATTATCTAACAATTCCGTCAACAATTTGTTTGTAAGCTTTGGGTCAGCCTTGCCTTGGCTGCGTTTCATTACTTCACCTACAAACAATCCTATCAGATTTTTTTTGCCCGCTTTATATTCTATAATTTTATCGGGCCATGCTGCAAGCACGGCTTCTACCAATGGTTTTATAGAACTTTCGTCGCTCTCTTGTATTAAATTTAATTCTTGAGCAAGTGTTGCCGCACTACTGTTTGGCTTGTTACAAAAAGCAGGAAATAATACCTGTGATGCTGCGGAATTGCTCAATTTTCCTTCATCAATCAATATAATAATTTCTGCTATTTGTTCCGATTTTAAGGGGAAATCTTTCAGCTCAACTGCTTGCTGATTCATATAGTTTTTCACTGCTCCCATTAACCAATTTGCAGCAGCTTTATAATTGGGAGTATGCTTGCAAATTTCTAAAAAATAGTACGCGGTTTCTTTCAGTTCCGTTATTACTTGTGCATCATAAGTTGTTATATTATACTCTTCAACTAGGCGTGTAGCAAGCTGTACAGGCAGTTCGGGCATTTGTTCTTTGATGCGTGCCACCCAATCTCTACCCACAAACAAAGGTGGCAAATCAGGCTCAGGAAAATAACGATAATCATTTGCGGCCTCTTTGCTACGCATCGATATTGTTAAATTTTTCTGTGCATCGAAAGTGCGTGTATCTGATATGATAGTTTCGCCTTGTTCTATTAAATCTATTTGTCTTTTAATTTCAAAATCGATGGCACGTTGCACATTACGCATCGAGTTCATATTTTTAACTTCTACTTTGGTTCCAAATTTTTCTACACCTTTTATTCTAACAGAAATATTGGCATCGCAACGCAAAGAACCTTCTTCCATATTTCCATCAGATATATCTAAATAACGAACCATTTGTCTGATCAAACTTATATATGCATAAGCTTCTTCGCCTGTTCTAAAATCGGGTTTGGTAACAATCTCCATCAGTGGTGTTCCTGCACGGTTGTAGTCGATTAGCGAATCATATACATCTTGGTCGTGCATACTTTTACCTGAATCTTCCTCCATGTGTATCCGCTCAATGCCTATGTGTGTGGTAACTCCATCTTTGGTGGTAATATCCAAATGCCCCTCATAACAGATAGGAGTTTTGTCCTGTGTTATTTGATAACCTTTTGGCAAGTCGGCATAGAAATAATTTTTGCGTGCATACTGGTTCACCTCCCTAATTTGGCAATTGCAAGCCAATCCCATTTTTATGGTTAAATCAACTGCTGCTTTATTATGAAAAGGCAAAGTGCCTGGGTGACCTAAACTTATCACACCCACTTGTGTATTGGGCAATGCTCCATATTCAATAGGGTCACTACAAAAAGCTTTGCTCTGTGTAAGCAACTGGCTGTGAACCTCAAGCCCTATTACTGCTTCGTATTTATCGTAAATGCTTTCTTCCATTTTTAAGTGGTGCAAAGATAAGTGTGGAACTGAGTATAGATGAAAGACAAAAGAAGAAAGATGTTCGATGCAGTCAGGTTGTGGTTGGCGATTCGCCGTGGCGAACTCAACCACAGGCATTGCAGACTATGGATAAAAGACGAAAGTATAAAGATATATAGGAAGTCTACTCAGGTTGTGGTTGGCGATTCGCCGTGGCGAACCCAACCAAAGGCATGAATATTACTCAATTAATACTACAAAAATTATTTCACCTTTTGTTCGACTTTAATGCAATATATTTGCCGAATAAACCGCAACTTTGTTTCGCCTATACATCCAAAAATCGAAGGATTTGCGAAAGTTTGTTTCGGTTACATACAAGTTTAAATCAACAAAATCTGGTCTGCGAAAGCCAAAGGGCTGACCACCCAATGTGACAAAATAAAAAGTGGAATCCAGAAACCATTACAAAAACGGGGCGAAACCGAAAAGCCATAAGAGTAGGAAGTTAATCACAAATAAAAAATGTTTCATAAATTTAACTTAACTGACAAGTTGCTTTTTATAGCGGCGATACTTTCGCTGATTTTTTCAGAGATTTTATTTTTTAATGGTCACGAAAACCAAGCGATTTTTATCGGCCTTTGGGTGCCCTCAATACTATGTTTTGGAATATACTTACATCAAATAAATAAAAATAAAAATGATTGATTTTATACCATATTTTGCAGGAATAATTACTTTATTGTTTGGTGCTGGCTTTGCCTATGCTATAACCTATAATAGTAAAAAAGGTAAGTAAAGTAAATAAAAATAGCACCATAAGTGGTTCTAGGCTTCTTGGTTGGCAAGTGGTCCATATGGAGCTAATTGCTAAATTTAATTTAGTGCTATGTATCAGAGTTAGTTTTAAGTACCCACCACAAAGCGGAGGAAAATATTGCACTCAAACACGCTAACAATATGAAAAAAACAATACTATATATTTTTGTTTTCCTAGCCATCAATAGCCAAGTTTAAACAGAAGAAAAAATATCAGATTCTGACTTAAGCAGTATGGTTTCAATAAAAAAAAAGAATTTAATGATAGATTACCTGAAATAAAATTGCCTCTATAATTTACCTGCGGATTTGAAAAATTGGGATTACCAGATAGCTTAAAGCTGCCGCTAGTCCTTTTATACCGAAACTTAATATATAATAGTCCAAAAGAAAGGGACTAATCCCCCTACATCCCGATAATTATCGGAATTAAGCGGGGCTTTCGGGATGTAGTTCGTCATTAGCCTTCTAAAAACTAAATCCGCCACAGGCGGAGAACTATTTTAGTTTAAGAATTGGAATAAGATATATACAAGAATTGCTTGGGCACAATAGCAGCAAGACTACAGAGATATAAACGCATGTTAGCACGAAAAATTTACAGAATATGAAAAGTCCATTTGATGATTTATAGAAAATTCAATTAATTCTTCAAGCGAGATCAATTAAAGTAAAATAAAAAGTAAAAATATGATCAATTTTTATTATTATTGCAAAGTAAAAAAGGAACATCTATAGCTCCAAGCGAACCGAATAAGCAGATTGGGGTGGTTTTATGGCTCCAATATACAAGTTATCGGGCAAGTTTAAAAAACGACATTGCGGTCAAAATTAAGGCTGACCACCTATTGTGACAAAAAAATTAAAACAGTAGAGCCAGAAACTACTTAAAAAAACGGGGCGACACCGAAAAGCCAAACGATTAGGAAATAAATAAAATAAAATAAAATGTACAAATTAATTTTAAACAGAGCACAGGATGCGTCATTAGGTTTTGACATGTATTCTTATGCATTAAGTAAAATTGTGAACCGTCTCCCATCTCAAAATTTTAAAGACTTCTTTAATTCATTTTCTGATGCAGTTTCACATTTCGGAGAACAAGAACTTTATGCCAGGGCTGCAGAAAGATCAACCATTCTGAAGATTAACCCAGAATTGAGTAAGTATAACGGAGAAAGAGCCGATAGGTTTAAATTACAAGGTCAGGAGGCATTAACTCAATCATTAAATGCGCTAAAAGGGCTGAGGGAAGAATCAATGAAGGAAGAACAGACAAGAAACAAGGTAGGGGATTTTAAGGTACTGCAAAATGATTATGTACAAATGATTGTTGCATATGAGATTAAACCTTCAGACGTAGAAAAGCTCGACAAAACATTAACTGAAGTTTTAGAAGTTGCAAAGACTAACGGTGAAAAAGGGCTTTTTGACTATATCGAAAAGAAAATCAATGAACTATCGAAATTAAGAAACAATAAAGATAGAGGTGCTATTGATAATATTCCCTATTGGAAACTTGTTGCTATAGCAGTTTTTATTGGTGTTACCGTTTGGTTGGTATGGAGATGTGTCGTAAAAGGAAAAAATTGCAGTCAATTATCGAGCGTTATCAGTGCATTAGGAAAAACACTGATTGGACTGCTTCAGCAGTTTTGTTAGTGGTTAAGATAGGAAACAATCCGCCATTGCAAGCTTACAATTTGTGATAACCTGCCGATAATCCCGAAGCTAATTAATTTAAAAACGGTGGCACATAACGCCACCGTTTATTAATCTTTAGCGGTAACTTTTAAAAGACGCAACCTATGTTTCAAAACATAAGCGGCACAATAGCATTTTGCTCATTTATTGTAGCGACATTTTCTTTCGCATTAACAGTGACAATGATTTTGCAGACACGAAAACATAATAGATTGACAGTAAAACTAAACTTTAAGTTAGTGCTTTATGACTTTGAAAACCACATTATGGACGACCAGCATTTAACGACAGAGAGTAAACCAGCCCATAACAGCACCTACAATAAATTGGCGGTTCAGTGCTTCGTATGACAGTTTTGTGGTTCAACAAACATTCGTTCTTCGTATGAACATTTGTGGTGAAAATCGCCAACTTCTTGTAGCTGCCAACCGTTATAGCCAATGCTAATAGACCCCTGGACAAACTAAATAAATCATATAAAATAATGACAAATGATATTGGCAAATCGCATACGGAAAATCAGAGAAGCTAAGAAGTTGACACAAGACGAAGTTGCTTTTAGATGTAACATTTCGGCCTCGGCTTATGGTCAAATTGAACGTAAAGCACAAAATTCAAGATATTTCACACTTTCCAAAATTGCTGATGCTCTTGGTGTATCGTTGTTATTTTTACTTGATGTTGACAACCCAGAAGTGTTCGAGCAAAAAAACAAGTTATAACTTGTTGTGTAGGCTAACTGACTTCTTCACATTTGCAAGTAAAAAACCATTTATATGAGAAACGAAATTTTAAACAGGGAGCAAAATGCCTCACTTGACTTTCATGTTTGTACTCTCAATATCCTAAGTTTCTTTAAAAAAATAACCATTTTAATACATTAACATATGATCCCAGAAATCAGTATCATCAACTCAAGTTTGAACCAGATTGAATCAAACTTTGGAATAATTTTTAACAGAAACACGGCTGTAGTCACATCTCATCAAGACCAATTAAGCGACACTTGGAAGTTTGTACATTTATTGGTAGATACTTGGGTTACGCCTGAAATAGCTCCAAATAAGCACATTATTTCTTGCATAAGTATTATCAAGCCCGACAACTCTGTGGGAGGTACTTTCCCCAACGTACTTGTAAGTAATGGCAATACGTACACTGATGTAGAGATAATTGACTCCTCTATGATTATTTTGGGTACTTACCCATGCTTGTTAAATGAACCTAAGCCTCTCGACCCTGAACCTGAGGTACTTTTTATCTTGCCATCAATCCATATCGAAAGTGTTACTAAAGACGCACAAGGTAATATTACGGTTAAAGGTGCAGTAGACATTCATTTCAATTTTATCACATGGGATTTGTATCACTTTGAACAAACTTTCCATTTATAATTTTTGAAGATTAACTGTAAACTCTAAAATATTGTTAGACCAATATTACTGATATGCTCATAAAATCACTAGTTTATGTATTGATTTTCGGCTTTTTTATTTCGAGTTGCCATACTCAGAAAAAACGTATGCCAATGCCTAAAAACATGAAGCAAATTAAGCAAGTGATGCCATACGTGCAAAATAAAATAAAGACGGAATATCGGTTAAAGAAATTTAATCTTTATGTTTATAACTCCGTTAACATTCGTGCAATGATTGCCGATGAAGATTTTATTTTCAACTGTTCGACTGTAAATTGTGACTCTGTTTGTAAGGTTCTGGCTCAAAAAATTAAAGAATACTCTAAAGAAAAGTCAGAAAATTTTATAGATGGTTACAATGAAATAGTTATTACTCTTGCTAGGAAAGGTGATCATATAATTAAAGGAAGTACCATTGATACAAACTATAAGTAT
>Ga0163151_10005205_pt1 | contig 16789 bp, 21 predicted proteins | sample OliLakLV19MP5IB2_FD_145596 | JGI IMG/M metagenome (GOLD analysis project Ga0163151, IMG submission 145596) | Freshwater microbial mat bacterial communities from Lake Vanda, McMurdo Dry Valleys, Antarctica - Oligotrophic Lake LV.19.MP5.IB-2 | ecosystem: Environmental > Aquatic > Freshwater >...
GTACAGACGAAGAAAGAGTTTCTTGAGAGTGGACGTCTGACAAATGTTGTATAGAGACAGCATGCATACTTTTATATTATGAATCTTCCATTTTCGTCAATATGAGTTCAAGTAAAAAGACTATACAAATCAATAAAAAACTTGTCAAAAAATTGAATGAGTTATAAACAAATAAGAGAGATAGTCAGATTATGAGGAGCATAGAGAGGAGACCATGTCGAAATGACCTAAAGGCGTCCATCGGATAAATATAGCCTCTTCGCATGATTTTTTTTACTCACAAAATAACCAGCCCCATGAGTGACCCAAGACCGAGGAAGAGAGACAGAGCCATCATAATCATTGAGAGTACAGGATGGTAACTTGGGTCAAATCCGTAATAGAGTATTGAGCTCGAAATCAGTCCAAATATGCAGAGGACAGTCATCAAAGAAATAAAGACTCGAGTATACATTTTGGAAGAAAGTTAGAGATTGGATTATGATGAACTGGAGATAGAATCAAGGAAAGAGATGTATTTATTCACTTCTTGAGATATCTATTATTTTGCTGAGCTCGTCGAGTATTACTTCGGCTTCGTGAAGGCTTGTCAGAGAGGCGAGCCGTTTGCGATACTCTCGAACACCATCGAATCCATGGAGATAGTGTACAAAATGTTTTCGAATTTCAAGACATGATCTTTGTTCGCCTTTTGTTTTAATCATGGCATCCATATGTTCTCTCATAATAGAGATTCTCTCCGTCCAGATAGGTGTATAGTTATCGGGCAAAAAACACCATGGATTCCCGAGGGAAGCTCGCGCAATCATAAATCCTGCAAGAATATACTCATTTTTTTCCTTATTACTCTCTTCGTTGTTTTTTGTACTGTGTATTCTCTTCATGCCATCATCATAGTTTTTACAATCACCATTTCAGAGCACAGGAATTGTAACATTTTTTTGGAGTTCATAAATAGGTTCCCAATCTGCCGCACCAGTGTATTCTTGTCGAAAGGTTCTCCCATGTACTGTGATAAGCTTTGCACCGGCCTCTTCTAAGGACTGTCAGAATTCTATGAGCTCATCAGCGTTGCTCCATCCAAGACGAGTTTTAACACTGATAGGTATCGATAGATTTTCAGCAAGAATATTGACGATTTTCATCGCACGATCACGATCTATCATAAGTCCTGAGCCATATCAACATTTGACCACTTTTTTTGCAGGGCACCCCATGTTGATATCTACTCCTTGGGCCCCATACGATTCTATGAGTTTTCCAGCTGCCAAAAAAGTCTCAGGATTATTACCAAATATTTGAAATATAACCGGGTGTTCAAGAGGATTGTGTGTGAGTACTTTTTGTGCAAGAGCAGGATTATGAAATAACCCATCAGCACTATAAAATTCAGAAAATGTGGCAATATTTGGTGCGACTTTTTTACAAATAGTTCGGAAGGCACTATCACAATATCCATCCATAGGAGACAGAGCAACAATGGGTTTGTTTTGGGATGTAAGGTCAGTTATCCAAGACACTGAAATGAAATAAAAAAGAAGAAAGAAGAAAGAAAAAAGCAGGATTTTTTAAAAATAGCTTGCATTATGTTATCGATACTTCCATGTCAGTATAGTGAATGAATTTATTTATCCAAAAAATTCGTATACTCCTTTTATGAAAACTTTTGTTCTTTTTGGTTCTACCGGTGACCTTGCAACTCGTTATGTACTTCCTGCCTTAGGTACACTCTTGAAAAAAGAATTGTACGATAATCTTATTTGTGTTGGGCGTCGTAATTGGAATCGAGACGATTTTCGGAACTTTCTTGGACCATATACGGATCTTCTCAATCATACTGAAACTGTTTTCTATGTACGAATTGATATTGATTGAGGAGAATATTCTCCTCTTAAAACAACTCTGGAATCAATAGGTGCTACGGAGGGTGAGATTATCTACCATCTTTGTTTGAGTCCTGAGCATTTTTTATCAGTAGCTCGCGGTATTGTATCTGTTCAAATGAACACACAAAAATCAGTCTTGATGATCGAAAAACCTTTTGGACACAACCTTAAGACGGCTCTATTGCTCAATCTCGAGTTGCAGCAATATTTCCAAGAAAACCAGATTTACAGAGTTGATCATTATTTGGGGAAAAACTTTGTTCAAGATCTGATGAGGTATCGTCTCGCACAAAAATGAGATTGGTATCATGACCGTATCAAAAATATTCGTATTATTGCTCGGGAAAAAATCACCATTGAAGATCGGGGGGTATACTATGATCAGAGTGGTGTAACACGAGATTTTTTGCAGAATCATCTTCTCCAGATACTCGCTATAGCGACGATGAGAATGCCCATTATTCGTCATGATTCAGACAACATTGAGGAAGAGGATCAAAGAGATAGAATTTTTCAGGCTATTTCTAATATTATTCCTCTTTTGGCTGATCCAAGACATGATATTGCCATGGGACAATATGAAGGATATAAAGATACTCCCGGTGTTACAAAAAATTCTCAGACCCCAACCTATATCAGAGCTAAACTCACTCTCGATGATCCTCGTTGGATAGGGACAGAAGTTATTCTAGAGAGTGGTAAAGCACTTGATAGAAAAGAAAGTTCAATCACAATTACGTTTCAGGATGGTACAGAAAAAATCTTTTCTGAAACAGAGGTGAATAGAAATAATGCTTACGAAACTCTTATTCAAAAAGCTATTGAATGAGATGCAACTGGTTTCGTCCGATGGGATGCGATACGAGCTGCATGGCAAGTAGTAGATAATCTACTTCACTGCACAGATAGCTGCCCAATTCTCAAGATATATCCTGTGGGGAGTAGGGAAGTTTAGTGAGTGTGAACAGGTTATTTCAAAGATACATTCTACACATTTATTTCCCCCTTATTTTTATGATTAATTTTTTAAATGGCATGAATATGTATACCCTATTGCAATATTTGTCATTTGACGATGATTATGATGGTCTATCTGTTTTTTTATTCCTTTCGGAGGTTTCTATTTAAATATAATGTATGAATATTACGTCTCATTATTCTGATATAACTGATTGGTTTTTTCAGACTCTTCAGAATTATCTCAGAAAACAAAAAACTGTCACCATTGCTCTTCCGGGAGGCCATTCACTTGACGGGTGGTATGCAAATATTTTACACGATACACGTTGGCAAGCTATTGATAAGAAGGCTCTCATATGGTGACTCGTCGATGAGCGTTGCGTAGATACTGAGAGCCTTGATAGAAATGACCTGTATGTTTGGAAGCATTTTCTTGAGCCGGCTGGTTTTCAGAGTAATCAATTAGTTGGCCTATGATCAGAAGTGAATGCTCTCGAATATTCAGGGTGTATAGGTATTCCTGATATAGCCATTTTTGGAATATGACCTGACGGACATATTGCGTCACTTTTCCCACATCATCCCGCTCTTCATTGTCAGGTAGAATGATATATAGGTATTCATGACGCACCCAAGTCTCCCGCTGAGAGAATCACCCTTACCGTTCCAACTATCCAAAAAATTGCACATACCGCACTTTTCGCTGTATGATCTGAAAAACAAGAAGCCTTTGATGCCTTCCTAGATCCAGAAAAAAGTTTTCTTGATTGCCCAGCAAAGATTCTACAACCAAATATTATATTTCGCTCGTAGTCTTGAATAGCTGAGAAAAAGATTCTTCTGTCATCCCTGGAATGACATCGATTCTTTTGAGTTCGAGAGATGTATTTTCTCAGAGATTACTCTTACCTGTCTGTGTCGTAAAAGCATAGAGATGTCATGAATTTTTTATAATATCAAGAGTATAATAAGTATATCGCCCTTTCGGATAGATAAAAATATGTATTTGTGTATCAAACCATTTTTCTAAATCTCTTTTGCTTTGCTCGATTTCATAGGGGATATATTCTCTTGGAAGTTCTGAGAGATTTGGGTGATGCCAAGTGTGATTGGCGACCTCCCATCATATGTTTTGTAATAGTCTAATTTGAGATCATGTCATATAATCGGATTCATCTATTTTTGCTGGTATAAGTCCTATTATTCATGGAAAACTATATTGTTTCATAATTGGATAAGCCTCTGTAAAAACATCATAATAACCATCATCAAAAGTAATCATTACTGCATTACAAGGCACTGTTCCGTTGCGAATTTCCGAAGACGTAATAACTCTGTAGTTATTGTCAGAGAGAAATCTCATTTGTGCCCCAAATTCCTGAGGTGAAACCGAGATATTTCTCGCTGCCGTATCGAGATATTCATAGTCTCGAACGTGATGGTACATAAGAGTGATGAATTCCTCGGTACGACATACCTGTGGTTCTTTTAGGCCAATTCCAATAGACGCAGGAAGAGCGAGAAGAGATGCAATAAATACAATAATAGCACTCATAAAAAACAGCCGAAGGTTGAAAAATAGAGAGAAGTGTAATCACCTATACTGACAGATACATGATTTTTGGATTTTGGCGGAGAGTAGGAGATTCGAACTCCTGGTGGGTTTCCCCACACACGCTTTCCAAGCGTGCGCACTAGACCACTATGCGAACTCTCCAGAATATAAATGTACCTGAAGTATAGACACAATTTTTCGTTTTCAAATACTTTATTTCACTCGTATGACTCTTATACCATCATCTCCTGATTTTCGCATCAACGGGTGGTTATCCTGAGATAATTTATTTTTTTCTAATGTTGGAGCTGAAATAATTTTCAATGCATCGAGATCTATTTCAACTTGTTTTATTTGTGTTCGAGGTGTCGAAGAGAGGAGACCACGAACGACACGATAATTGATTTCATCCATCATCTTTACAAACATCTCATACCCTCGTTCTTGGTATACAAGAAGAGGCTGTTTCTGGTTGTATCACTCAAAAGCCACATCCTCTCGAAGTTGAGACATATTTTCAATATGTTCCATCCAGAGTTGATCAATAGCGGCGAGGTAGATTTCTCGTTGAAATTGATCAAAGTTTCTGTCTTCGAAGAGGACCTTGAGTTCAGTTTGTTTCTCTTCCCAGAGAGTGACGATAATAGTTTTTGCTGTGTCAAAATCAGTATCTGAGAGGGTTATTTCACGGTCAAGCATTTCGCTGAGAGAATGAGAAAGTCGTGAAAAATCAGTTCTCCCATCTTCTTCGTGCTGCATGAGCATTCTTTCCGCTTCTTCAGAAAATATCTTTTTCATTACGAGAGAAATATCAGATTGTGTCATTTCATTTTTCGCAAAATCTTCGAGGAGTTTTTGTCGTTTTCCGTATACAATATAACGGTGTTGATTGATGACATCATCATATTCGAGAACATGTTTTCGCATATCAAAATGGTGACCCTCTACCTGTTTTTGGATAGCAGTAATTCTCTTGGTAAGTGTTTGACTCTGTATTAACGGTTCGTCTTCAGGGAGACTCGCGAAGAAAGGAGAGTTGAACATTGAGAACAATTTATCACCACCGAAAATACGCATAATATCGTCATTTGGAGAGATAAGGAATTGACTCATACCAGGATCACCCTGTCGTCCAGATCGCCCTCGGAGCTGATTATCGATACGCCGTGTTTCATGCTTTTCTGTTCCAATAATAGCAAGCCCTCAAAGCTCTATTACACCCTCACCGAGCTTAATATCAGTTCCTCGTCCTGCCATATTGGTAGCGATAGTGACTGATCATTTTTGTCCTGCTTTTCCGACTATTTCTGCTTCACGGGCATCTTGTTTTGCGTTGAGTACTTCATGTGGTATCTTTTTTGCTGTGAGCATATCGCTGACGAGTTCTGATTTTGAGACGGATACAGTACCGACGAGAATTGGCTGACCGGTCGCATGGATTTTTGCTATTTCATTGACGATGAAAGCGAATTTCCCTTGTTCATTTTTAAATAAGAGATCAGCTCTATCATCTCGAATCATAGGCTTGTTTGTTGGTATCTGTACGACATCGAGACCATAGATTTTTTGGAATTCTTCTTCCTCTGTTTTGGCTGTACCTGTCATGCCTGAGAGTTTTTCGTAGAGACGGAAGAAGTTTTGATATGTTATATTGGCCAGAGTCTTGCTTTCTTTTTGAATAGTGACATTTTCTTGTGCTTCGAGTGCTTGATGCAGCCCATGGCTAAATCGTCTTCCTTCCATAGTACGACCAGTATGCTCGTCGATAATCATAACAGTATCATCCCGTACCAGATAATCAATATCTCGGATATAACATGCCTTCGCTTTAAGTGCATTTTCTATATGATGGAGATCATTGTAGTGTTCAGAGACAAAGATACTTTCAATGCCAAGTATTTTTTCTATTCTAGCAATACCATCTTCCGTGAGAGCCGTAGTTTTTGTCTTTTCATCGATGGTATAATCTTCTGTTTTTTGGAGTTTGCTCGCTATCTGAGCGAATTTGAGATATTTTGACGTTGGTTCATTATCCGGAGAAGATATAATAAGAGGTGTCCTGGCTTCGTCAACAAGAATAGAATCCACTTCATCGACTATCGCAAAAGCACGTCGTGACATGACCTGATCCAATAGACTGCGAGCCATATTATCTCGCAGATAATCGAAACCAAGTTCTGTGTTTGTGACGTATACGATATCTCTATTGTACTGATTTTTTTTCTCATGATTTGACTGGCTATTTGCGACGACTCCTGTCGTCATTCATAGCGTTGAATAGATAATTCCCATTTCCTCTGCATCACGACGAGAGAGATATTCATTCACGGTAACAACGTGAACAGGGTCTCCAGAGAGCGCATTCAGATAGGCTGCCAGAGTAGCAACGAGCGTTTTGCCTTCTCATGTACGCATTTCTGGTATATTTCATCCATTAAGTGTGAGAGCGCCCAGTATTTGTACATCAAAAGGTATCATATTCCAGACTTTTACTGTACCACTTGGGAGAGTAAATTCTTGTCAATAGATGATTTCGCTTGCTCTTCTATGGAGTGCAAGTGCTTCAAATTTGAGTGATTGTACCACCTCTTCACGTGCCAATATATATTGTGCATTATTTTTTCTTGTTGCTTCGAGTTTTTCTTCGAGGGAAAGAGACATATCTTGTTCGACACGGTCCTTTTCTGTGATAAATGAGAGTCGAACAGGCATAAAACGCTCTTTGAATTCAAGCGTCTTTGCCTGAACGGCCTCGACAGATTCAATAGTTCTCTTATATTCTTCTTCAATTTTTTTGACTTTGAGAAGATCTTTCTGATAGTGGTGGAGGACTTTGATTGTTGGGTCGCCAAAAAGTGATGAAAAAATTCCCATAGAGTGATATAATTAGATATTGGCTTCAGTATAAGAAATTCTTACTATTTTGAAGTTGAAATAATTGACTATTTTATATTTTGTAGTACTTATATATTATTTCTCTCGACTTTTTCACTTTTTCTCATACTCTAGCGACTATGAAACATGATACAGATATCATTGATGAAATTATTCTCGCTGTTGTAAAAGACGAGAACATTATTGATAAGACTGCATTTCAAAAGCTCTGTAATAGTATCTACGCGCAGACAAAACTGGCTAAAACAATTCCGAGCATTGCATTTATTGAGCGGTATCATGAGATGGTGAGTGACGCGAGGATTTCCCCGTCACCGCGAGCGGAACGGATATTTCGTAAGCGATGAGTACGTAATCAATCAGGAATTGCTGTTATATCTCTCTTGACCAAATTCTGGTGATGTCCTGGTAAATGTATCTATTGTCCTACTTTTGCTGGACTTCCAAAGAGCTACATTCCTGATGAACCTGCGGTGATGCGTGCGCAGATGAATGAGTTCGATCCAGTAAAACAGGTCTACAATCGTCTTCGAAGTTTGCGAATCACTGGTCACTGTATTGACAAGTGTGATGTGCGTATTATCGGTGGCACATGGTCAGTTTACCCGGTACTGTATCAAGAAATGTTTATCAAGGCTATCTATGATGCTCATACGACCTATGAAGAACTCGAGCCTTTTATCGAAAATACTTCATCAGGAACCGATAGATTTGCAGAATTCAAAATAAGAGCTGGGTATAAAATGCGGGAAAGTGCAACTCTTGAGGAAGCAAAAGAACGAAATATGCAGTCTCGATCACGAGTAGTAGGAATGCAAATAGAGACACGACCAGACTGGATTACTGTAGAAGAAATTGAGCGACTTCGCTCCTATGATGTGACACGTGTCGAGATAGGCTATCAGACAACGGATGATAGAATCAATGAGCTCAATAAACGCGGTCATGGAAATGCAGAATCTATCGAAGCGACAAGGATGCTCAAAGATGCGGGATTTAAAATCTGTGCTCATATGATGCCAAATCTTCTTGGTTCTACGCCAGATATTGATCGTGATTCTCTTTCGGAAATATTTACGAATTCAGACTATCGTCCTGATGAGCTCAAGCTCTACCCTATGATGGTCACTGATAAAAGTGAACTGACGCAAATCTGGAAAGATGGAGGATTCACTGCTTATGACGATGAAACATTGATTGCTCTGATGGCGGATCTACTTGAAATGGTACCACCGTATGTCCGTCTCAATCGTGTGTACCGTGATATCCCAGCACATCAGATTCTTCATGGATCTCATCTGGCAAATCTTCGACAAATTGCAGAAGAACTTCTCAGAAGCAGGGGAGGGCAGGTCATCGATACCGCTTCACGAGAAGTAAAGTGAAAGGCTTTTAATACCGATGATATTCGTATGGTAACACGAGAATATGACGCATCCCAGGGTAAGGATTATATGATATCGTTTGAAGAAAAAATATCTGCAGGACAAAATCCAGATGCTGCGACACTTTATTCACTTCTTCGCCTCCGTATACCATCTCAGTACTATACCCATGAACCACATTTCTTGCCAGTATTGGAAGGTGCTGCACTGATTCGTGAAATTCATACTTTTGGTGAACAGCTCGGTATCTGAGCACGAGCTGATGACGCCATTCAGCATCAAGGTCTTGGTAAAAATATGATTTTTGAGGCAGAACGTATAGTTGAAGAGCTCTATCCTGCATTAAAAAAAATAGGGGTTATTGCTGGCGTATGAGTTCGTCCTTACTTTGAGAAACTCTGATACCACCTCGAAAAAGGGTACATGGTAAAATATTTGACATAATACTTTAAATAGTATAATAAATATTATTATGTTCTTTATCTGACAAGGAAAACATCATAAAGTCTATCTACGGGATAGTGAGTATGTTCTGAAAATTCCTCAGAAAGATACACATATAACCTACAAGCAGGCACAAAAATCTGTTCGTTTTTTTCAAGAAGAATTTTGAGAGTATGTTCCAGAAACAAATGTGCTTCCCTGAAATCATGACATTCCTTATCAGGTAATACAAAAACGAGTAAATGGTATATTATTGGGTGATTTCCTTCGCCAAAAATGAATATCTCCGAAAATCTGAGAATCGTTGCTTTGTTTTACAAAAAAAGCCTTACAAATTTTAGACTGAAGAATAATTGGTTTTGATCTTATTTGAACACCTCCAGAGTCAGAATTGAAAGGGACATGGGATGGATGCACCAATATCATTGTGAGTCCAGATGAGACTATATCATTCGTCGACTGTGTTATTTCTTCGAGAGCTATTTGAAGAAGCTATCTCATCAATAGACTGCTTCAAGGTCCTTGCTATCAAAGAAGAAAAAAATTATATTCTTCTCTATTGCAAGATTTAGAACAAAAACTACAAAAAAAATAAATTATTTACGTGTAGATGCGAAATATATAATGAGCGGTGATTTGTAAATTTTCTCGATGTAGAGTATATAGAGAAATATTTAATTAATGGTGGTCATTCATATTTATGCTGGTTCAATTCTTGCTAAGAATAGAACGCATCACGGTAATTTCTTTCGTCTGAGCTTTTATGATAGCATTCGCGAAATCTACGACTTCTATACGTGGATTTAATTTGAGCACTGCTTCAGCCATTTGAAGAGCTCCTTCATGATGCATGATCATACCATGAATAAACCATGTATCCAGAGCTTTCCCTGAAAGGCTCGCCCAATCTCCCATCATATTTTCATATGAAGGCTTAATAGTTGAATAATTCCAATCCCTGAGCCATCCATTCATTATGGTAATTTCTTCAGTCTGAGCATCTATAATATTTTGAGCGAGTTTTTTTAGTTCAGTATTTTCCCCTTTTTCGATTATGAGCCGAGCAGTATCAATTGCCTCCTGGTGATGTGGAATCATATTGACAATAAAACTCTCTTCGGATTTTACCATAGATCCATGATCCATCATCATGGTATGTTTGTCATCTTTGGGTTTGTTCCGAATGTCTATTTCTGAAGCGTGATGATTATCGAATTGTGCAGGAGTTATGCTCGCGAGTGGGAATGCTATTATGAAGATGAGAAGAGTTATCACTACACCGTTATTCAGAGTATTAAAAAAAGAATTTTTTATTCCTTCTTTCTCACGAAAAGCCAAGAGAGAAATCAGATATCCTACTGGGATAATCCAGGCGCTACGCCATGGCGAATCGAGAAAGTGTTGAAAACCTCCTGCAACCATAGCGGTACTAATAGAAAAAATAATTCCTATGAGCAACACCCTGCCTATATCAATTTTTGATCCTGCGAGACGGCGTTCATACATGAGACCAATAACGAAAATAATAATACCTATTACAGCTGTGATGAAACTGCGAAAACCAGAAAAGAAGCCATGACTAATAGCGCCTGATATCAGACCAATACCTATATATTGGAGAAGTGTTGCTGTATGAAGAGGAAATAAGGGTTCTTTCATAAAGATAAGATAAAAAAATAAAACTACTTACGAGTAGACACATCCCAGATTCGAGAAAACTCTTCAACAAATTTCTCTCATTTTTTGGAATCTTTGTGAGAGAGCGCCGTTTTCCCACAGCACATAAGATGATTCTTCATAAGCTCAATATTGGCTGATTTGAGGAGACCTATAGCAGCATTGATCTGCTGGCCGATATCAGCACAATAGACATCATCTTCGATCATTTGTGTCACCTTAGTCAGCGTACCATGTGTTTTTTTGACTGCGAGAAGGAGCTTTTTTTTGAGTGCTTCCGAATTACCTGTTCACATAAAGAAAGAGATTAATTAAATTGGAGAGAAAAACTATACATACCCATTCAGCAGGTTCATGGTATTTTATCGCCACTTTTTGGCGTACCGAGGTCTATCTCGGTTTCACCAGTCTGAGGGAGTGATGATCGATAGTTGATGGAAGGGATATTTAGAGAAGAGGAACAATCATACGTGTTGTTTGTCTTCATGATGAGTTTCGTTGGAATGTCTCATTTAGCAAGAGTGGTGCGAGGCGAATAACCTCCCCCTGCTTCGACTGTGATATATTGAATTCCATCACGGATTTCAATATTTGATCCAGCGGTTGATCATGTTGTGGTGTTCGCACTGCCACCAGACTGTATCAAAACAAAACTGATAATAGCTAGAAGCACGAGAGTGGCAATAATAGAGAGCACTTTATTTGATGAAGATTGTTTAACCATATAGGAAAAATAAAAAATACATTAGAGATTAATAATTGAGGGTATGATGCCAAGACTTGTCAGGCCAGTAAGAAGTGAGAAAAATCCAAGTCCTACCACGACGATACCGACTGATTTGAAGAAGAGGGGAGCGTGACGTGACCGGGCAAATGATGCGGATCCAAATGAAAGGAGAGCTAATACTGGAAATGTACCAAGAGCAAAGAAGAGCATAATAAGAAGTCCTCAGAGGAATGAGCCACTTGAGAGAGCCGAAATTTGCATTGATTGGGTGAATCAGCAGGGAAGAAAGAAAGTTCCAATACCGATGATAAGTGGGGCAAAGAGTGAATTTTCATTTTTTTTAAAAAAAGAAAAGAGAGAAGTTGGAAGAGTAATGGTACTTTTCTTGTAAATGCCAATGAGATTGAATCAAAGGATAATCATCACAAGTGCTGCGAGGATTCATAGAATGCTGGAGAGGATAAAATTAATACCGATAGTTTCTCCAATGAGTCAGAGGATTCCTCATAAAAGAGCAAATCAGGCTACTCTTCATATATGAAATAAGAGGATAGATTTTTTACCACTCTTTCCGTCGTATCACAACTGTGCTGAAAGCGAGAGAGTCAGTCCTCAGACTATCGCGAGACAGCTCGAAATAGAAGCTATGAGTCCGACGAGAAAACTCGTGGTCGGTGTGATATTTCCATTCACTGAGAAATTGAGAATGCCTGATTTTTGCAAAATGAAAAAGAACATAAGGATGACAAGCCCCAACGGAAGTGCCTGCCATATAAGTCCATCATTCTCTGCGATTTCATCTTGTTTCTCCTCAGAGATTGTATATCCATGTTCTTTTAAAAGTGGAGACAAAGTAGAGAAATGTTTTTTTGCCGTTCCTTCATCTTCGCATTCGCAAGAGAGAATTTGCTTTTTGATATGGACTTCACCTATTATTCCAGTACGTTCTACCACGATATCTTCTATAAGAATTTTACAGGATGAGCAATGCAGTCACTTGATGTGATAGGTGTATTTTTGCATAGGGAGGATTATAGTTTTTTTGTTTTAATACGCAATGAATTTGAAACAACTGAGACACTGGAGAACGCCATAGCAAGTCATGCGAAAACGGGATTGAGAAGCCAACCAAAAATTGGGTAAAATAAACCTGCTGCGAGTGGTATGCCAACGATATTATAGATAAATGCCCAGAATAAATTTTGTTTGATACCTCTCATAGTAATTTTCGAGAGTCGAATAGCCTTAACAAGTTTTGAGATATCTCCTCCGAGCAAAGTAATTCCCGCTGACTCGATAGCAACGTCTGTTCCTGTGCCCATAGCAATACCGACATCAGCCTGGGCTAGAGCTGGTGCATCATTGACGCCATCACCCGCCATAGCAACGATATGACCTTCAGATTGAAGTGCTTTGATCTTTTCTAATTTATCTTGTGGTAAGACGTTTGCCAATACCTCGTCAATCCCGACAAGAGATGCGATATATTTTGCCGCTTTTTCATCGTCTCCTGTGATCATGATAACGGTAATTCCTTCTTTATGGAGGGCAGCAATAGCCTCTCTTGATTCCGGCTTCACAGCATCGGCCACCATGACAAACCCGAGTACTTTTTCTTTTGTAGCTAATATGACAGGCGTTTTGCCTTGAAGTGTATATTGTTCGAGCTGTGTAGTATCAAAAGAGATATGCATATCGTTCACAAGTCTGGCATTCCCAACAAAATAAGCTATTCCATCAATATCCCCCTGAAGACCCTTGCCCTGAAGAGACTCAAATGCAGATACATCAGAAAGTGAAATATTTTTTTCTGTCGCATAATTCATAATAGCATGTGCGATGGGGTGTTCTGATTTTTGTTCGAGAGAAGCAATAATACCAACAAGATTATTCTCCGTTGTATGAGAAAGTGAGACAATATCCACGAGTGTTGGTTTTCCTTGGGTAATAGTTCCTGTCTTGTCTACAACAACTATATCGACTTTATGAAGTTTTTGCAGCGTTGCTGCATCTTTTATGAGAATACCTTCTTTTGCACCTTTTCCAACACCTACGATAATGGCTGTTGGCGTAGCCAGCCCGAGTGCACAAGGGCAAGCAATAACGAGGACCCCAACAAATGATACGAGGCCAAAAGAGAGTGCCTGTGAAAAACCAAGGTACTGAGATCCGATTATGAGCCAAAGAGCCATTGATACAAATGCTATTACCAGTACTATAGGCACAAAAATAGCTGAAATCTTATCTGCCAATGCCTGAATAGGCGCACGACTTCCTTGAGCTTCTTGCACCATGGTAATAATTTGTGCGAGAAGAGTCTCTGATCCAATTTTTGTCGCCCGAAAAGTAAATGATCCAGAAGTATTAAGTGTCCCCGCAACCACATCGTCTCCTATTTTTTTCTGTACAGGCATTGGCTCGCCTGTCACCATGGACTCATCAATATAGGATGATCCATCGACAATCGTTCCATCAACAGGGATTTTCGATCCAGGTTTTATGATGATGACGTCTCCGTGCATTACGTCGTTAAGCGGTATTTCTATTTCCTGGTCTTCCCTCATAACTAGGGCTGTTTTTGCCTGAAGGCCTAGGAGTTTTTCGATAGCATCACCTGTTTTTATTTTTGAACGAGCTTCGAGATATTTCCCGAGAGAGATAAAGGCGATAACCACGATTGTCACATCATAGTAAGTATGCTCTACATCGATAAAGGCCTTGAGTGGTTCCTCGAGAGCAGTGATAATAGCACTATATATAAATGCTGCGAGAGTACCTATACCTATGAGGGTATCCATATTCGCTTTTCTGAATCGCAGAAAACGATACACTCCCAGCAAGTATGGCTGACCAACCACAAAGAGGGTATATGTCGCCATAAGTGGCAAGATGTGGTGAAAAAATTCTTTGGTGGTATAGCTCATTGTAGGCACCAGAGCGTACTGTCATAAAATATCCCAACCCATAACAAATGCTGCAAAAAAAGCTAATGGCACAACAATCAGAATTTGACTCTTCATCGCTGTCACTTCTGCTAGTTTATCTTTTTTTGATTGACCAAGTCCGAGATGGGCAGCATGTTCATCATCTGACATCCCCATTTCTTCCGCACTTTGTTGTGTATCGTGATGATTATGAATCGTATCATGCCCATTTCATAGACCGAGTGTATACCCCAATGGCTCTAACAATGCTGAGATATCGGATGTGTTTATCGTGTCATCATGAGAAATTTTTGCCGTCTCCGTGACATAATTTACTTCGACAGAAGTTACTCATGGATTTTTTTTGAGAGTTCGCTCTATAATAGATGCACACGAAGCACAATGCATTCATTTGATGGGATATGATTCAATTGTATTCATAGCGAGAAAGTTATAAGCCCGCCATAAAATTGACGGGCAGAGAAAAACTATTTACCACAACCAGTGCAAGAACAATTCTCACACGCACATGTGCTATCAGTACTACAAGAGCAGTTTCCCATAAAAAGAAATTAGGAGATAAATACCTATACCTATGGTGTAGGTATAAAGAGTATATATTAAAGTAAATCTTTTGCAAAAGATTTGATTAAAAAATTCATTTTTTTCAGGTTGCCTACAGAGAGCCGTTCGATATAATACTTCTTCTGCCAGTAAGGAGGCACAACTGTTTCAGGTTGCCTACAGAGAGCCGTTCGATATAATTTGAATTGCATAGAGCATACTGAATCAGTTGTTTCAGGTTGCCTACAGAGAGCCGTTCGATATAATTAACGTCACTAATTGTTGTATCGTACCAGTGTTTCAGGTTGCCTACAGAGAGCCGTTCGATATAATAAGATGAAATGTTTTCAGATAAGATGTTTTGTTTCAGGTTGCCTACAGAGAGCCGTTCGATATAATATTATCTCTCAGTTCTTTTTGAGTGTTCATGTTTCAGGTTGCCTACAGAGAGCCGTTCGATATAATTCGTATGGTAGATAGAGTGAGAGCCATTGTGTTTCAGGTTGCCTACAGAGAGCCGTTCGATATAATCCCCTCATAATTATTCCCCTCTCTCTCGTTGTTTCAGGTTGCCTACAGAGAGCCGTTCGATATAATTCAGCTTATAGTTGCCGAGTAATACTCCCCGTTTCAGGTTGCCTACAGAGAGCCGTTCGATATAATAAAGATATGTCGCCTACATATAGTGAAGTCGTTTCAGGTTGCCTACAGAGAGCCGTTCGATATAATTCTGTTTGATTTCGTCCACGCCTTTTCTCGTTTCAGGTTGCCTACAGAGAGCCGTTCGATATAATATGTCTTCCTCAATGCTTGAGAGGCTGTACGTTTCAGGTTGCCTACAGAGAGCCGTTCGATATAATAGTCATAGTCGTCCCAAGCACCGCTATATTGTTTCAGGTTGCCTACAGAGAGCCGTTCGATATAATACAAAAATGGGAGCTTGAAGTCCCTATGTTGTTTCAGGTTGCCTACAGAGAGCCGTTCGATATAATAAGAGAGCAAAGCCTTGTATTGCTTCTTCTGTTTCAGGTTGCCTACAGAGAGCCGTTCGATATAATTGTTTTCCTGCCAATCTCACTCCTCTGGTAGTTTCAGGTTGCCTACAGAGAGCCGTTCGATATAATCTCATAGTAAATTTCTTGTCATTAAACATTGTTTCAGGTTGCCTACAGAGAGCCGTTCGATATAATCTCATAGTAAATTTCTTGTCATTAAACATTGTTTCAGGTTGCCTACAGAGAGCCGTTCGATATAATAGTTCCAGCCATTTCATTTGGATGCACGATGTTTCAGGTTGCCTACAGAGAGCCGTTCGATATAATAATCAAACAGTAAAAGATTCACTCAAAGAGTTTCAGGTTGCCTACAGAGAGCCGTTCGATATAATAGACAACTCTATTATAGGCTAGAACAAGAAGTGCACAGTGATTTTTTTCCTGAAAAATATCATTTTTCAGAGAATATTGAGATGTAATATTGGGATTTTTTGCAAAAATTCTATGGAAAAATCTGGATCGAGAACGGTACTATGAAATATATAATATAAAAAGCAATACAAAAAGTCTGCTAAAAGAAGGTCAGTTGATTTGGTGCGAGCTCTACTCTGGATTCTTCTTGTCAGAAAAATAATTTCATTCGTTCAAATTGTTTATCTGTGAATTGTATCATACGAATATTGCCCATGGAAGGAAGTATTTTCATAACTCTTTTTTCGTGCACATCTGCATTTTCAGGACTCGCACAATAACGGAGATAGACACTATATTGTATCA
>Ga0163151_10005207_pt1 | contig 16782 bp, 14 predicted proteins | sample OliLakLV19MP5IB2_FD_145596 | JGI IMG/M metagenome (GOLD analysis project Ga0163151, IMG submission 145596) | Freshwater microbial mat bacterial communities from Lake Vanda, McMurdo Dry Valleys, Antarctica - Oligotrophic Lake LV.19.MP5.IB-2 | ecosystem: Environmental > Aquatic > Freshwater >...
TCGCAGACCTGCAAGCGCCAAGGCCGCCACGTTTTGGGCTACATCGCCGAGGCCGTACGGTGCTATCGCCGTCAGGCCGCCCCGCCCTCCTTGCTCCCCAATTAGCACTGACCACCTGAACTGTTACGAGGTTTATTGCTTTATGCCCCGCGGGACGAAGGTCCCGTGGATGAGTATATGGCGCGGAATGGGGTGCTCTGCAGTGCTACCTTGAAACCCTATAGCAGAAAATCCGCCTGCGGACGAGCCGACTAGGGCAATCCGGCCCATTCGGCCAGCCTGGTAATCTTCGGCTTGTAACTGGCGACGGGTTCATTGATCGGCTCGCCGCTCAAGATCAAAACCAGCGACTCCTCCGCCGCGTCGAGCAGTACGCTGTCGCCCTCAACGCTGAGCGGCGCCACTTGCGCCGCGCCTTTCAACGTTGCCGGCCCGTTCAGAGTAATCTCGCCCCGCAGCAGCACGACCGCCGAATTGTGCCCGGCCGGCAAAGTCAATGCACCACTCGCGCCCGCGTCCATACCAACATCGAATAAATTGACTGCAATCACCCGCCCGTAGATTCCCTGCCCCAACTCGACACGTGGAATCGCGGCGTTCAGGATGCCTTGATAGCGTGGTTGCGACATCTTGTACGCCGCTGGCAAATTCACCCAAAGTTGCACCAACTCAAAGTCCCCGCCCTTGGAGGTAAAATCTGTGCCGTGCTTCTACTCGTGGACCGCTCACGGCGCGGCCGTCATCCACTGCACGTCGCCGGGATTAATGGTGCCTGCGTTGCCCCCGGAATCGCGGTGATCGACACTGCCCTGATAGGCGATCGTCACCGTCTCGAACCCGCGATGCGGATGCTCTTCCACGCCGCGAGGCCGGTTCGACGGCTCAAACCTCGCCGGACCGGCGTAATCCAGCATCGGGAAGGGGTTCAGTTCCTTGACGCCGTTCGATGGAAACACCGTCCGCACCGGAAACCCATCGCCCACCCAATGGGACGATGCCGCTCGATGAACACCTACTACTTTCTTTCGTTCAGGCATTGCTGGCAATCAGCGTCTGTTACAGCCGCCCACATCGGCTGTCGAAAGCCGGAGGCTAATCCCGGCCAACCTTCCTACGATAGTGCTGGGCCGCTAGTACCGCCATTCCTTCAACGCTATCTCATCCTTGAACCGGTTCAAAATCCCCAGCCCCTTAAGCCGCGATCAAGGCCCGCTCTTAGTCGTCGAGAAATTCCGGTTGCGGCGTCATTTATTCCCTCCCCTCCCGCTGCAACTCCTCAAATATCTTCTGGCCAATCTCATTCAGTTCCGCCCGCGGCGCCTTCGGCTGCGGCGGCTCTTTTGAATCGGTCAACACAACCCGGTAAGCTTTCACCGCCGGCGAATACGTCTCCACTTCCTCAACTGCAATCTTCATTTCCAGGCCTCTCCTTCATACTAGCTAATCGGAACAACTCCGGCAAAACATCGCGATGCAATTCGGTCAGGATCTTCTCCTGACACTCGCTCTCGGCGATCGGCAGCATAATCTTCCCGCTATCCGTCCCGATCGCCCCCAGGCTCACCACCGCAAACGGTAGTTTCGTGCGCGTGTCCAGAAGTGGATAGGACGCCAGAAACGAGTGCTTATTCCCCGCCGCATTCGGAAAATACGTATCCGTCATCGCATTTTTCGCCGCCCTATCCACGTCGAAGTATTGCGTCGCGCCGCCCAGATAGGCTAGCCCCGCATTCCCGCAACCGATACGCATCCGGAACGCCTCGTCCTTTACCTTACTCCCAGTCAAGATCCCCAGTTTGCGCGGCGCATCCTTCGTTGGGATCATCACACTGATGTCATATTCCAGATCCGGCAAAACTTCCGTCTCCAGCGTTTCTTGCAACTGGCCGATAATGATCTGCCCCACCAGCGCTACAACCCTATTTAATTCTGTCTGCGCCTTGTCTTTACCGTTCCACAAATTAATCGCAAACACCCGCCGCCGTGCATGCGCCAACTCGTCCCGGCTCTCCAACGCCACCGCCGGAACCCGCCAACTCAGCTGGTAAATCAGGTTCGGCTCCGGATCCGTAATCGTGATTGAGAGCGTCCGGCCGTTCTTCACCGGCGCTGGCAACGCTCGCCCGCCAGGCCGCAAGTTGCGCGCCCCGCCCCACATCTCAAACACCCGCATCGACTCCCCAAAAATCACAAACGACGCGGGAAACTCCACACTCAACCGAAGTACCTTCACCGCTTCTCGCAGCGGATACCTCAGGAAGTCCTCATGCTCCTGTGTCCCCGGCACCAACGGCAGTTCAAGGTTCAACGCACTCAATCCATTAATCGCGTACGACCCGAACTCATGTCCCGCCAGCGTCACCGAATGGTCATTCCCTCCCGTCCCACCGGGACAGTGCAGCACGTAATCCGGATCGCCCGGCGCGTCGTTTTCACCCATCTCCACTCGGCTCAGGCTCCAGTCCGGGGGCCCCTCCGCAATTAAATACCTCGATCGCTGCCCACCCACATCCTCATGTCCGCGAACCCGAATCAACGGCTGCTCCTGGCTCTCCATCGAAATGCATTTCATTTTGTAGTGGTTCGTCGCCACGCCGTCGCCCCCGACTGTCACCGCCCACTCTATCTCCCCAACTTGGTACTGCGGCCCAAACGCCGCCCCCACCATGTTCTGCATAATCCGCTCCGATGCCGACGGCGCCTTCTCCACGAACACCTTCTGGTCCGCCGGCTTAAAGAACTGCCGTGTCCGCCGCACCCCCACATCGGAAATCGTCAAGACGTTATAGTTATGCCCCCGCGTATCGAAATCGCTCCTCTTCATTGCCGACCCCGCCCCCAGAATTTGCACAAACCGCGGATATTCCCCGCCGCCGCCAATGCGCAGGTCTGACCAGGTCGCGAAATGCTTATGCCCATGCAGGATCACCTGAATCCGCTTCTCCGCCACAAACCGCAACAGCCGGTGCGTCTCTCGCGTCGAAAGCAGAAAATCCGTCCCGCAATAAGGCACCGGAAATGGATGCTGATGCACCAGCAGAATCCGGGTTGCCGATTGTATCCCCGCCTGTTCCGGGTGCTTCTCCATCGCTTCTGCAAGCGCCCGCAATCGGTGTTCGTAGACGGTCCCTTCCGCCGAAACCACCGCAAACAACGGGTTCAGGTCGAGACACAGAAACACCACATTCGCCGTCTTCACATAGATCACCCCGGTGCGCGGAGCCTTGTGCGTCCGGCGAAAAAGCCATTCGCCCAGCGGTCCAATCCCGAACAACCCAGTCACAAAAAGGTCATGGTTCCCCGGCAGCACAATCACGCGCTTCGGATCGGTAATCCCGCACCAGTCCCGCGCCGTCTCCGCGATCCACTTACGAGCCGCCTCAGCCCCAATCACCGGATGATTCTGTAAATCGCCAGTGATTACCAGGATATCGGGTGCCTGCGTTCGCAAGCTCACCCGCAGCGCATCGGCTGCCTCATTGCTCCGCGTCGGAAAATGTAGATCGGAGAGGTGGGCAATCTTCAGCGTCGGACGGTCAAACGGGACGGTATCGCCCTTGGCAGTCCATAACCCGTCGATCAACGCCACCAGCAGCAGAAGGGCGCCCGCCCCAGCCGCCACCGCGCCTCCCCACCAACTCCAATCGGTCACCCATCCCGGCAAGGGAAAAAGAATCACCCCGCCGACGACGGCCAGCAGAAGTCCCGGCAGATACCGCGCGCGTCCCTTCTCGTCGCCAAACTCAAACACCATCCGCCTCCGCCTGCCCCACCTTCGTCCGGTCAAAAAGCCACGAGTCACCGGCCAGTTGCTCCAGCCCGGCCATTGGTGCCGCCCGGTTGAAAGGCTTCTGCAACTCCTGGGCAACCCACTTCCCAATGGCGTCCTGTGCCACCCTCTCGGCCTCCGCAATAGCAGACAGCGGAACCCATCCGGCCGCCCACAGCTCATCAAAATTCGGGTGCTGTTTCGGTACCCGCGCCGCAGCATCGACGGCAAATCGTCCAATCCCGCGAGCTAATGCGTGTTTTGGTCCCAGCATTCGGGCCAAATCCCGGCAGCGTCTGACAACTGCATCCTGCCGGGTCGGAAGTCGTCCAGCCAGCCGCTCCCGGCAGACAATCCGATGTCCACCGCCCGACTGCTCCACCGTTATATCGAAGGACGTAGGGAACCTTTCCGTACTGCACAAGTATTCGTAACAGTGTATTTGACTAACTTCCCAGCCGCAACTGCCTGGAACGGAACGCGGTCACAAACTTCCGAAATTTATATTTCTTTATTAATCAACAAAATACAAACAACGATTCGTCGATTACTTGCTAACCCAACCTCAGAATATAGCCAGAGTGCAAGCCATCTCTACCAAAGGAAAAAGCAAATGATCACTGCCGACCGCAAAGCCCAGATCGCCCGCGAAAACGGAGCCAAATCCAAAGGCCCGAAAACCGAAAAAGGCAAGCAAAATTCCGTCCGTAACGCCATCACGCACGGCGAACGCGCCGAAGCTCTCAAGCTCATCGTCCCGCCGCACTCGGCCTGCCTCGCCAACGAAGACCGGCAAGCCTTCTACAAAATGTTCGACAACCTCACCGCCAAGTACCGTCCAACCGATGAAACCGAACAGGCCGTCGTCCGGGAAATCGCCGACTTCCAATGGAAATCCACTCGCAATAAACAAATGGAATCCGCCATATTCAATCGCGAACTCCTGCGCCAGGCCGCCACGATAACCGAAAGCACCGGCCTCGAAATCTCAATAGCCGCTCACGAAGCCCTCACCGGCAATCGCACCATCGCCGAGCTCCGCAAAGACACCCAAATCTGCCTCCGCGCCGTCACCCGTCTCCAGCGCCTCCTCCTGCAACTCCAAAAAAACTGGGCCCCCGCCGACCCCGTCCCGGAAAAGAACGAAGCCACCGAACAAACCAACCCAAATAGCGAAAATACGGCCCAAACTTACGATATCAACGGTCCCGTAACGCCCAACGTCGTCAACCTCTACCGCGATATCTTCCACCAGGACGGCCTCCAACTCGTCGGCCGCGAACCCAATGCCGATTAATACCCAAACCGTCTCGGAGTGGGCCGAATCGAAGCTCCACTTCCGCCCCACCGCCATTCAAAGATCCGTTCTCGATTGCGATACCCATCGCCTCATCCTCTGCTCCTCCCGCCAATGGGGCAAGTCCGCCATCGTCGCCATCAAGGCGCTCCATGCGGCGATTCACCAGCCCGGCGCGGAAATCGTCGTCATCTCAAGATCACTCGAAGGCGCCGGTCTGATGTTAAACAAAATCGGCGAACTCGCCGCCAGGATCGGCCTCCCACGCCCCAATTGCGAGCATTCCCTCCAGCTTCCCAACGGAAGCAAAATTTTCGCGGTCGCCAACTCCGAAAAGAGCTTCTCCGCCGCACTGGTCATCGTCGACGACGCCGCTCTTGTCCAAGACGATGTAATCGCCTCCGCCACGCCCGCCGGCGGCAAGCTGTGGCTCTTCTCCACCCCCTGCGGCCAAGCCGGGCTTTTCTATAACGTCTGGCACGCCAAACACCTGAAAGACTGGTTCAAAGTCAAAGCCAACGTCGAACTCTCGCCCTACGCCAGCACCGTCTTCATCAAACAGCAAAGGCGTCTCTTCCCCTTCAACTTCCGCCAGGATTTCCACTGCGAATTCAACCCGGTCAAGGGCCGCCGTCTCGAAATGTCCAAAGAACCGCCGGATTGACGTTTCTTCACTTTCACTTGCAATCCACCTCGCCAGTGTGATTCGATTATCACAATCCTTTTTTAGGGGCTTTGTATGAACTTCCCAAGAACCTTCCTGACGAGCGCCTTGTTGCTCGCCGTCTCCACCGCCTGGTCGCAAGACACCCGCGGTAAAATCCAGGGCCGCATCACCGACGCCTCCGACGCCGTCGTCGTTGGCGCCGCCGTCACCCTCCTCAACAACAACACCGGCGTCTCCGCCAACGCCCAGACGAGCCCGGCCGGCCAGTACATCTTCGATTTCATCAATCCCGGCGCCTACACCGTGACCGTTGAAATCGCCGGCTTCAATAAGTTCATCCAGAAGAACATCACCGTGCAGGCCCGCGCTGACGTTACCGTCGACGCCCGCCTCCAAACCGGTTCCACCACGGAATCGATAACCGTCGAAGCCTCCGCCGCCGCCGTGCAGTTTAACAACTCCACCATGAGCTTGACCATCGATACCAAGATGACCAACAACCTGCCCATCATTCATCGCAATCCCTTCCTGCTCGCCTCGCTCAACCCCTCCGTAGTGGTGCGCGCCACCACCGAGCAGAGCCCCTTCCACCACTGGGCCGCCTCCCAACTCGACGTCGGCGGCAATACCAGCGAAAAGAACGACATCATTCTCGACGGCTCTCCCTCCATGACCGGACAAAAGTCTTCCTACACGCCGCCCATGGACGCGGTTAGCGAAGTCAACCTCCAGCAGAATGCCGTTGACGCCGAATTCGGCCACTCTGCCGGCGGCGTCCTTAGCGTCTCCATGAAGTCCGGCTCCAACGCCCTCAAGGGCACCGTCTACTATCTCGGCCGCAACCCCGCGTTGAACGCTTTGGCCGATAGAATCACCCGCCGCTCGAACCTCACTCGCCAGCACGTCTGGGGCAGCACCGTCGGCGCGCCCATCATCAAGAACAAGCTCTTCACCTTCGCCTCTTACGAAGCTTGGCGCACCATCGATCCGCGCGCCGCCCAATTTACCCTCCCTACCGACGCCGAGCGCGCCGGTGACTTCTCCCGCTCCCTCAACACCCTCGGAGCCCAGCGCACAATCTACGACCCCTACACCACCCAGGTCAACGCCAACGTCGTCACCCGCACCCCCTTTCCCAGCAACATGATCCCGGCTTCCCGCATCGATCCTACCGGCAAAATCATCGTTGGCGATCTCTGGAAAGCCAACAACCCGGGCAACGGCCCCACCGCACTCAATAACTTCCAGGCCGGCTTCGCCAACCGCATCCGCTACTGGAACTTCTCCGACCGTGTCGACTACAACGTCAACGACCGTTTGAAAGTCTTCGGCCGCTTCAACGTCTTCCGCACCTACGTCCAGCAGGACGACTATACCGGCGGCTCTCCCGCCCTCCAGGTCGATGGCTCCAAACGCCACTCCCGTAGTTTCTCCGGCGATGCCGTCTATGCCCTCAACGCCTCCACCGTCTTCAATATCCGCGGCGCTTATAACTCCATCGTCGACTCCTTCGGCGTCCCCTCCGCCACCCTTAAGGACCTCGAGCGCATCTGGCCCGGCAACGCCTGGTACAAGCCGTACCTCGCCGATCTCCCCGATCTCTACTACCCTGGCATCAACGTCGCCCAGGGTTCCACCACCAACCTCGGCCGTGGCAACTACTGGTTCCAGGAGCCGAATTCCTGGAATATCGAATCCAAGATGTCCAAGAACGCCGGCAAGCACTATTACAAATACGGCGGCGAGTACCGCAAGGAAAATGTCAACGCCTTCCGCCCCCGATTCACCACCTTCAACTTCAACGCCGCCCTCACTAACGCTACATTTAACGTCCCCAACCTCGCCACTTCCGGCGACGGCTGGGCCACGCTGCTTCTCGGCGCGCTCGATGGCAATTCCGCCGCGGAATCCATTCCCTTGCAGCGCCCCCGCGTCAACATGACTGGCCTTTTCTTCCACGATGACTACAAAATCACGCAGAAGTTGTCTCTCAACCTTGGCCTCCGCTACGAATACTTTGGCGCTATGACCGATCCCGATAATCGCCTCTCGCGCTATCTCGATCTCACCACTCCCATCCCCGAGTTCCAGGGGGCCAATCAGCCCGTGCTTCCCGCCGCCGCGCTCGCGCTCCGCACCGCGGCGCCCGTCTACAATGGTTCCTGGCTCTTCACCGGCGACGGCAACCGAAACTCCTGGAACCCGCCCAAAACACTCTTCATGCCCCGCCTCGGCATGGCCTATCGCGTCAATGACAAGACTGCCATTCGCGTCGGCTTCGCCCGTTACATTATTCCGTCCACCCTCACCGCGGGCCTCGGTATCCTGGGTTCCGTCCCCCTACCCGGCTTCGACGCCCGGACTGATGCCATCGCCGCCATCCAGGGCGTGCCTCAGCAGCGCATCTCCAACCCCTTCCCCAATGGCCTCGTGCAGGTCGTTGGCAAGTCCCTCGGCAGCTACACCGGTCTCGGTGGAACCCCCACCTGGTACCAGCAGGACTTTAAGCCCGGTGTGAATGACCGTCTAAACGTCAGCCTGCAAAGAACGCTGCCCGGCAATATCCTCGCCGACATCACTTTCTTCATGAATATAGGCCGCGATCTGCCGTATAACTACGACATCAATCAAGTCGATCCCCGCATCGGCTTCCAGGTTCAGAACGCCGTCAACGCCAGCGTTCCCAACCCCTTCTTCAATGTGCTCCCGGCCTCCAAAATGCCTGGTACCCTTCGTACGCAGGCCAACGTCCCCGTCAGCCAGCTCCTCCGGCCCTACCCGCAGTATCAAAGCATGGCGGAGACTCTCCGCTCCGGCGGCGAGAACCGGTACCGCTCCCTCCAAATGCAGTTCCAACGGCCCTTCGTCAACGGCTTCAATTTCGTCGTCGGCTACAACTACAACCGCGAACGGAATCTCGAATTCTACGACGGCGTCGATAACTACATCCAGAACTTCACTTGGCAGCCAGCCCCCAATGCTCGGCACCGAATCACCGGCGCCGCCATCTATGAACTCCCCTTGGGCAAAGGCCGTAAGTTCATGAGTTCCGCCCCCCGCGCTGTTGACTCCATCCTCGGCGGCTGGGCCGCCAGCGGCCTATTTACCTACAACACCGGCCTCTACCTCCGCTTTGGCGGCGCTCTCGTCTCCGGAGATCCCGGCCTCGATTCGCCCACCAAAGGCCGCTGGTTTAACACTGACGTCATCAAGCCGCTTCCCGCCTTCACCCGTCGCGCCAACCCCTTGCAGTACGAAAACGTCAAAGGTACCAACACCATCAACGCCGACGTGACCCTCAACAAAATGTTCCCCATCAATGAGCGCATCAAGTTCGAAGTGCGCCTGGAAGCGTACAATGTGGCGAACGCCTTCTTCGGCGCCAACCCCGCCACCGACCCCAACAATGCCGCAACTTTCGGAAGGATCCTCTCCCAACGCGCCGGTGTCTTCGGACGCCAGATGCAGTTTACGGGCCGGTTCTATTTCTAAAGTTTTCTTAATAATCCAAGCTGCCCTCCGCGCCACCGACTTCGTTGGCGCGGAGGCCTGCCGGACCTGCCATTTGGCCCAGTACACGGCGCAGTCCAAAACCGGCCACGCCACGGCGTTGACGCGAAGCGGCGAGACCTGGAACTTCGGCTCCGGCCTCCAAGCCATCACCCCCGTCTCCAGAGTGACCGACGAACTCTACAAGGAACACGGCCTCACGAAGTACACCCGGACCAAGCGCGAAGGCATCACGCCGGGCCACCAAAACTCGAGCGGTGTGTCTTACCGGGTCTACGACCCCGGCGCCCAAATCCTCAAGTGCTTCCAGTGCCACTCCACTGGCCGCCTGAGCATGAAGGAAGGCCAGGGCATCCAGCCCAGTGAACTCGGCGTCCGCTGCGAGACCTGCCACGGTCCTGGCGGCGACCACGCCAAAGCCCCCGCCAAAGCCAACATCTTTCAGCCCAGGATGCTCAACGGAACGGGGATCAATGAACAGTGTGGCAACTGCCACCGCCAGCCGCCCAAGCCCGGCGAGGACACCAACTGGAGCGACCCTTGGAACATCCGCCATCAGCCGGTATCTTTCGCCCAAAGCGCCTGTTTTCGGAAAAGCGAAGGCAGGCTGACCTGCCTCACCTGCCATGACCCTCACGGCAGAAAGCCAGCCCGCCAGGACGCGTGCCAGGATTGCCATAAAGCGCCCCGCCATTCGCGGACCATAGCCAAGGCCCAGACCTGTGTGGGCTGCCACATGCCGCTAGTCAAGCCATCGGCGGACCTGGAGTTTGCCAATCATTGGATCGGCATCTACGCCACCGGCAACAACCTCTTGCCGAAAACCAAATAGCACGGCGGCCCATTCCATTCGACCGCCGCCCGGTATATACTATATTCGTCCGAACTCTCTTGGGAGATGTGTACCATGTGGAAAGCATTCCTCCTGCTCGCGGTTGGCGTCGCCTTGTTTGGCCAAGGCGACGATACCTTTGCCGGCGCCCACGCGGCGATTCTGCAGCCAACAAAGAAGCCCGATCCGGGCGCCCTGACGGCACGGGTCGCGGCCACGCTGCCGGGCGCGGCGGTCGCGGGCGGGCGTGTGCGGCGCGTCAATTACATTGATACTCAGATCTTCGGCAAGATGGAGCGGGACGGCGTGGCTCATGCGCCGCTTTCGACGGACGCCGAGTTCTTCCGGCGCATCCATCTCGACCTGACCGGGCGCATTCCCGCGGGTTCCGAAGTCCAAGCGTTTTTGACCGATACGAATCCGCGCAAGCGGGACATTTTAATCGATAAGCTGCTGGGCAGCGAGGCGTTCGTTGAGAAGTGGTCCTACTTTTTCATGGACCTGCTGCGCGCGAATGGCAAGATGGCGCGAGGCGTTCAGCTTTTCCACTATTGGCTGAAAGAAGCGCTGCGAAGCGACCGGCCGTATGATGACCTCGTCCGCTCCATGATCGCCTCTTCGGCGAAAAGTAACCTCGTTGTCGCGGCTTCTAATCTGATCGTCCGGGAACATGTCGAAGGCAAGCCCGGGCAGGCGATCGACGGGAACGACATCGGCAAAGTTCATCAGATGGACACGCACGATGAGTTGGCGGTTTTGTATGGCAAGACATTTTTGGGCATTAACTTTTCCTGCGTTTCGTGCCATGACGGCCAGGCGCATCTGGAGAAAGTGAATGTCTGGCTGACGGGGAAGAAGCGGCGCGAGTTTGTCGCCTTCGCCAGTTTTCTGGGCAAGACCCGTTATATTCCGCACACGGAAGACACGCAGGCACTGATGGGCCACTTCATCGTGGATGATTTGGCCCCCGGCTACGACACCAAGGGCGGCAGCATGTTGCGCACGCCGCGTTGGGGCGGGTCGAACACACCGGCCTTTCCGCTTACCGGCGAGAAGTCCCGGGAAGGCGCGGAACCGCGGGAAGAATTGGGCCGGATGCTGACGGCGCATCCGCAGTTTGCGCGGGCGACCGTGAACCTGTTCTGGGCCCGGCTGATGGGCCGCGGCATCGTGGAACCGTATGACGAGTTTGATCTGGCGCGCCAGGATCCGCGGACCATTCCCGAAGGCTGGCAGTTACAGCCTTCGCATCCGGAGTTACTCGAGTTACTGGCAAAGGATTTTAGCTCGCATGACTTTAAGTTGAAGAACATTTTCCGGAAGATCTGCCAATCGAACGCTTATCAGTTATCGGCGCGATATCCGGGAGAATGGAAGGAAGCGTACTCGGCTTACTTTGCCAGGAAGTTTGTACGGATGCTGTCGGCCGAGGAGGTCCATGACGCGCTGGTTTCGGCGACCGGCCGGCCGGGATCGTTCAAATATGGAAGCGAGAAAGTTCCGATGGCCATGCAGGCGAGCACGCCCTCGGCATCGGGCGAGTTGAAGAGTTTCATGACGGCGTTCGGACAGTCGAACCGCAGCAATCCGCCGCGGCCGCCGGCGGCTTCGCCGTTGCAGCCGTTGTTGCTGATGCGGTCGCCGGTTGTTACCGACCGGGTACTGGCGGCCAAGGACAGCCGCGTGCAAAACCTGCTGGCCGCGCACGGGGATAACTCGCGGGTCGTGGAAGAGTTGTTCCTGGGGACATTGGCCCGATATCCGCAGAAGGACGAGAAACAGATTGCGGTCTCCGCGCTCGATAACGATCGGGTTACCGGGGCGCAGAACTTGCAGTGGGCGCTGCTGAATTTGGCCGAGTTCTTATATAACTACTGACATGAAGACCATCAAGACAGTTGCGGAAATGTTGCCAACGCGGCGGGACTTGCTGCAGTTCGGCGGACTCGGACTCGCGGGGGCGGCGGCCTCCTCGGTTTGGCCGTTGCGGGTGGGCGCGGCTTCGCACAACACGCCGCGCGGCACGGCGCGGAATGTTATCTACTACGAGTTTTCGGGCGCAATCAGCCATGTGGACGGGTTTGACTTCAAAGAGAACAAGGCCACGCAGAAGGACTTCGATGTCCGGCAACTGAAGAATGGCATGCACCTATCGCATTTCCTTTTCCCAAAGGTGGAAAAGGTGATGGATAAGGTTTGTATCCTGCGGTCATTGAAAAGTCATGAGCAGGTGCATTTCCGCGGACAGTATTATGTGCAGACCGGGCGGCAAATGAACCTGGCGTTCGCCAAGGAGATACCGGCGATCGGATCGGTGGTGGCGGCGGAATTCGAGTCAAGACGGCGTGAGACGGACACGTTTCCGACTTACGTATCCTTCAACTTGGAGAAGGGCGCGGCCGGGGCGTTGGCGACGGGATTTTTGCCGGCGCGGTACTCGGTATTCGACATGGATCCGCAGGCGGCGCTGAAAGGGATGGCGCTGGACCAAAAGGCGATCGAGTTAGTGGAAGAGCGGTGGCGGTTGTTGGAAGCGCTGCGGAAAGCGGAGGCGCCGCGGATGGCGGCATTCGGTTCCGAAATGAAGACCTTTGAGAGCTTCAGCGAAACGGCGCACCGGTTGATTGGGGATGCGCGGTGGCCGGAGGCGTTCCAGGTCAGCGAGGAAGATCAGAACCGATACGGGAAGACAGCGGTGGGGCTGTCGTGCGCACTGGCGCGTAATTTGCTGATGCAGGACGCCGGGACAAGGTATGTGCATGTGTGTCATCCGGGCTGGGATCATCATGTGCGGATTTGGGACCGGGGCGCGCCGTCAAACCATTATAAGTTGATTGAAGAGTTCGATCCGGCGTTCTCGGCGATGCTGGAGGATTTGGGGAAGACGCCGTCTAAGTTCACACCCGGGAAAACGTTGCTCGATGAGACATTAGTTGTGGCGATGAGCGAGTTCGGACGGACGCCGGGCGACTTGAACCACATGAAGGGACGCGACCACTATAACCCGTGCTTCCCCGCCCTGTTCGCGGGTGCGGGCGTGAAAGGCGGGCTGGTGCTGGGCCGCACGAACACGGACGGGAGTAAGTGCGAAGAGACGGGCTGGAAGCATTTGAAAGAGCAGCCGAAGATCGAGAACGTGGTGGCGACGATGTACTCGGCGCTGGGCATTGACTGGGGCAAAGAGATTGTTGGGCTGCCATCGGGGCGGAATTATAAGTATGTCGATCCGTTGGGCGCGAATGGCATTATTCCGACCGATGCTATCGACACCATTTACGGATGAGAGTTATTTGGCTAGGCGTGGTAGGCGTACTGCTCGGCGCTGAGACGGGGATGGTGTTTTTCCCTGGCGGTGAGTTCCGGCGCGGTCGGACTTATGAGGATCCGGAGACGAAAGTCGATTGGTATCCCAATCCGTTGCGGGATGATTTGCCGGTGCGAACCGTGTATGTGGACCCGTTCTATTTAGATGAGCATGAGGTGACGATTGGCGAGTACGCCGCCTTTGTGAAAGCGTCGCGGCATCGATCGCCGCCGGTTTGGACCGATGGCCGTCCGCCGGCGGGGAAGGAAAAGTTTCCCGTGGCGGATGTCAGTTGGGAGGACGCGGGGGCTTACTGCGAATGGCGGGGCAAGCGATTGCCGACCGAGGCCGAGTGGGAACGGGCGTGCCGGGGATTGACGGAGAATGAGAAGTATCCGTGGGGCGACCGGGCGCCGAAGCCCGCCGACGCGCGGTTTGACGACCTGCGCGGGCCGGTGGCGGTATGCAGTTTGCCGCGAACGCGGATGGGACTTTGCGACATCGTTGGCAATATGTGGGAGTGGACTTCGGACTGGTACGAACGGGAATATTATACGGCGGCGCCGGAACGGAATCCGCCGGGGCCCGCGAAGGGGATGTATCGCGTCCTGCGCGGCGGATCATGGTTTGACAAACCGGACTTTCTAACGTGTTCGCATCGGAGTTGGGCGCGAGCGGGCGAGCGGAGCCCAAACATCGGATTCCGCTGCGCGAAGGGATTTGGGAGGCGGTAGCGAGGGTATTGATCTGGAACATTGGAGGTGGAGTTCCCGGTCAGGACGAAAATTCATTGAATTGTGAGTAGCATCGTGGTAGGTTATTCGCAACCGGACTTTTGGTTCGTGGATTTTGGTCTGCATCAGCAGTTTGGCGCGACTGGTAAGTTCGTTATCATTTCGCAATTTGAATCTCGAGCCCAGAATCATGGACGGAACTGACCGTCTCCTAAGTACTGTTCGCAGTAAGGGAGTAAAGCGAGTAGCCCATCGGGAAGATCTCTTTGAAGTTCCTCGAGGCATCGTGATTCAAACGAATCGTAAAGGACAATAGATCATTAACGAGAAACTTTCGCTTGGTTGCAAACCGGTTCGGATTGCAATTATGGTGCTGGCCTTGCAGGCAATGGCCTTCGTGATATTTTTGCCACCCTGGGAGGGGTTCGACGAGCCATTTCACTATGGATACGTCCAGGACGTTCGATCCGGACATCTGCCGAATCGATCCAAGTTGCCGCTTGAGATCTGGCAGTCCGTCTGGATGTCACCTTCAAGTTTCGTAGTGCAGCAGAATCTTCCCGCACTCCGATCCTACGATCAGTTCTTTGCCTGTCTGCCCGCGTGTGAACGAAGCGGCCCGCCGCCTTCGGGACCTGGCAACTACGAATTACATCAGGCTCCACTCGCCTATTTAATTTTGGCGCCGTTTGAGTACTTGTTCGAGTGGTTACAGATAGAACACAGGCTTCAGCTTCTTCGCTTCGTCGTGGTTGCGTTAGCAGCTTCTCTCACAATTGGGGGCTGGTTCAGATTTTCACGAAGGCTCGCCCTTCCAGCGAACATCTTCCGGTTCGGAATTTTCCTGATTGGTTGCTCTCAGATGTATTGGGCAACGGTCGCTCACGTTACAAACGATTGGCTGGCAATAGGTTTAATTAGTCTATTGATTCCGGCCATGCTGTTAAGGCGTGGAACGCCCCAACGTTGTTACGAAGTTTGTCTGTTTGTACTCGCCGGCGCATTGACCAAGGCCTATTTCCTGCCGCTGCTCATCCTTCTGATTCCGGCGATCAGAGTGATTTTTTCGTTGCTTTTGAAGCAAAAGTTAGCCATATTGCTTACGACCATTTTGGGATTGGGTTGGTACGGAAACAATTTTGTCAACGGCAACTTGATCGGCATGCAAGAGATGCATCGAGAGCCCTCAATAGCGGCTTTAGCCGCGACCGCGGCGGATATTAGTTGGTCGCAGGAGATATCGAGTTTGTTACTCAGCGCTCTTTGGACCGGTAACAGTTCATTTCTCACGTTTTCCCGCGCAATGCTTTGGGCGGAAGCGGCGTGGCTGGCGTTTGGCTGCATTGCTTTTTTTCGCTTTCACAAGGGTGTGGCGCTAACTCCATTCGTGATAGTATTTTCGACTTCGCTAGTTGTGTCGGTCGTCATTTCGAATTGGTTTACTGAGGGGCGAGCGGTGGGAACCAGTCCCTGGTATGCGCAGCCGCTTTATCTTTGCGCGCTATTCGCCAGTGCGGCAGTCGCCCATCGGCTACCGGCGATCTATCTTCGATTGGGCCTATTGTGGGCGGTTCTTATTTTTGTGATCACAATCCCTCTCAAATATGTGCCTTGGTATACGGGAATGTCCAAGGGTAAAGTAACCATCGCAGTTATAACTCAAATGGACTGGGCGGAAGTCGTCCGGCGTTCTGAACGTGTGTTCGGGTACCCCGCCTGGCTACTGGGCGGGGTCTTATTGTTGGCAGTAGTTTCGACAGTTGTCCAGGCGTGTTTGCTTGCACGGGACGAAGTTGTCTCCCGCCGGAAATGCGACTCGTGAATGATCTCTTAGCCGCGCTCGCGACGTTGGCCGGCGTCGGCTTTCAAACTCTTGCCAGGCGGGCGCACGACTTCCATCATGTTCACGACGGCGCGCAAGGCATTATTGACGGCGGCGTCAGTCGGGAATACCGCGGCCAACTTGGGATCGAGGAGAACGAGATTGGTACCAGCGCGATAAGGCTTGTGATACTTGCCCCGAACGCCCCCTTTCATTGAGGCGAAATCGTACTCGGCGCGCATCTCGTTTTCGGATTTGGTATTAGTCTTCTTCATAAAACCTTTGTTTATGTCGAGTTGCTCGCCGGGCACTGATGATCCGGATCGCCTAGGAGATGACCGCCACCGGACATGCCAACCGTTACAAAACGCCGCTCGAAACTAGAACAATCCGTGTCGGGAAACGTCGTTGAAAGTGCGTCTTCCAGCACAGTTACGGCTTCGTGGAAATCGATCCTATGTTTTTTGAGGTTCCCAGCGGCCTTCTCTGGATCCCACTTAAAAACCACAACCTAGTATAAGCCATGGTCGACATCGCTTAGCGACGGACGCCGGTTTGCCGGTGGTCGCTGGTGAGCACCCATAAATTCAGTTGATCGAACCGCGCGGCGCGGGCCGGGCGGCTTCAAAGTGGATGCCTGTAAAATTCTCGCCGAGGTCATCGAATGTAATACGGTCCGTGGGGGCGTTGTTGCCCCGTCCGGGACGAAGCGTGATGCAGGCGGTGCGGGCAAAGGCTTGCCCGTCACGGGCGAGGGATACCCAGAAGCTGCTGCCGATTTCGTCGGGCGTGCGGGCGCAGACGACGAGCGTCATCGTACCGTCATAGTTGGTGAAGAGCGCGGCGT
>Ga0163151_10005211_pt1 | contig 16772 bp, 28 predicted proteins | sample OliLakLV19MP5IB2_FD_145596 | JGI IMG/M metagenome (GOLD analysis project Ga0163151, IMG submission 145596) | Freshwater microbial mat bacterial communities from Lake Vanda, McMurdo Dry Valleys, Antarctica - Oligotrophic Lake LV.19.MP5.IB-2 | ecosystem: Environmental > Aquatic > Freshwater >...
ACTTTACCTCGTACATTTTGCATAACTACACTCCCTTTCTAACGTGGACAATCCTACTCGTGGGTGCCCACTGATCTAAAGCACCCTCCAAATCATCGCGAATTAAGACACGCATATCCTCGGGCAACATCGAGTACTTGTTCTTATCAACAGCGCCCTGCTGCATAAGGATGAGGTGGTCTGGGTTGGTTTTAAGCCGATCGTGTACAGAGGAGATGAACATATCGAGCGGGCAACTACTGAGATTCTCGATCTCAGTGGGTACTGCTCCCTCATAGGGCTTTTCCGATTCCTGCGTGACACCTACAGTATCTATAGAACCTGAGTACATCTCAGTGCCAGGTTCACGCCAAAAGTGCATTCTGATCGCCAACATACTATGTGCCCCTATTCCTCGTTATCTTGTAAACAACTGGACCTGCAGGTGAGCTGGCTAAATGGATGCGGACTCCGTTCTCCAGCTCTAACCAATCTAAAACTGTTCGACCAGAAGCGGCTTGCCAGTTCTGGATATCCCTTACCTTGTTGCTGAGTAGGAGAGCTCTGATGACTTCGGGCTGTGTTCCGATCTCCTCAGGGAGCCCCAGCCCACATAGAGCACTGAAGGCGTCTTCAGGGGACAGCTCATTCACGTGAAGCAATGTGGAGTCTGCTGCTGCGAAAACTCCAGAGACCTCTTCAGTATCGGTTACCCGTCGCATGAACTCGTGACAGTTGTCCGACACACAAGGCCACCCAGCGGTCCACTTAGAATGCCCGATGATCAGATTGTCTATGACTTCCGCATCTCCAAAGACACGGATGACAGTTAGACACGCATCACATGCAAGCATAGTGATCATACCTGGTCTCCATCCTCATCTAGAAACTTAGGTCTACCTGTGTGCCTAATTTCTCCCGGATCTTGTTCGACCACTTCATCCTCATCGTCGTACCCACCGTCAAACCCAGAAGAGCTGATGTCTCTTTGAGGCTCCAAACGTTCGATGGTTCTGGGAGGTATGGGCGCCGCCGGCGGAAGCCTAGATGGGCGGTACAATGAGATCAGTTTTTGAACTGTGCGTTCGTCTGTGGGCAAAACATGACGGCTACCGTCTTCTAGCTCAACAGTGATTTCGTGCTGGATGCTTCCTGAGCCTTCCATCATCATCTGTTGTCCGAATCCTACGATCTTCAACGTACCACCGGTGGGTCTGTAGTGACCTCCTTAACCTTCTCAGACCTGGCATTGCTCTCCGCTCTACGGTTCATCTGCACCAACGGAGCAGCTACTTGCGAAAAGGAGATACCTATGGACTTTACGATGTTCAGTACAGAGCAGCTGGTTATCCTGGTCTCTTCTAGGTGGCGCGGATCGTAAGCCACACAATCTGGACCACACTCTCGGTCCTGGTTGCTAGGCATCCAGCAATAAAGCTCAGCAGCCACAACGTGCTCATCGGGCTGATGAATGAAAGGGTTTTCAGGCTGTCGCGATTCCATTTTGCTCCTTTTGTATCTGCTCTATCGTATCCAGTGTTGCCTTGTGTGCGGCCAAGGTAGCCTCCCTGAGGATTCTCGACAAAACGCCCCTATCCTCATTCCCGCCAATCAATCCCGCGGAGATCATGCACCCACCAAGTATGGGGGTCACCCTCTGAGACAGCAGAAGCATGTACGTCTGCGAGACAGTCTCCGCTATCTCCAACCGATCGCTCTTGATTTGAGTTACGATCAGTTCACTGGTCTTACCTTCCCAATGGCACGTTACACACTGAGAGGTAATCCCCAAAACGCTAGTCTCGACCTTATTGGACATGCAGTTAGGACAAAGTTCTACTTTCATTTGTTCCGTTTACTTTCAGACTTCTCTTTACGTTTGCGCAGCTTGCTACTTGCCCCACCCAAAGTCTGTAGAGGCGTGACAGACAAAGGTCCTCTAGCTACTTCCCTCTTTAGGAACTCGACTGCCTTATTGTCCTGCGTAAATACGACCTGTTGTTTAAACGGAAAGCTTTCGTCCAGGTAAGCCTTCCACGACTCTTGAAGAACCTTGTCTCTATTCTCGCCATCACTTGCGGCGGCTACGATCGCAGTGACTATCGCCCTGGTCTTCTGAACCTCGATATCTTGCCGCATTCTCCAGACGATTAAGATCAGCGACTCCAGCGGTGTCCCTGGCGTAGGTACTTTTGGCGTCCTGTCGTAAAGAACGTTAGCCCTAGCCCACCCCAAAGGAGTCGCTAGTATTTTTTTAATTCATCAGTCTGGCTGCTGAGTAGTTTACGTACTCGTTGATCAAACCAGGCATATTGTAGTCCCAAATCTCCGACCAGCTGGAGAGGGAACTTCTTTACCCTCCCGTACTTCTTCATGAATAAAGGCTCATTAAAGACGCCGTCCTTCAGGTGAGTAGGCAGCTCTTGCTTGTTGATTGACACCAATGCGAGCGTCAGATTCAGGACGATGTACTTATCGAGCAAGTACCGATCTCCACCCTTCTCATCATACATGAGGCGCTTAACAGAAAGGTCTTCATCGATCGAAGGAGACCGGAGTTCAATCTCCAACTTCCCAGGAACAATAGGAATGGTCTGACGTAACTCACCTTGCACAATAAGATCGATCAGATCTAAAGGAGTGAGTCTTGCTTCGATGTCCTTCCTACGCAAGGGATTGTTGAGATGGTCCGCAGATGGATCGTCTCCAATAATACTGCGAATCTCGCCCTCTATATCTTCAGCCGTTCCCATTATCTGCTTTTCAGCAGCAACCCCTTTTGATAGGAGCTTCTCGGCAATCTCCTCTTCTTCCTCTTCGTACGTCGCCATCTTCGGCATCGTCTCTGCGCGTAGATTGTCTTCAGCCCGTCTGGCAAACTCTTGGAGAGTGTCGATGCTCTCTTGGCTCAAAGGAGGCTTGTATTCGCCACCATCTGCGAGCTGAGGCTGGTTGCCAGAAACCATGGAGCCCATACCCGTACGGAACCTGGGGTCAGCAGCAGCCTCCGGAGGTAATGGTTGGAATGGACCTTGACCTTTGTTCATGCTCTGCCCTTTTCTTTCCATAACGAGTGCGGGGTTGTACGCGGGACTTAGTGGACTTGTGGGGTCTGTAAGGACAGCTGCTTGCTGGTGCATCGTGCCCCCACTTTCCATAGGCTTTGCATCAAGCCGCGGGATACGCACAGAAGGCACACCGCCTCTCGGCATATCACCTTGCTTAACGTGTGCCAGCGGGTCTCTGCGATCTCTTAAGATCTCATCTGCTGGCTTTCCGAACTGAACTTTATCTCTTGGAGGATTAGCCACTAGAACACCTTTGGAAAACGTGGACGGGGATCTTTGTTCGGCTGCCTCTTGGCCCTGCCATCAACAAGGAACTCTTTCACGATCGTACGGAATGCTGCACGGAATGCTGGGCGATCTACAGAGGGAATCAGCCCGCGCTCCAGCATAGATTTGTGCATCTCATCTACGCGGTACTTCATCCCACGCATATTCCACAATTCTTCAAGCTGATCTTCTGAGATGAAGTTCTTCTCAGGTAGCTTTGCTTGACCGGCCTCTGATGGTGGATGCTCTTCGTTCATGGGCTAAAAACCTAGGTAGACAGTTCCTAATACATACGTTGGTATGTATTAGGATGTCAACACTATTTCAAAAGGGAGAACCTACGATAGACTTCTGGGAGGTAGGTCATCCAGACGGGCATGGGGACGTCTTTGGTGAAGGTGGGTTTAGCGAGCAGGACTGCGCTGATGACGGGGGTACCCTTCATGGCTTCAGATCTGCCGTGAACGTATCGCAAGTCTTCGACAGCGACATTTGATCCCGTCCAATGGATGCTACAGCCCTCCAACCAAAAGTTCAGGCCAGTACCTCCTATATGCCTGAAGACAGCGGCTGGTAGAAGGTTCAGACGTTTGAAGTAATACAGAGTGATCGTAGAGACACCTGGAAACTGCTCCACGTTCTCCATAATCACTTCCGCAGGAATGACACACTCCTTAGAGAATGCGGCACCATCTTTGGACAAGGTTACGGTTGTCATTGATCAGGTATCCCCGTCCAACCCTTTGGTGGGATCACAGATAGCTTTGGAATCTCCACCACTCTCAACCCCTCCTTCCGGCACCGGAGACACTTCCCGTAAATCCCCCCGCCCACGTAGGGCTGAAGGATGTCCCCCACCTGATACTGCTCCATGTCTATCGGGCGTTCCGCCTGACAGTGGATGCACTGGACCCTCCCCATCGGACCTTGTTTTTGTTTGGCTTTCATTACGACCTCCTAGATCGCGCATGGCCTTCAGAAGCTCACTCTTCGGCATCTCCTGCTCACCAGGCAAAACTGGCAGATTGAGTTGCCCCTTCACCAATGCCACACGCAGCGTTTCAAAGTAAACCAGAAGATAAGACTCATACTGCCTACGAGCCTTCTCTGACAGATGTGCCACAATTTTATGGCACTTCACACATATGATCACACCTTTGAAAGCCTTGGGCTCAGTCCCAAGACTCTCTTTGCAGTTTGTACACAGAGTGGTTGTGTGTCCCTTTATCTCTTTTGGCTTTGTTGTTCCGGGTTCAGTTCTTGTGGACATTCTGTCTCCCAGAAGGTTCGGTTGTTTACGCCGGCGACTGCCAGTATTCTGCGTGGGACTATCGTGACGACACCGCTCACGTTGTGGATTGTGATCGAGTCTGTTGATCTGTTGACCTCAAGTTGACGTCTAAAAGCATCTACGTGAGTAGAGGTCATGTCTGGGAATACGTAGCGCACTCCTAAGCGAGTGACCGCCCAGCAGTACGAGAGAGCATGTTCTTTATCGGACGGAAGCTCGTTCTGTGAATCGGACATGGGCCATACACCTCTAAAGCTTTCATGTGTGCCGCGGTACCGTAACCGTGATGCTGGTTGAACCCATACTTAGGATAAAGCACGTCCGCATCATCCATGAAACAAGTCTGCAAGTACTTAGCCAGTACAGACGCCGCTGAAACAACAGGCACTGTATCATCAGCTTTTGGGATCGCCTTTATGGAATAGCCGGGGATCGAGATGCTGCCATCTATGGTTCCCTTTATGTTCGGGTACTTCTTGTACGCTTCTTGTATCAGTGTTCGGATCAGCCGGAACCAAGCAACGGATATCCCAAACCGATCTACATCTTCAGAACTCACCATACGTGTGCAGTGAAACACCGCGGTACTGTGTATGGAGTCCACAACGTTCTCACGCAGGTCCTCTTTCATCTTCTTTGAGTCCCGCACACTCTGAAAGGTATCCGAGTCCCGGGCCACAACGACAGATGCAGTCATAGGTCCTGCCCAGGTACCTCTTCCTGCTTCGTCTATACCTAACTGTAGATCATTGTTGGTCAAAGTAAAAATCCTTAGTCATTGGGTATAAGAGATTTGATCCCTTCTCCTGTACTATTTCATTGGAGGTAACATGCAGCAAAAGCAAAAGTTAGTAGCGACCGTAATGGGCCAAAGTGTCATACACGTAGAACCCCAAATACGGCACATAAATAAGCTGGAAACACGAAGAGTAAACAGGCATCTGATAGGAGAGTTAAGACTTCTCACAGAGGAAAACCGAGTAATCCACGTCCTGTGTCCTATAGGAGACAGTTGCATTGTTATTGACGAAGACATCCCCAGTCAGAAGCTGGGGATGCAGATGTACATGTCTCTCGTAAGCAAACACCCGTTTGGAAGCAAGAGGGTGATCACACATACCCAGGAAGGGACCGGAAACAAAGTGCGCCACAGCTACGCAATGACAACAGAAAGAGCAGAACTCTTCAATCAACAACTGGCAAATCAGCTACAGAACATTGCAGAAGCCCCAAACACCGAATCGGATCAAGAAGAGAGCACATTAGAAGTTAGTGACAGCTAACTAAATAGTGTGCGTAAGGGGGCTCGTGGCCCCCTTTTCTTTAGCACCTATGCGTGCAGGACACTGCTTACGTGATTGTAGATAACAGCGGATACCTCATCAATAGAACCCGTCCCGTCTACAACTGCCCAGTACGTATCTGATTCGTGTGACATCTTGTCCCAGAGTTCACGGTAGTTCTCTCGGACCTTGCCCAGCTTCATTGTGTTCGACTCATTAACATCTCTGGCGTTTGGTCGTCTCTGTCTGACCAACTCAACTGGAATATCCAAGAAGATGTTAACGTCCGCTTGCGGGAACATGCTGTGCATGTCGATCATCTCTTGTCCCGACAGCCCTTCTTCCACCCCATAGGCATAGGCTGATTGCCAATACCTATCCAACACAACCGACTGTCCCTCGTTCACCAATTTCATGATCTTAGGTACAGCCAGACATTTGTTGTAGAGCATGAGTGCCTGGTGAGTGACGTTGTTTCGGACTTCCGACTTCAATCCCTTTAAGATCAGCTGACCTGATGGGTTGTCGTACTCAGGAAAGGAGAAACGGGTGTAGCCCAACCCCTTTGACATTCTGACCGTTTGTGTCTTCTTACCGCTAGCATCGATACCCTCTATAACTACGATCATCGAATTTCTCCACGTCTGAAGTTGTTTGTACAGTTTCGCCACCCTGTTGGCGTAGGTATGGTTCTTCACACGACCACCCCACTTATAGTGACTCCACCACTGGTGCTGACTCTTGCAGTATCTACGGTGGAACTTCCGCCAATATGCAAGAGATTTCGTTCCGATCTCAATGTTCCTTCTGGGATCGAATAACTTAGACTCAAAACCGCGGTACTCAGCATTCGTGTGCGCCCCTACGTGGAGCTGCATGAGCCCGTAATCGTTTGTCGGTCCAACAGCTTTGGGGTCCCACCGACCGCCAGTCTCATGCTGGATGATCGCAATCACCAACAGCGGATCTACTTCCGACCGATCACTCTCCTCCAATATGATATTCGCATAGTTGTCAGATCGATCAGCAGTCACTTTTCCACCAGTGATAAGTGCGATCAAAACGGTCAATAGGTACATAGCTACTCCTCTGTAGGGGTGGTTACCAAAATGTTCCCTTGTATGTCTACAAACTGCAGTTTCATTGCTTCATAATAGTCTGTATTATCCACAGTACCGATGTACGCCACTAGACGAGCACTCAACTCGTCCAGCACTTTGGTCCTGCTCGCAACTAAATCTGCGACAAGAAGATCCCTCTTCGCATCAGACTCAGTAATGACGTCTGCCAGAAGAGCACTCTGATGTGTGAGCTGCTGTTGGAGGTCGTCCTGTATCTTCTGAATGCCTTCCATCGCAGCTTCTCTGCAAGTGCGTTCACTTTTCTGACACCGTTCTTTGGCAGAGTCTACGCGTCTGGCTGCATCGATTTCTACAGACTCACGCAATTTGTTGTATGCAACGTCAATCGCATAAATGCGTGTACGTACGTAATCATCGGCCATCTTCTTTGCGTGCTCTCTAATGTACTCGCTGTTCATGCTGCCTCTTGTGGGTTGCCCTGATCTCCCGAATCTGAATCGATCACTTCTATTCCAGCCATCTCCAACGTCTTGCGCAATTGCCTGTTGCCCACAATCGCTGTTCCGAGAGTAACCCACATGAAGTTCTGAAGTTGCAGGAAATCGCCATCAGACATATCTGGCGTTCGAGGCAAATTGAGCTCACAAACGAATTTACCCTTAGGCTCATCCACTATGCGTATCGCCATTTTGTACTTAGCCTTGGGGAGAATCTGAGCAACATTCATCTCCATCTCTTTCCCCGGCGTTAGAAGGAAGTGAGCCAGCCTCCCCGACACATCCTCTACCTCCTCATCGTTATCTAGGCAGCTACCGCCACACTGCTCCGACAAGAACCTACTTAACAAAGAGTGGAGCATCTCCAGCTCCTGAGGGTTGATATCACTTGCTATGTCCTGTTGATCTCTCATCGTTGTTTCCTCTTCACAAGTCCTTAAATAGAAAAAGCCCCTTTCGGGGCTTCTTCAGATGTTATGTTTGATCGTTCTACAAGTTCAGCGAGTCATCACTGGACGAATCAGAGTCTGTGTGGCTGAGACCGTTCATAGAACCAGATGGACCCGGAATGGATTCAGCCTTTGCTGCCTTAGGAGCCTTACGTGCCTTCACAGCCGCGGGCTTCAAATTGCCGGACACTCGAGAAACCACCGGAGCAGGCTTAGCCACTTTGGAAGCCTTTGCTACCTTAGAGGCCTTGATGGCCTTGGTAGGCTTCGCAGCTTTTGGTGCGAAATGATCCTTACTCTTATGGAGCACGGTAACGGCCTTCACAGCCTTGGTAGGCTTCGCAGCTTTTGGTGCCTTGAGTTTTCCAGTGGCCTTAACCACCTCTGCCTTGGCCTGAACAGACTTAGTCTTCTTCTTGCCCAAGACCTTTGCCTTGTTGATTGGGGTCTTACTGCTCGGAGCAGCAGCGTAACCGTCCTTGGATACCTTCTTCATGAAACTCACACCCTCTACAGTTAAGCGGTACATCCCGCGTTCAGCAATCTCAACATGTCCCTCAGTGCGTGGCTTACGGATTGCATTCCTCGTAGCACGATCGGGGTTTGAGCGGTCCTTGAACTTCAAAGACAAATCCTCTACGGAGAACAAAACACGCTTTGGCGCTTCCTCAGCCAAGACATTCAAAATACGCATATGGTCTTCACGATACTTCATCAAATTTCTCCAAATCTACGGCCTAATCAGACCCCCGTTTACTAGATACTTTCTAGTCGGGGGGACAGTTACCTTATCCCCTCTTTAAGATCAAATTTGCGATCTTAATGGGCATAAGAACGTTAGCACAAGTGATCTTGCCAGGAGAAGCAAAATTGAACAATCTGAAAATTGAACATATCGGTACTGAAACGCTACCTAAATACGGAGATTGGACTTGTTCAGAATTCGAGAATTGGCTGCACCCACTAAATGGGCCAGAACCAGATCAGGTGTATCTACTGGAGTGCGTTAACGAAACATTCCGAGTAGCCATCTGGCATCAGGCCAATTACCTCATAAGCGTGACGGAGATACTAGATCGACCCCGGAGCCAGGCAGAGACAGAAACAGCCGCCAAGTTTAGGGGATGGATACTGGACTGCCGCAGATGGAGTAAGACGGAAGACGGACTTCAGTCTGGAGAAGTCTTGGTGATGCCGCCAGATCGTGACGTAGACGATAGCTGGGAAGAAGAATTCAGTAGGAGCGTAGCGGCAGGGGCTGTTACTTTGGCCGTGACCACCAACATGGGTGACTACTACATTGGGGAACCTGACGAATGCCCGACTTCATCATACGTTGCCAGCGCTGCCAAGCTGCGTACTACATACAGTCGCTAGAGGTACATCCAGATCAGATACCTCTGTACTGCACGTTCTGTGGCAGCATGGATGTCCGAGATGTAGGGGATATCGATCTCTCCCAGAAACCCGTACTGACTGTATTGGAAGGCGGAAAAATAGGTACTGAGAACTAAGTGCGCCCAACAGGGGTCGAACCTGCTGCCTTCAACTTGCTTAGGGTTGCTGCTCATCCATATGAGCTTTGGGCGCAAATGTCCGTGGGGGAGGGATCGAGCCTCCTACCTTAGAGTTTCGATTGCTCGATTCCCTACGCTCTACCAATGAGCTACCCACGGTGAACTTCAACAAAGGTATCTGTGCAAAATGCCGTCTAAGATCAGAACGCAATCCAGGAGCCACACCAATGGCCGTAAGAGTGCCCCCCAAGTCCGGCTCACGAATGGCTTTGAACCATACACCAGCCGATGAAAGCGTAGCTACAAGATGTGCAAGAGCAGACTCATCGGGAACCGCAAGAACCACCACGTATGTGTCTGGCGACAAGTTGCCAGGAGAGGATTCACCCGCTGCATGAGCAATCTGGGGAACCACGTCCTCAAGCGGTAGGTCCGCTCGAACAACAATGTAGTGAGTTAATGGGTTGGGCCCGGTGGGCTGACTGTCAAGCGCGCATACCCATAGAGTATCCAAACAATTCAAACTGTCAACACTGTTTCTGATAAAGGCCGAAAAATGCAAACGAAGTCTAAAATAGCGAAACTCCCATCACAGCTCATCCGTAAATCCCCCCTCCACTGGAACAGGGCGATCACTCCTGACGACATAGAAGAGCTGGCTGCGAGTATCGACAAGCGAGGAATGCTCCATCCGATCACAGTCCGCAAGAAGGGGCAGATGTACGAATACCTGGCTGGTGAGCGCCGATATCTAGCAAGCAAGAGCCGCGGACATAAGACACTGCTGTGCAATGTTGTGAACTGCGATGACATCGAAGCACGTGGAATATCTCTAGAAGAGAACCTGCTTATTAAGAAGCCGAACAGTGCTGAATGGCGTTCCGGCGTGGCAGAGCTGGCTGCTCTAGAGAGATCTAAACTATCCAAACCCAGTACTGTGCCTCCTTACAAACCTACAGGTAAGAGGGGCCGACCTGTGGACGAAGAAGTGCAAGTCATAAAGACTGTCGCCAAGAAAACGGGGGTATCAGAGCGCACCATCAGAGATGTGGTGAAGATGGAGAGCCTAACTCCCTCTTCGAGAATGCAGCTTGAACGCAAGAACATCACAGTACAGCAGGCAGTTAAGCTTGCATCCATGACTAAGGATGATCAACGCACACAACTGTCCCAGATGATCCGAGAGACTAAGAACCAGACTCAAAACCGTCTCACAAAAGAGACTATCGCAAATGTAGATCCCACTAAGGCAGAACGAGAAGCCATCAGAGCGTTCTGTAGAATGGTCAAACACTGCGAAGTGCTGGCTGAAGAAGTGGACTCCTTTAAGAAGTCCATGAATGATCGAATTGCAAAAGCGGTCTACCAAGAGAACAGAGACGATCTGGTAGACCTGCACAGAGCCATTGCTCAGCTACTCAAGGACATAGAATCAGCTGAGCAAAGTGCTTGATAGCGCGTAATCAAGTGCCTCCACCCAGACAGGCTGTGGTGGGGGCTTGAAGCGTACTACTTTCGTTGCCTTAAGAGTTCCGTTGATGAACAGAGTGCAGGTTCTGTCTTTACTACGTACGTAGAAGAGAAGGTTACCGTAGCCGTCGTATTCAACGAAGTAGACATCTACGAGGCCGTTCATCCTGGGTATCAAAGAAACCGCATCAAAAGTAAAGCCCACACGCCAGAGGTTATCTCCCGTAACCCAGCCATGCTTGTCGAAGGCTTCAATATCTGTGGAATCTAAGCTACTGCTTTTCTTTCGGACCATAGGTGATGTCATTAACGCCTATCAAACTCCATGCCTACCAGGCCCAGCGCTTACGCCTTTAGTTGCAGCCGTTACTTTGCCGCCCTTCTTGAACATACCAAGCTGTACACCCGCAACACACACTCCCGCAACTGTTAGTCTCCAGGATGTTGCGTTGGAGATCACCAGCTGCGGTACAAGCCCTTTGAGTAGCTCCAGAGAGCTCTCCGTTCCGGCTTTGTAACCCTGGGCGCTCCGACCACCGTCGGCAGCTACTCCTTTCGTTTTTAGCCTTTCGGCAACGACCTGAGAGGTAGGTACCCACGTGGCTTCATCGCCAGCTATTCGGGCAAGGCACGCCAACGTCTCCTGTTGTGCTGCTGACAATCTGATCATAGCGCCTCGTGTAAATGGAAGTCCTTAATGGGCATAAGGATAGTACAGGAGAAATTCAATGTTCAAAAACAAAACCGAACAAGGACATGAGATCAAAGAAATGTCCCCAGAAGACAGACGTAGAGCAATGCGCGTCATGTCTTCTACAAAGATCGAAGACATGAAAGTGTTTTGCAGCACATGCCTGTTCGCAGTAGGAGACATCGATGTTGATGTTAAAGACTGAAGAATGGATGAGCGTAGCAAAAGACATATGGAATGCCTGCAAAGAAGCACGTGCAGAACATCCTGAGATGGATGAGGGGCACATAATAGGCGCATTAAAGAAGCAAGCTATAGACAGCAACGGCGACCTACACAGATCTATGCTCTTCACCGCGTTGGTCACCTCAGCGGATGGGCAGATCACAGCAGTAAATATGTACCGTTGGGCCGATAGCGGATTCCCAACGGTAGAGATAGGACACAAGTTTGCAGCCAGTATGCTGGTGTCTACAGTTTCAGATGAGGTACTTCAAAGTATCAAAATCCCATGGCCAGGGTTTTCGATCATGGTACCGGAAGGACTGTTGCTGGTTTTCGATCCGGCAACTGATAAGTACATACCCATAAAGCGGGTGTTTGTATCAGTGTCAAAACATGCAAGACACAACAAGATCGAAACTACGGACAAGCACGTAGGCAATTGGCAGTTCATTGGAATGTCCTCAGGTACGATCGCACTGTGGCGCTTTGGGGTGTCTCCTCAAGGGCTCATGGTGGCGTCTAACGATCTGGTAGGTCCAGACGGAGTAGATGTCAAGGTTAAGCTCCTGCAGCTGGATCTGAAGCACACCGATGTGGATTCCCGAACCGCGGGGCTAATCGGAAGACTCATTGTCACGACTTGTGTTGCGCTGACAATGAAGGAGCTGGTTACAGAGAGAACCAGACCGAAGACAAAGAAGAACAAGAAACGAGATACGAAGGCCGGCCCAGAAGCACGGTACTACGTAATAGGAAAGCCCATCAGCTTAGACTTCCGCGAAAGAGTGCGGCAGTACATGATGGGCGAGAGCAGAAAGAGTAAAGAGCTGAGTATCCAACACATGGTAGCCGGTCACTTCAAGAACCAGCCCCACGGTAAAGAAAACAAAGAACGCAAGACTATCTGGGTGACTCCGTACTGGAGAGGTCCCGATGAGGGAGCTATTCCGATCAAAATACACAGTAAGGCGTAGACTAACCGGGTACTATTGAAAGAGGGCTCTCCTCTTTCTTTGCCTTAAGAACACCATCTGACATCTCTTCCAATGCGCTTTCAACAAAGTCACAAGCCTCACCAACAGCACGCCAAGCTGCTTGTGCGTTGGGGGAAGTGTCCTCGATTGCATACTTCTTGTACGCACGTAAACGCATGATCATACCGCTAAGCGCAGTTATGACGTGATCTATTTTCTTTGCTGGATCGTTCATTACACCCTTTAAGCGACAACCAAGTCTCAGACTTATCGGTCCCACTTAAGGTTCCGACCTAGACTAAGCAACGCTACCTACGGTCTTCGTTCAACTGAGATCTCTGTCCTTCATCCAACTCGCAACCCCAACACCAGTAGTTCCCACGAGCAGCTTGCTTGCTCCTGTGTACCACAGACGTTGAGTGACTTACCTGACGGCCATAACTGTCTTTTCTGGCGGAGTCCCCTTCAACAAATACTAAGTTACAACCCGGCTCACCACCGGGCGCAGCGTAGCTTTGTACGTCCCCCCACCATACTGTGACTAGACCATCCCGCGGAATCCCCATTGGATCAACGTAGATCACATGCTGCCCTATTTCGTACTTACGCTCGTTCATTGGCTGTACCTTTTCTGCGGCTCAGTTGCCGCCTAAAAGGAGTAACCACGATAGTATGCAGCGCATTCGCAGGAACTTGCAACGGTGATACTTCTGCAGGCAATTGCCTACAGGCCACCCAGCACTCGTTTCGGTAACGCGCCAGATCACTGTAAGACAAGTATGCGAGCAGCTGAAGTAGAGGGTGTGTGAGGCCTTTCCTATGCAGGTCGAACCAGGCATACAGCTCATCCCAGTTACGTTCTACTGATAAGAAGCCATAAAGAGACAATGTCCATGCTGCCCAGCGGGGGTCTGAGACAGCAGGGACCTCATCGTAAATGCGTCTGGATGGTCTGTTCATGCTTCTAGCGCGCTCACCCAATATCCACGCCATTCCTCGGGCATATCCTCCACACGGATATGTTTGATCGTAAACGTAGGCAGGTACGCCGGCTTACGTGGAACGGTGAGGAGTTTAAGCTTTGCTTGTGCCGGCGTTCTATTTGCTTTTTCTGTGTTGCACGGAATACAGGACGTAACGACGTTCTCCCAAGTGGTCTTACCTCCTTGGGCTCTTGGTACGACGTGGTCTAAGTTCAGGTCTTCCGTCATCTTCCTCACAGCACAGTACTGACAGATAAACTTGTCACGTGAGTAGATGTTGATCCTAGAGAACTTGATCCGCAGTCTTTCACGCTTGAATTGTCGCAACACTCTGACGACTGAAGGTAAAGGGTAAGTACGATTGACTCCCTGGATCGTCTTGTCCTTAGAGAACTCGATTACCTCCACCTTGCCCAACATAAGGTCAGAGAATGCACGAGTCCAAGGCTCCACACGAAGGGGACGCCACTGTGCATCTAGGAATAGTACTGCTGCGGTCATTTTCTTCGGCCTTTCGTTTCCATCGTACTCCCATACAGTTGCCGTTTTACAGCAAAATAAACTGTAGAGAGTAAAGGGAGGACCCCGTTAGGAGCCCTCCCATTCTGTCACCTTGAGAAATCAGCGATAACGGAAGGGGCGGAGGTATCGAACCCCACCACGTCCATCATGCCGGAGTCATCTGGATTTGCGATCGACATCTCGGTAACAGTCATTCCGATCACAACCATCTTTGCAGGACGGCCCATCTTCTGACGGTAATTCTCCAAAGCCTGATGTGTGTGCTGTCCCTGATTCACTTCGTTGTCTGTGTAGATGCAGAACGTATCAACTTCGATCTTATTGCGTTTCGCCCAATCAAGGGCAAGGGAGCAATTGGTAGAACCGAAGTTCTCGTCCTGACACCTTTTGGTTGCCTCGAGCAAGGACATCTTCTTTGTGATTCCCAGGTCCTTGAGCTCGTGTGCGAACCCCAAGATGTGATGGTTCTCTTCTACCGCAGCAGTGACCAATGCCATCGCCCCCACACCCTCACAAGAGGTAATAGGCATACTGCCACAAAGGCTAGAACTCATGGATGCCGAAACATCGAGCGCCAACAGCGTGTTCTTGCCCGTAGGTTCAATCGCCTTAAACGCCAGATAGAACGCAGAATCAAGAGACTCTGTGATCTTAGCTACAGGTGCCCAAGTGAGACTGCCCTTCACACCACGACCAGTACTGTATGTCTTGAGAGCCACCAAGAGGTTGAGTGGATGTACTCGGCCTTTCTTCAAGAGTTCCTGATCTGTCAGCCTGGCACACACCAGCCTGCTCGCAGACGACAATGGCTTGAGTAAACCAATCTCCGTCATCTTACCAAGGTTGCGAATCAAAGCAGTGACACCCATGTTCGGTAAAAGCGCCTCCCACACTTCTGGGTACTTGCGCATCTCCGAAGGGACACACTCGTGCGGCAGTCTGTATGTCTCGATCAGATTTACCAGCTTCTTAACGTCGCTCTTGTTCTTCAGCTTCTTGGAGCTCTCAAACGCCCACAAGACACTTAGGTCCTTATTGGGGTGAGGCTTCACACCGACCTCGTCCCAGCCCTTCACAACCCAATGCAGAACGGCTTTCTGGGACGCGTTCAGTTCTACGTGCATCCCAGGGTGTGCGAGACGCAGAGCATTCTTGTGTGACTCGCCTTCGCGGTTTTGGTATTTGGCAACCTGGAAAGCGAAGTCGCTAGCAGGCCGATCCATATACCACCTCGTGATAGCTCTCATGAACCCAGAGCCGAAACCACCCAGATCGCGTACCATGCCGACGTACTGCAGGATGTGTGTTCCGATACGGCAGACCTTTGGGAGTGCCTGGTAAGCCAGTGCCTTCGTCTCGGGTGCCTTTGACAGCTTGGAAGCTAGAGCTAGAGCAAAAATAGCGGGATCGTTTTTGGGTGCTCGACCCTCGTGAGAGACACTGACGATGAGATCAATGGCCCTCTTTGGATCTGAGTCCAGACAGCGCAACACACACTTAGCGTTCTCCTTCGTCAGCTTCTTCTCACCGACGTAGTAAGTTCCACCTTCACTACCTAAGATCAAGAACCGTTCTAAGCGGCTCCAATCATCGACTTTAAAAGCGAACCCACCAGTGTGATTGCGTACCTGCTTTGGGGACACCTTCTTATTCACAAGCGTGGGTGTCTTCCGCACTGACACCTTCTTCTTAGTCACATGCTCTGTATACTTCATTTCGATCTCCTCGATTGGGTCCATGATTGGACAAAGGTGGCAGTGATAGATCATGGGTGATGCCAGCACCCGATTTCGACATTTCGCGCAACGTACAAGGCATCACCACAAAGTGGATCGCATAGTGCACAGTGCTCTGATGAGTCGTGATGGAGCGAGAGAACAAAGGTTCGATCTGGGTTCTCTCTGTGGAAACGGATAGATTTGCACTATCGACCTGCAGTTCCCATAATCATTCTTGTTGGGTCCTTGTGGGACAAAGGTCCAAGAACGATGCTACTGCCGCTCTACTACTGAGCTACGTTTCCAGATCAAAATGGTCGCGGCGCCAAGAATCGAACTTGGTCCTCAATCTCCAATAGATAATCGTCTTCGAGTGGGTCCACGAATGGACAAAAGTTTAAAGACGAGTTTATACGTGCAACCATTACACTTCGCCGCGTAAACGGAAAACCCTTTGATCATTATTCCACGATCAAAGGGCTTACCCCAGACACACACTTACTAAGACACCAACAAAATAGAGGCAGGACAAAAGTTGGACACCCGGTAAGGGGGCGTATTAGACCCTCTATCATTGATGGTTGATAAGGATGTCCAGGGGGTCCTGCTTTGGGGGAGTGGCCGGTTACGCTCCGACGTCTCGTCATTAACATTGATAACCATCTTCAAGGGGTCCTCGCGGACAAAGACTGAAGACGGGTTTTCGCGCTCTACTATTGAGCTACACTCCCCAGATCGATAAGCTAGTTTTTAGGT
>Ga0163151_10005212_pt1 | contig 16771 bp, 13 predicted proteins | sample OliLakLV19MP5IB2_FD_145596 | JGI IMG/M metagenome (GOLD analysis project Ga0163151, IMG submission 145596) | Freshwater microbial mat bacterial communities from Lake Vanda, McMurdo Dry Valleys, Antarctica - Oligotrophic Lake LV.19.MP5.IB-2 | ecosystem: Environmental > Aquatic > Freshwater >...
ATACCGTTGTCAGGCGGCCGCTTTCAGGCCAATCGGTGGCCGGATTGTGCAAACAGCCGGCCGGATTAAGGCCAATGAGTGGCCGTTTTCAGGCCAGTGGGTGGCCGCTTTCCATGCAAATCTGCAAAGACTAGGCCGCGACTACCTTTACGGCTTTGGAAGGCTGAGAGGTATACGCAGAATCGAATTCCCGTCCAGTGGTGACTACCGTAAAGATCAGCTCCAGGAGCTTGCGCATGCATGCTCCAAGGGCTTGCATCTTTGTTTTTCCATTGGCTACGAGGCGCTCATAGAACGTTTTGAAGACCGGGTTGTAGCGCTTTGCGGTCATAGCCGCCATGTAAAGCACCTGGCGTATACGTGCGTTACCTCTCTTGGAGAGGCGAGGCCTCGAACGAATCGAGGTGCCAGATTGGAACTCAGTAACGTCCAACCCAGCGAAAGCACTGACCTGTCTGCGATGCGATAACTCATTGAATAGCCGGCATTCAGCGAGAACGACTCTGGCTGTGATTGGACCAACACCTTTTATTGAACGAGCCAGAGCTTCCTTCTCCTTAAGAACACTATTCGTGCGGATCAACGCCTCTATTGAGCGGTCTATTTTCTCGATGCTCTTGTCCAAAAACTCGATATAGAGCTTGATAGACTCCGACACTTCAACGCATAGCAGTGCAGATTGGAGACGAACACGTTGACGGGCGCGGTCTTCCACCAAACTTGCTTGCTGACGTGTAAGGCTTTGCAGGTGGCGTGTGTGGGAGGCGGGAGGAGCCCAGGGGTTCAGTTCGCTCAAATGGGCTCTGCAGAACCTCGCTATCACCCCGGCATCGACCTTGTCCGTCTTCGTGCGCTTGTCTTCGCTCATCGCGAAGCCTTTGATACGGCGGGCATTTACAACGAAAACAGTAACTCCTTTGTGATAGAAAAACTCCGCAAGATCCTCCCAAAGCAGTCCGGTGGCTTCCATACAGACGTATATTTCGTCTGCACCCAGGCTTTGTAGAATTGTCCAAAACTGGACCCAGCCTTCCTTCTTGTTAGGAAATTGGCGATGTTTTTCTTTGCCACCTACCAAGACAAGCTCATCAAAAGTATTTTTAGACACATCAATTCCAGCAATACATTGCATTGAGTACCTCTTTCCGTATGGCGATTGCCAGATGTAGAATCTTGTTCGGGTCGACCTTGTAAATCCAGGATCATCTCGGCAAAGAGTCCTTACATACCGTCCGACCTGATGAACAAGAACGGGGGAGAGGGCTAATCTACAAAGCAGGATCTAGGTCCTGAGGGGCGTGACACCCTTGCTTCTCCCCCGGTTCTTCATCCAGTTGGAATTAAAGTCCCAACCCAATCAACATACAAGGGGCATGGTGATTGCCTCGTCACTCAGCGACTGGCGGATGGTGTTCTCCCACTGTTCTGATGAAAGCGCCCAATCCTTCCAGTCCTCAGACAGCTCAGTCTTTCCAAGATCCATACAGAATTAGGCAAGCGCAGGTATCCTGTGCTACCTCATCGCAGGTGCGGAAAGTTACTAAAGGTTCACAACTCAACGCTAAGGTCTTCATAGACCCAATCACCTACCCCAGGCCGATTGGTTGCCCTCATCTCCTACTGAAGCGCACAAGATAAACGCTTCCAATCTGCAAATGACTACTTGCCGTCGAGGAAATAATCATGCCACCAATCAATTCCGAAATTGATGGAGTACGAGCAACTCAAACTGAGTTTCCAGAACCTGAAAAACTGGTCAACGAATATGACCACGCAAGAGAAAGTCCAATCAAAACAGCAGAACGAGCAGATAAGTACATTCGGTTGATTGAACGAGATTACCTGGCAAGTCTAGATGGCAGCCAAGTGACTAAGACGTTTGAACCGAACCAAACATTGCACAACCACGACGGATCAACTTTCACCACGGACGCCCACGGCCGTATTTCCAGCTTCACCATAACGATGCGAAAAACCCGCTATACGGACATCACGTACGACGACGATGGGATGGTGATCTTTTTTCAAGATCCCTACGGATCCACGCACGAGCGACTGACAGCGAACAAGGCCGGTCCGTGGAAACGGACAAACGTGGAGCCGAAACGCGATTGTGCAGACAAAAACGACAGCTACACCGGCTCAAACCACGACGACGTAATTTTCACTGAATGTGGTGTGCAATTTTGGAATCATAAAAATGGAAAGATGTTTTCCACCACTGGAGACGGAAGCGTTCTATCAATATCCCGAACGATTGATAGGGACGGCATCGACACCGGTTTTAAGACCACTTTCTACCCTGAAAACGGTTGGCAGATGGATGATCGAAACGTCCAACACTTTACTCCCACAGTCTGCGGCAAGCCAGCACCTGAGCCAGGACTCGTAGTCGACATGTACCAGGCACGCGAGAGGATTACAGTAGAAGGTGGCACTATAACAAAAGTTGACCGGTGGGCAAAGCCTATTCCAGGGTGGGGAAACGTCTCTGCAAGTAAGTCCGCGGATTAGCTAACTCTAGCTCGGTTACTGCAACAGTCTCCCTTAATTTACATGCTCAATAATCTCTTGAGCATCCATGCCGATGATGCCAAGATCTGTTAGCTGTCTGGCTTCTCGCCTCAGGTCAGTGCCTGTAAGCATGCCTGCCAAGTCAATCACCATATCAATGAGAGGAACCGGCATGTGCGTCAAACGCGCCAGTGATGACAGGATGGCGAACTCGTCTATTACCCTTTGAGCTACTATCTGATGCCAGTCTACAGAACGAAAGAGGCGCGAATCGATGATTCGTGATTCGGCTATTCGCTTGACTCCGTATGCTTTTCCGAGAGCTTCGATCTCTGCCCTTAGCGAAAGCAAGACTTGATTCGTGTTATCGACCGGAGAAAAATCAAGACGAGCAGTGTCATTTGCCTCAGCTACCAGCGGCGAACGATCAAAGGCATTGAATAACCATGCCGCAGTCTCCAACCAGCGATCGGAATCGGCAAATGCGCGATCGATAATGTTCGAGGCCGGAACCAATCCGTTCATCAAGGTAGCACCAACGGCTAAACCAGCTCGTGTTTCGTTTAAGGATCGCCCGGAAATCATCATCCGATCCAGCAGACCACTTATAACTACTGTCTTTCCATCGAGCTGATACCGAGAAAACGGCTGAACGATTTCGACAAGATTGATGGATAAATCTGTACGACGTCTATCTAATACGTTGGCAATTTCTAGAGATGCTCCAAAGGCAGCGCCAAGTATGAAAACTGTCTGGCCGCTGCTCAGCACTGGTGCCAGATCTTCTGCGACGGTACCGTATTCGGTTGCAGGTACAGCCACCACGACAACATCGTTTGAGCGCATTCCAGCCAGATCACCGACCTGCTCAATCTGAATACTGCCTGTAAAGCGAGCGCGGCCTTCTGTTAACAGATCGCACTCCGACGGCAGGGAGTCAAAATGACTTTGCCCGATAAACATGACGCTGCGTCCAGCAACAGCTAGAAGCCCTGCTGCAGCGCATCCGAAGGCACCAGATCCATATACCACTGCTGTTGCAACAGATTGATTGATACCAAGAGCAACAGCCGGAACACGCATCCAAGCACCTCGCATAGGGGATTCCATCGGCGACATTAGTCGCGACTAATCAAGAATAGTAGCCAAGTCCGAACAAAACAAGAGCAGCTAACAAAGCTTTAAGCCTGCTTCACTTAAGAGGCAAAAGTGCCTATGCTTTGGGCTTTGAGAGTTTTCAAAGGAAGCGACAGAATCACCTCATGGCAACTATTTTCTACGAGTCAGATGCAAGCCTAGATTCACTTCAAGAGTTGCCAATAGGATTGATTGGCTACGGTAATCAAGGGCGCGCTCACGCATTAAATCTGCGGGAAAGCGGTCTTACAGTTTGGGTTGGAAGCAGAAAAGACAGCAACGCAAGAGCAAGTGCTACCGCCGATGGTTTCACCAGTCATAACATCGGTGAAGTAGTCGAAAACTGTCCGGTGCTGTCACTGATGCTTCCTGACGAAGTCCTTCCAAGTGTCTACGTTTCTGAAATCGAGCCTTATATCAAGTCGCATTCAATATTCGTGTTCGCTCATGGATTTTCTGTAAGGCACAAGACGATCAGGCTACCAGACGATGCTGACGTCCTCCTGGTGGCGCCAACTGGGCCAGGAAGACAACTGCGCACCCTCTATCAACAAGGCTTAGGCTTGCCCGGGCTGGTGGCAGTTGAACAGGATCCATCGGGCTTGGGATGGCAACGTTGCTTGGCCTACGCGAAGGGAATTGGCTGCACACGAGCCGGCGTGATCAAAACAACGTTTGAAGAAGAGACCGTAACGGATCTCTATTGCGAGCAGGCAGTGCTCTGCGGCGGTCTGCCGGAGCTGATCAAAGCTGCTTTCGAGACGTTGGTGGAGCGCGGCTACCAAAAAGAACTTGCATACATTTCCTGCTTGAAAGAAGTGAAGCTGATTGCAGATTTGCTTTTTACAGGTGGGATAGACGGCATGAGGTCAGCGATTTCAAATACTGCCAAGTACGGATCCGCTGTCGCTGGACCGAAGCTTGTGAATCAATCGACGGTGCAAGAACTCGGTGAGTTGCTCACAAGTATTGAGACGGGCGACTTCGCCAAAAAGTTCATGGCCGACACGAAAGAAGGCATGCCTTCCGTGAAGCAAATGATGGAGCTTGAAGCGCACTCACGCCTGGCACGGACAGGCAGAGAACTTAAAGACCAAATCAATTTCTGATTCAGATGAAGTCGATAACCATGACGAAGTCTGGCGAGCTAGTTTTGGCGTCCTTGGGACGTTCACGCCATAGACGCAGATAGGCCCGCGCAGGCAATCTAGTCAATCTGTTGTTGTCGAGCTCTACTCGATGAGGGCTCATATTGTTGCAGCCACCAGGATAGCCACAGCTGCCTCCGCAGTGGATCATCTGAGGTATCTCAAGCGCATCAGGGGATTTCCACGGAACAAGGTTCAGTGAATTCTTCGGATCGAGATACATAAAAGGAAAACCAAAATCGCGAGCATTGTAGGCAATCAGGCTGAAATTCTGAATCACCACATCGCCCTTTAAATGGGGTATCCACTTCGCTAATTGCCGGTGATAGCCAGTGACATCGCAAGTTACGCTGGCCTGCGAACGGCGGGGATCAAACGTGACTGCGCTTGAACTCCAGAAAAAGGGAAATCCCGGCTTGCTTAACTCTCGATTGGTCAATGAATTCTCTTTCCAGATGCCGATGTTGTTTGGTTCGGCTGCCACCAAACGAAACGGATTCAACAAATATGATGATTCCTTTGACGGACCTTCAATTGAGCGTATGCCCTGCCGATAAACGTGTAAGCCATAAAGGCCCCACCATGGTCTCTTGTCTTCCATCCGATCGAAGCACTCGCCGGGTTCGTAGGAGTCGGTCAGAAGCGAACGATACTTCTCAACTTCTTTCGCTCTTCGCTCCAAGACTTGATCCCTTGTGTTCCAGTCAAGTTCAATTGGTTGCACTATCGGCACCACGATCGCCCCACTGGTCTTTGATCGGCTGCCTATAGCAAGTTCGTTGGCATGAACTTGAACAGCCAGCACAGCAAAAAGGAAGAAGAAAACAGACGTAATCGACAATTGCTTCATCGGGAACCAGACAAGGTGCTCACTAACTCAACCAGACCTCTCATAATTCGCATAAACGTTCACAGAATGAAGGCGGGCCGGTCCAAAGAATCAAGATACGGTATTCTTTTTCGGAGTTGCAGCTTTGCGTGATCGCAAGCTGAGGGCTCAATTCTAATCTTCTTGGCCCTGCCTTTTCATTGACAACATGACGCCCATGAAGAATACTTAATGAAGGGGGTTTAATCCGACGGCTCCCTCTCTGGTCTAACCGACCGGACTCTCGTTTATGCACTAGCAAAAGTTCAATTGAAGATTCAACGGGGATCGATCACTTTATGAAAATGCGACGTAATCGCGGTGCCACTATGGCTCTCATAGCAGCAAGCATCATCTTTATTGTCATAGTCGCGTTGGCGTTTTACTTCATTACTCAGTTACTCGGTGGGGGTCGCGAGCTCCAACATGCTACAAATTCAGGCGCCCTGAACGTGGCAAAACAGGCTATCGCACATCCACGTGTCGCCATCCCTGTCGGAGTGGCGCAAGACACGGCGGACATGAAAGAGATCCTCTTGGGAGTACTGCCTGCGTCAGAAACTGAAGTAGATCTTCTGCACTTCAACCGTATGGTCGGAGCAGCCCTGCTCGTGGCGGCAAATGCAGAGGCTGATGGCAGTGCGGATTCTGTCAAAAACGCTCAGAATTTTATCGATCTTGTTGAAGTCAAAAACGACGCTGGGGCGACATCGGTTGGTCAGGCATTAAAAGAAGCTCTGGCAAACGGTCCGGCCTGGGCCAAAACATACTTTGAAGATACAGCACAAGCAAATAACCTGCGGATGTTGGGCCAACAAAGTACCGCAGGCTGGCAGGCCAATGATTTCAAAGTCGCTTATCTGGGCGCCGGGGCTCCATCAAACATCAATCTGAACTTCCTTAGAAAAGGCGCGGTTAACAACCTTCCATTTTCCAACATCGCAGCGCTCAAGGAGAGCGTCACTCCCGAAACACTTACTAACTCAGATTTACCAACTGGTTCTTCGAAAACGGACACCTCCACAGATCAATCCCTCCTGCTCGGTTACGCTCCGGTAAATTTCACCAAAGTCGGTCGCAATATATACGCAATCCCTCTGGACAACGCTCCGCACCTTGTTTCCCTTAGTGAGTTCAAGAAAGCGGAAACAACAACAGCACCGCCGGGCCTCGCCAATAACGTCGCCTTGCCTCCTAACGCTTTCATGAACGGCGCTCTTGGTCGCGACGCTAAGAAGTCTAACCAAGACGTGCACATGCTATCGGCAGCGATGGCTGGCAGCTCGCAAGGGGCCTTTGACATTTCAATGCCCTTTGGTTATATCGTTATCGATAACCACAATACCGAGCGATTCAAGGGTGTCGTACCCAACTCGAACAACGTCTTTGCCAGAGAGCTGGGCGAAGGAATCGATGTCGATCCAACGAGCAAGTATTTCGACAACGAAGGACAAGTCCGCGAATGGCAGCGGACAGAGCGCGGCCCGGATTTCAATGCCGAAAACGGCCCACCCTGGGATAAGATATTCGACAAATTCGGAGAACCTGCCCAAAGCAAACAGCAAGTGGCAGATAACGTTCCGTTTGTTCCTGGTGGACCTTCAGCAATTTCCTGCACACATTCCACTTCGGACCGCACATCACCAGGGTCCGTACCTCAATGTGTAGGGCTGGCCGAACCATCAAACAGCAATCCCAAATCAATGTCCCCATTCGACTGGGCGTACCACAGGAACGATGACCAGACTTTCGGTTCATCGGGCAGCATTAACACATTGAACCTGACGGCTGCTGAACAGACCGGGTGCAAACTGATTGACACCTGGGAAAAAGCGACCAAAAACCAGATTTCAGCACCCTATTCTGTCAACTTCAACAGCGGAACCGCGACCGGCACTGGCATTCGGTTATATCCAGTCGGCCACAACCCGATCAAAGGCGACTCCGCTCCGTGGGCTAAACCGGGAGAGGGATTCAACCAGGTCATGCCGGATGGCGCGGGTGCTTACAGCAGCACTGAACAATGCAAAGTGACAACTGCCGGAACTCTGGCACAGTTGATAGACCAGACGACGGGCGGAACCCCCGATCGAAGCACCGTACCTCCTACATCCACAACTGCGGCGGCCAGAGCGGCAGAAGCGATCATCAAACAACGCATGCACGAAATTTTTCCTGCAACACCGGCGACAATCGGCACCGAATACGATGCTACAGTGCGAACACAGCGCCTGGAATTGGGCCAGACATATTACGTCTACCTGGACAGAACGCAAGACTTTAAACACTTCAAGATAAGCACCACCGCCCCGGATTGGGTGGCACATGGACAGTTAGCAAGCCATGTCACTGAAAAGACTGATGGAACTAGAAGTAGTATCGCTAAAGTTGACTATGGCGTTGCAATGACCTTGGCTGACGCCAAGCACCAATGGGGAATCCACGACACGCCATTCCTTCACGTTGACGGACACCGAGTCATAAGTAACCCTGGCGAAGATCACACTGGCAACGGTCGGATTAAGGCCTTGGATACAGTCTTCGTAACGCCCAACAGCGGCGCGTTCGGTAATCTACTGAATATCACATTCCAGGAAACAACCACTGGCAATGGTGACGCTGGTGGTACTGTTGAATTCACCGATCGCAACTGAACAGGATGCAAAAAATCCTTCTCGTGAAGCCGGCTTATAAGCCGGCTTCCGTCTTGTTGCCCCGCACATCGATAACAGGGTATATTGAAGTTGCCTTACCTAGAATTCTCGCTCTGGAGTGAGACGTTATGAAATGTCCGTCGCAGTTACCGTTGATTGCCTGCGCACTATTGGTGGCGGTCGGCATTCCACGCGCAGCACAGGCGCAGTTTTGGAACCAGCCAAAGCCAACAGAACAAGGACAGCCGCCCCAGAAGCGTGTTAATACATACAAAGCGGATCCGCACGCCTTCGATACTCAGGCATTGCGAACGCCGCCCGACCTGCCATATTTCCCAAGTTGGACCGGCGCCAAGCCTCTCTACGTCGAAGGTTTGACCTTTCCGCGACGGTTACCGAAAGAAATTTATACGATGACTTGGCAGTACAAAGAGCCTGCCGGCGTCATCATTAACTGGTACACAGAAGCACTGCCGCAGGCCGGTTGGAAAGTGGACGAGAGCATCGCAAGGGCTAATGTGGTCACCGCCCGCCACATGCGGGAAGACATTGACGTGTCCATTCAAGTGAGCCCGGCGGCAAGAAACGGTTATAAAACCACTGCCGAGATTCGATACACCAAACATCCGGAACGGAAGAAGAGATGAAAATCCGCATAGTAGCTGTCGCCGTTTTAGCAGCCGCACTTGCATCATTCGCCCAACCGACCGACGCAGCAGAAGCTGTCGGATCAGATTCCGAGATTGTACGCAAGCTGGAACTAAATGTTCTGCGCCGAGCGACACAAGAACAAGATCTGGTGCAAATCCAATCACTTTTGCGCAAACACCCAAATAGTGCGGAAATTCATTTTGTTGCCGGCGAAATGCTAAATATGCGCGGCTTCGAGAACCTAGCAACTGAACAATACAACCTGTGCAATGAGAATGACCCCTCTTTCTTTTTGCACAGGTTCAAAGAGCTGCTGCGCCTCGATCCAAATTATGTCTATCCGTTGGCTTATTACGCCATCAAACACTATCCCACCGATTCGGCGGTTCTCTACATACAGGGACGTCACGCCGTAGACCAAGGCAGAGCAGGCACTGCAGCAGACTTTTTCGTAGCTGCCCTTAAAGCTCAACCTATCTGGCCTGACGTTTACAGCGGTCTGGCAAAGTTGCTAATGAAAGAAAACCGCACCCTCGATGCATTGACTTATGCGACTCTAGCATTGAAAAACAACCCGCGGGACTACGATGCTCGCTGGGTAAAAGCCGTCGCTACAGCTGAACTTTCTGACAAACCGGAATTGGCAATCGAGCAACTTGCGCAATTGGCACCACGAAACTGGACCAACGACAGAGTAACGTTGGCACTAGCCAAAGGCTATTTGCGCAGCGGACAATACGACAAGGCCGTAGAACCCACACTGGCTGCCATCAAGTACGGCGGAACACAATCTGTAGAAGGCGGGCAAGAGTTACTCAAGACGTTGATGCACCACGTCTCAAGGAAAAAAATCATTGCCGACATCAACCGAATCAGTCCACTCAACGCCAAAGACGCATTGTCGACAGTTGCTCGAATGCGCGTGGCACGCGTTCTATCCGATCTAGGCGCGCACGAAGAATCGATGAAGATGTTATTACAGGCACTGCAGATGAACTCATTCTTCGCACCAGCTCTCAATTTCCGCATAGCAGAGGAGCTGGAAGCGCAACACGAGGACAAAGTAGCGCTATTCTTCTACAAAACAGCCGCTGAGATGAACCCTGACGACGAGAATTACCAGATGGCTTACTTCCGCTCAGCCACACGGTTCCAGAACAAGAACAACGATTTGGCCCGGCGGATAAAGTGGTGGATCAACCCCGGTTCGCGAAGTTAGTTTTAGGCAACATGCTCAAAGTACGTTCGACTACTTCTCGTGTTGCTTCTCCGCTCACGGTAAAACTTGTCGAAGTGAAGCCAAACCAGGGAAGGGATATAAATGGTTTGCCTCGAACTGTTGTGGTGCAACGCACCATCGCTGGCTGTCCGGCCTCTGCCACAGGGTAAACAACCGTATCATCAACACCGGTAACGCCCGCGAATTTAGACAGCCCTGTCTTGTCGAACCTGTTGTAAACCTCTTGGTGCACCGTTCCGCCGGCAGCATCCGTTTGCGGGCCGCCCGCGTTGTCAGCGATTGGACGCACCGGCAATTCTTGCAGCATCAGGTGGTTGTGGTACCAGCCGCAAGCGTATTGAAGCCCCAATCCCAAAATCATCAGCATCGGGAAAAAAACAATCACAAGGAGCATGAACAGGGATGGTCCCAATTCAGTAATAGCGCTTCCGCGATGAGATCGCCTTCTCATTGTTCGCTCCTTTAGACATTGCCATACACTAGATTGGACACCTGCCCGTCTAATATATACCAATCTAACAGGCTGATGTAACAGCTACCTGTGAGCATTGGAGCAACTTTTAGAGCGCTAAGGGCTAGCCTGTAGCAATGCCCAGTCTGGGTTTCAGACCACGCGGTCCAGCATTGCTGGAGCCCTCAAGGACTGGCAATTCAAAAAGAGTGCTACTTTCGCGAAAAATTTGCACGTTAATCGAACCTTCGCCAGCCAACTTCTCTGACACATAAAGGTAGATTGAATGCTCCAGGTCTCTTGGAGTTTGATTGGCAACGTAGAGGCTTGGCGAAGATCCCGTAAACAGGCACATATCGTTGCTGTAGGCGACAAAGCGAAAATTCTCTCCTTCGCCGGTGGTTGAAACTAATATATGGAGAATACTTCCGCTTGTGCCAGTGACAGCTAAACGTGCTGTCTGAGCCTGACTTCTGGCAACAGATGAAACGGCAACACTAATTACGTGATCAACGAAAAACCTAACTGCGGCGTTAAGCCCGCGAGCCTCATACGTCGGATCGTCGTTATGACGGGGCAACACCTTATGGGGTGCTTTCACGGCAATTCGTCTCTTGAGCTGCATTCTAAAATTTCCTCGCACTCGGAATTCGACGCTCATCAGCGCGGCATCTGGTGTCGACCATATGTACGTTGCCAATTTGAAGTCATATTAACTTCGGGTTGTAAAGAAGTCGATGGGAAGACTCCCACTTAAGGCTCTAATGTTCAACGACGTTATCAATCAAACGAACATTGCCGAGTTTCGCGGCCACTAGCACCACAAAAGGCTTTCGAGCCTGCTCAAGTGGTTCCAACGTGTCGCCGTCACAAACCTCTAAGTATTGAAGTTCTAATCCCTCAATAGCCGTCAAAGAGACCTTAGCCTGCGAAATAGCCGTTGACACCGGGGTTCTGGACAAAACGGCGTCACGTACCGCACTGATAACCGCATGAATGCCAGGAGCTACATTGCGCTCATCGCTGCTCAGATATACGTTTCTAGAAGACATGGCCAGACCGTCGCGCTCTCTGACAGTGGGCACGCCGACGATCTCAAGCGGGAGGTTCAGATCTTTGACCATGCGCTTGATGACAGCAAGCTGTTGGTAGTCCTTCTCGCCAAAATAGGCTTGGGTTGGCTGAATTATATTGAACAACTTGAGCACAACGGTAGCTACACCTTCAAAAAATCCCGGTCGAAAAAACCCACAAAGGTGGCCAATCAACTCTTTTGGCGGTATGACTTTAGTCATATCGGAAATCGGACGTTCATAGATTTCGCTAACGGATGGACGGAATACCGCATCAACACCGACGTTTTTGCAAATTTCCACATCCGCAGGAAAGGTCCGCGGATAACGATCAAAGTCTTCATGCGGAGCAAATTGCATAGGATTGACGAAAATCGAGGCAACTACGTAATCGCACTCCTGCCGCGCAACGCGCATCAGCGTGGCATGACCCTGGTGCAAGGCGCCCATTGTCGGCACGAAACCAACAATTGCGTCTGGTTGTTCGGCTCGAAGCTTCTCGCGCCATTCGGAATACGCTTTCACTGTTTCGAAAACGAGCGTATCTACTGCAGGTTTCATCGTCCCACCCTCCGGGAACCTGTAGATTATCCTAGCAAACGGCGAATTGTCCGATTCCTAGCGAATTTGAAGGAATAATTTGGGATAATGCAAAGCAGTTAAACTTCGCTGAGAGAATAGTCGTGCAACTGCTGAAGCGTCATCGCAAGTGGCTGCAAGCCGCCTCACTAACCCAATCAATGGTTATGCTTGTGACGTTTTCAAGCACAGCCGACGTTTCTGCGGCAGTCGAAAAGACAATTTCGTCCAGCAAGCTAAGCTCAGCTAAAGACGTTCTGCAATTGGTCCTGGAAGCATACGGTGGCGCAGAAAAAGTAAAAGAGCATCATGCACGAGGCATGCGCTCGCATGCCACTATCAGTAGCATCAGCGGCATATCTAGTGCCGAAAACTCTTACGAATGCGAAGTTCTGGAAAAAGCTGACAAAGTGCGCGTGGAGATGACCCTGCTTGGCACTCCGCTGATAATTGCCTACGACGGCAAGAACAGCTGGCAGCAGTACGGCGATTGGATAGCACCGGCGACAGCGACAACAACCGAACAGTTAGCAGACGACCTCAAACATGGGCTGGCAGCACTGAGCCAGGCTCTGAACCCGAAAGCGAACTGGCAATTGCTGCCGAAGCAGTTGGTTCGTGGAAAGATGTGCGATGTACTGAAGTTGGTCTGGGAGGGAAGAACCACCACATTTTTCGCCGATCCATTGACTCATTTGATCGTACGAACTGACTATCAAGGCACAGATCATGAGCTGGGCATCCACAGTTTGCAGTCCGTAGAATACGAAGATTACCGTCCTGTTGCCGGGACGCAGGAGCCATTCAAAGTCGTTCATTTAATCGGCAGCCGCAAGAAAACGGAAACGCTGACAAAGAGCATTGACGCCGACATCGTCATTAACGACAAGACTTTTGAGATGCCGCCGGAATCAGAGGTTGCGCGCCTGAAGGACAACCCGCTGGTGTTGCCGTTCGAGTACAGCGGCAATGAAATCATTATCAAAGCTAGCCTGAACGGAAAAGAATCCAAGTTCATTGTCGACACTGGAGCCAGCCAAAGTGTCATCGACAAAGCCACCGCGGCTAGTCTGGGCTCGCGTCCGCTCTCCACATTTTCAATCACAGCCGGTTCGCAGGCTGTTCCTCTCAGTTACACCAACGTTCCTTCTCTGACCATTGGCGATATCACTTTTTACGACATTCCAGTGCTCGTCACCGATTTGTCGCACATCGGAGAGAAGCCCAGTGGGCTAATTGGCGCAAATATACTGCGCAGATTTCTGGTCACTATCAACTACGACGATAAGACTTTGACGCTTGCAGATCCGCGCACGGTGCATGTCACCAATAAAGCGCTGGTTGTGCCAACCAAGCCCGTCTTCGGCGGAACGGCACTGATAGTGGAAGGACGATTCGACGACAAGACGTCGATCAACTTCCTGGTTGATACCGGCGCCTCGTTCAATAATCTCCCTCAATCGCTTGCCAAGCCACTCTATAACGGCACCATTTTGCCTGTCGGAATCATATACGGCATCGACGGACAACGGATGAATATTGGCGCGCTCAAGGTCAATAATCTTAAACTCGGAAACGTAAATGTCTCTTCGCCGGTGTTTACTGTGGCACCGGATCGCAATCCTGCCCACAACGGCTTGTTCACTTCAGGTGCCATGGGCATTCTGGGCAATCCGATCTGGAGCCAGTTCAAAACTACAATTGATTACCGCAATGAGCAGTTGATCCTTGAACCTCGCCCAGGTCAGGAGAAATTTCAATCGATGCTCACCCAGCTGGAAAACGCTGACAATGAGTACTTGCGCTTAAAAGACACGGACAAGGCATTAAAAGCGTTCGAAAAGATCATGAGCAGCGCGCAGACCGAGCAGCAAAAAGCTATCGTGGCGCTGACGATGAGCCGCATAGCAAATTGCTACGCAGACAATTTTGCCAAGACGAAAGAAAACAAATGGCTCGACTTAGCAAGCAAAGAGTTTGCGCAGGCCATCGAAGTTGCAAACCAAACTCGCCTGCGAGGCATCGAAGGACAGATACTTGCCCAATGGGCACTGATGTATTTGAACGCGCCGAAGAACTTAGGCGATGTAGGAACAGCGCAAGGACTTCTAAGCAAAGCACTTCAGAAAGCTCCGATGGAGCCAAGCATCTATGCGGCATTCGGCTTAGCCTTGCTGCGAGTTGGCAAACAACCTGAAGCAGAAAAGCTATTAGACCGGGCATTAGTACTCGATCCAGCTAACTGGAGCGCACTTTGGGCCAAGTACAAGCTCTATCGGCAAGATAATAAAGTAAAGGAGATGTCGATGGTGGCAGAACAGCTTTCCTACTACTATCCCGGTTATCCGGACGTGCTTGCCATTGCACCGGCGAGCAAAGAAAGCAAAAGAAAACCATTGCGCGTGCCGAAACCACACAACAGCAGCTCTGTGCGCTAGTTTACAGTACGGCCTAAGCGCCGGCTTCCGGCGTAACTTGAATCACTTGAAACGGGAGCGCACCAACTTCCGCTCCGTCCAACGCTAAAACCACGTTGTACATCCCTTCTTCGCGGAACACCAGGCCACTAAAGGCACTGATGATCTTGTGCGTCATGTAGCGGTTAGGAAGCGGCTCCACTTTTGCCACAGGCGAAATAGCGATCACTTGCGCCTGCCTATCAATCATTTTGAACTGATAACTGAATTCATGATGCGATCCGGAGACCTGGGCAAAAGCGAAAACCAGAGGCACGACGGCAGGAAAATCCTGAACAGTCATCCCATTGTGGATATTGATACATGAAATGGCATCTCGGCGAAGAACGTCCTGTAAGACCCGTTCGCAGAGAATAATGCCTAAAACTTGCGGTACTTCGGACATGTCACTTTGCTCTTTCTGCGTAATTCCCGCTGAATACAAGCTTGTCTGTCCGTGAGAAGAGTGCTTGAATAAAGCAACTCTTGACACCGCCATCGAAGCAAGGCAATTGTACATGATCGATCTTGAAGAGCTCACCTTCGTCCAATCTTTCTGGATCGTCTTCATCCCGATGATGGTGATTTTCTTTGGCTGCCAATGGTTGAACCACGTCTGGGTCTTCCAGCCGCTGCGTTAAGCGTACGTATTAAGCAAGGACAGTTGTCGGGGTGGCGCCAATAAGCCACCCTTTTCGGCATTTCAGGGCCTGCTGTACGGGTGGCGCCATGCGCCGCCCTTACAACTTCACCTTGCCAAGAATGCGCAACTGCGCGAAACAACAGCATGCAAATAAGTCACTAAGAATGCTTGACAGGCTTGCTATCGCGAGATCTTTCCCAGTAGCGTGAAGCATTACTGATCTTCTCTTAAATACATTCCCTAACGTCTCAAACAAAGCGCCATCGCTTAATTTCGCCTGCAAGCATCCTCCCCGGAGGACGTGACTTGCATTGGTTTTCCGGAGGGAAAGCAATGTCATTCACTGAAAGGCTTGTGGCGAGATTTCGCCATGAGCTCAGTCAAACCTTTCGTTCACTTCGTCATCCAAACTACCTGAAATACAGCGGCGGTCAGCTTGTATCTCTTACTGGCAGCTGGATGCAAACGACCGCCTTAGCGTGGATCGCCTACAACCTGACCCACTCCGCGCTGTTCCTTGGCCTAGTTGGACTGTTCTGCAACATCCCCATTCTCCTGCTCAGCATCTTCGGTGGAATGGTGGCAGACCGCTATGACCGTCGTCGCGTGCTGGTTGTCACGCAATGGTTTTCAATGGCGCTGGCTATTGTGCTCACAGCACTTGTCTTCACCGATAGCCTTCAGGTCTGGATGATTCTGGCCCTGTCTATTGCAAGCGGCATCATCAGTGCATTCGAAGTGCCGAGCCGCCAAGCGATCGTCGTCGATCTTGTCAAAGGGCAGGATCTTGTGAACGCCATCAGTCTCAACTCGGTAATCTTCAACAGCACAAGAATACTTGGTCCGGCAATTGGCGCAGTGCTGCTCGGACAGCTCGGACCGTCTGTGTGCTTCGGATTGAATGCCGTCAGCTTCCTGGCTGCAATTATCACGCTGCAGCAGTTAAGGCTGGACAAGCCAGCAAGCGATACGCCTTCTCCGAAAGTGCCATTTGTGGCTGGCCTGCGCGCGGCCTTCGGCGTCAAACAAATACGCGACATCCTGATTCTCACTGCGCTGACGAGCTTCTTCGGCTTCCAGTTCTCGACCCTGTTGCCGGTCTTCGTGAAAGATGTGTTTCACGCCACACCGGAGGCTCTGGGACTGTTAGCTGCAGCTTCGGCGTTCGGCGCTCTTACAGGATCGCTGTTCCTCGCCAGCCGCGGCAGACCTTCTCAGCTGCACCGAAACATCTCCATCGACTCAGTTGGGGTGGCGGTGTCGCTTGGGCTCTTCGCATTTAGCAGCAACCTGTATTTAAGTGCGTTCATCGAAGTGTTCATCGGGATTGCCATCAGCGTCCAGTTGAACAGTCCCA
>Ga0163151_10005215_pt1 | contig 16765 bp, 16 predicted proteins | sample OliLakLV19MP5IB2_FD_145596 | JGI IMG/M metagenome (GOLD analysis project Ga0163151, IMG submission 145596) | Freshwater microbial mat bacterial communities from Lake Vanda, McMurdo Dry Valleys, Antarctica - Oligotrophic Lake LV.19.MP5.IB-2 | ecosystem: Environmental > Aquatic > Freshwater >...
ACTTCTCCCCAAAAGAGCAGCTTGCGGCGGTTGTCGAAAGAGAAGCGGAATGGGTTACGGCAGCCCATCGTGTAAATTTCCGGGCGACCAAGCATGCCTTTTGGCAATTGCTTCAATTCGGGCCAACGTGTTTCCAAAGACTTTTCCGTAAATAAATTTCCCTGCGGACAGATATAACCCCCATCTAAGAGTGGTTTTATCCGCAAAATTTTACCACGCAAATCGTTGGTATTGGAAGAAGATTTTTGGGCATCCCATGCGCTTCTACCGGTGCGTTCGTCGCTAGGTGAATAACCGTCCGAGGCAAATGGGTTGGTGTTGTCGCCCGTGCTGAGGTAGAGATTTCCCGCCGCATCGAACTCGATACAGCCACCTGAGTGACAGCATTCCTGACGTTGTACGGCTACTTGAAGAATGATCTGTTCAGAGGCTCGATCCAGCGTATCGCCCCTGAAAATGAAGCGTGAAAGATTGTTTACAGACTCATTGCCGACGGGAGAATAATAGAGATAAATCCAATGATTATCAATGTAATGCGGGTCGAGCGCTAGCCCCATCAACCCATCTTCGTATTCAGAATGCACAGGCAGTTTGTATGCAATGTTAACCAAACCTGTAGCGGGATCGAATATCTTGATGGCCCCGCGCCGCTCAATAAAAATGATTTTGCCATCGGGCAAAAGATCTAGTTCCATTGGCTCGGTGAGGTCTTCGGCAAGCACGGTTTTTTGGAAGCGCGTAGGATCGGGCGTTTCAGGGGTTCGGCAAGCGGTATAATTCAGGCGTTTTTTTTTTACCAATTGCATAGCGAATGCCACCGAGCACATGTTTCAGGAAGTCCGGCTCCGTATAACTTTCAATCGTATGGCCAAGGGCGGTGTAAAACGCACGCCCCCCGTCATATTCATGAAACCAGGATTACGGGATGGCCCCCACCCTTGCCCTCCCCATTTGGGGAAGAGGAATCCATTGTTCCTCCCTTGTAACTGCTTTCATCAAGACTAAGCAGCACATTTACGTTTGGGTTCAGGTTTTTGAAATTGTACCATTCGTCGTACCGCTGCCAGGTATCTCCCAAATGTCTGGTAGTTGGATGATCCTTTTTTTCAACCCGAAGGGTAGCGGTTTGCTCGGCTGGGTGGCTGCTAAAATAAGCCCCCGCGAGTCCGCCATACCACGTCCAGCCATATTCCGTATCAGTGGCCGAGTGAATGCCAACATAGCCTCCTCCAGCCTGGATGTAGCGTTCAAAATCAGTCTCCTGTTTGGGATTCAGTACATCGCCCGTTGTACAGAGAAACACAATGGCGTTGTAACGACGCAGGTTTTTCTCATTGAAATCGTCAGCATCCTCGGTCGTGTCTACGGCGATGCCGTTTGCATGGCAGAGTTTGCGTAAGGCCGCCGTGGCTATGGGAATATTCGCGTGGCGGTAGCCCTCGGTTTTGGAAAAAAGGAGGATGCGTGGTGGAATATGGTCAGAACAATTTGGCAATAAGAGGGCAAGGGCGAGGAAGGGGAGTAGATTGAGGACGAATTGCGGCATGAAAGGTGCTATGTTTTTGCTTTAGAGGGGGTAAATTAGGCGTAGTTTTTGCTTTGACTCTTATTATTTTTGCCAAAATTCCGATGGACTTAAAATTGGATTAAAAATTGCACTTCATCCCCTTGCCTAGTTGATTTAAAAGGACTTTTGCACCCTTGTCTATTCGTTCAGTTTTGTTTAAAATATTCATAATGAATTTAAAAACTTACTTTCTTGCCGCATTAGCTCTGCTTGTGGGTCTTTTTGGCTGTCAACAGACCAGCACTGACTACCAGCAAAAAGCGAACAACCCCGAATTCATGCATGCAGGCGTTCGCCGCATCACCGACATTATCCGGCACGACATTTTTGCGCCGCCTGTTTCTTCCCGTATCTATGCTTATTCGGCGGTGGCGGCTTATGAGGCCTTGGTGCCGGGCTATCCTGCCTACCAAAGCCTTGCTGGCCAACTTAACGGACTCACCCCCGGCCCAAAACCAGAGACTGGTAAAGAATATTGCTACCCCCTGGCCAGCGCCAACGCTCAGCTCATCGTGGGAAAACAATTGATCTTCTCTGAAGGAGATGTGGATGATTTGAAGGAAAAAATCTTCGAGGATTTCCAAAAAATGAACATGCCCAATGAGGTGTATGATCGGTCCATGGCTTACGGAGAAGCCGTAGCGAAGCACATCTTGGCCTGGTCCAAGGGCGACAATTACGCACAAACACGCAGCGCTCCAAAGTTCACGATTGATGTGGACAGTCCGGCGCGATGGCGTCCAACCCCACCTGCTTATGGAGATGCTCTGGAGCCTTACTGGTGCCAAATGCGAACTTGGGTGATGGATTCTTGCGGACAATTCATATCAGATTCTCCATTTCCATTTGGCACAGACAAAAACAGCGATTTTTACAAACAAGCCCTCGAAGTGCGCGACATCGTGAACAACCTAACCCAGGAGCAAGTGGACATCGCCTGGTACTGGGACGACAATCCGTTTGCCATGGAAGTGAGCGGACACATTGCTTTTGCCAAGAAAAAAATAAGCCCCGGAGGCCACTGGATGAACATCGTAGGACATGCTTGCCGAAAAGCGAATGCGGATATTATTACCTCGGCAGAGGCGTATGTAAAGGTCGCTTGCGCACTCGCCGATGCCTTTATTCTTAGTTGGGATGTCAAATACAAAACCAATCTAATCCGGCCAGAATCTTACATCAACCAATACATTGACCAAAGTTGGCAACCGCTGATACAGACCCCGCCATTTCCTGAACACACCAGCGGGCACAGTACTATTTCGATGGCGGCTGCTGCAACGCTAACTGGTCTTTTCGGCGACAATTTTGCTTTTACTGATAGCACCGAAATGGAATTTGGCATTGGTCCACGCAGTTTCAATTCCTTTTATCAGGCATCTGAAGAGGTGGGGATAAGCCGCCTTTACGGTGGCATTCACTACCGCCGTGGCAATGAAGCAGGCTTGAAATGTGGAAAGGAAATTGGGCAGTACGTGCTGACCGAGCTGAAGACCCGGAAGTAAAGATGAACCAACTTTTTTATACCCAAAAAATAGAAAATGGCTTTGCCGTTTTTGAGGAAGAGGAAGGCCGACACCTGCTTACAGTACTGCGTAAAAAAACGGGTGACCTCCTCCAACTCACTGATGGACAAGGATTTATTTACGAAGCCGAATTAGCTGATGCGGGCAAGCGCCATGTGCTTGCCCGCATCATTTCTAAAACGGAGACCCCAAAGCTACGACCAGCCCGACTCCACATCGGCATTGCGCCGACAAAGCAAATGGAACGCTTGGAGTGGTTTTTGGAAAAAGCCACCGAGATCGGCGTGGACGAGATCACCCCGCTCCTTTGTCAGCGCTCTGAACGAGACAGTATCCGGCTCGACCGTTTGGAGAAAATTCTTGTGTCGGCCATGAAGCAATCTTTGAGGACCTGGCTTCCAAAACTGAACCCGCCTACACGGTTTCAGGATTTTGCAGAAAAAACAAGCGAGGCGCAAAAACGCCTCGCCTGGTGCTCTGAGGAGCCTTTGCCTCATTTAAAAACCACGCTTTCCCCCCTGCAAGATGCTGTGATAGCCATTGGCCCGGAAGGTGACTTTTCGCCCGAAGAAGTCCAAATTGCATTGGCAAACGGCTTTCAAGGAGTTAGCCTCGGGCAAGCCCGCCTGCGCACGGAAACCGCAGGGCTGATGGCTGTTGGGGTGTTTGAGATATTAGGATATTGAGCCAATATCCTAATATCTCAATATCCTAATACCTCATTGACCAATAAGTATTGTTGCTGTTTTGCCACTTCCCATAATGACAACTTTGGCATTGGAGGAGGCAGCCAATTCTCGTTGTGCCTTAATTTGCTCGTACTGAAGGAGTTTGTCGGTCAAGGTCGAAGTCAGGATACGTTGGTAATCCGAAATACCCTGTGCTTCCACACGCTTGCGGTCTGCTTCCTGGCGCTCTTTGTCGAGCACGAATTTCATTTTTTGCGCCTCCTGTTCTGCATTAATTTTTGATTCGATCGCGAGTTTGACTGATTCGGGCAGCGTGATATTCCGAATCAAAATGTCTTCCAAAACGATGCCTCGATCCGCAAAGTCCTTCTGAATGGTCTGCGTGATTTTTTGTTGAAACTCCTCGCGCTTGGTAGAGTAAAGTGCCACTGCGTCATAAAAAACCGCATTGTCACGGATTTTGGTGCGTGCAAGTGGACGGATAATTTTATCCGTGATAACTTCTCGATTACCCGTGTTGCGCAAAATTTCGGGCGCCTTGTCTGGTATAATATGGTACAACACCGAAAGATCAATAATCACCTCCAAGCCATCTGCAGCAAGCACCCGGATAGCATCGTCACCCTTCATTGCTCCTTCGTCGCGTACGGCAGACATCGTATAGTTTTGAGTACGGACATCAAATTTTTTAACCTCCACAAGTGGGTTCACAAAGTTCAAACCTTCAGTCAGCGTACCCTCTTGAATTTTGCCAAAAAGGGTTTTCACGCCAACCTCACCTGGTTCAATTTGCACAAAACAAGCAGTGGAAATACCCAGCAGGATGATTGCCAGGCCAATATACCGAGCCGTTTTTCCGACAGTAGCAAAATTGGGGTTGGCTTTGGCAAGGGATGCCCCGAGCACGACGGCAAAAATGCCGAGAAAGATAAAAAACATGGTTGTGATTGTTTGAATAGTTAGAAATTTGGACGCTACTTGTTGGCCGAACTTTTCAGGATGATAAAAAATGTGGTACCAAGCGTAACCGATACGACCACCAGCAATGGCCAGCTGCCCAGTCCTTCGGCTTCGCCGTTTACAATGCTAATGGTACGCCAAACAAGAAATGCGAAAAGCAGCATCACAAAGGCCTTCATTGTTCGGATGAGCCTGGTTGCCAGTGTGTATTGAAACGCAGCGTTTTCAAGTGTGATTTTTACCAGATAATTGAAACTTTCTGGTAGGCGGTTAATCAGTGTCATGAAAATATACAACACGAGTCCCACCACCGGGAGCACCCACAAGGTTGTTTTCGAACCGAAGCCATCGGGACTGCCATTGAAATTGTAATGCGTTGGGATTTGCTCAGACAATTGGCCGTAATTAAGCGCATCTACAACGAAAAGCAGCAGCAGGCTGAACACTGCTAGCCCTTCCAAAGCATAGTCGAGCGGCCGCAATGGGATGGTGATTTTGGGGCGTTCAGATTTAGTCAATGTTGCCATTCGTACAGAAAGTTGATTAGGTTTGTAAATCCGGCTCAAATGTGTGCAAATAGTACGACGCAACGCAGTTTTTTTTGAGCAGAATCCGGCAAAACTCGGCCAGTTGTTTGCAAAAGGGCATGAGCCAATCACTCAGAGGGCGCAAGTGGAGCCTCAAACACCACCTCTACCACATCCTCCACTTTCAAGCCGAAAAGGGTAGCAGCCCGACCCATGTTTACCGCTATTTCAAGAAAACCCGCCGTGTTGAAAAGGCAAAGTTGCTCGCCCACTGCCACATCGCAGTAATTGCCTGAAAGTTGGGTTATTGGGTCATTTCGTTTGAAAAACAGGGAAAATGGCCGCTCATGTGCAGCCGTTTCAAAAACTTCCCGGCGAATATTGACCACCACATTCTCAAAATTATCCACATGAATCACCGTACCCCGAATTTGTGTAGGCGTGATGACAGGCTGGATACTGATACGCTCTAGCAATGGAGCGGCATGGTCGCCCAATTCCTCGAAGGGCTTGCCCTCGGCCAAATGTTCCACAGCAATAGAAAAAATATTTTTCACTGCAAAATGCTCCGCAGGGTCGGCAGCAAGGTTGCGCAGATCTGTGGGCTCGAGGTCGCTGAAAAGCAAGGAGAGCAAACCATTGTCGGGCGCGAGGAAAAAATGCCCTTCGTACCGCGCGACCACAAAGCGAAAATCTTGCTGATAGACGCAGTTGACCCCAATCAAATGTATGGTGCCTTCGGGGAACTCTCGCCACATATTGGCGACTACAAAAGCCCCCCGCACAATGTCGAAAGGAGTGATGTCGTGCGAAATATCTACCAGATGGAGCGATGGCACACGTCGGAGCAAAGCGCCTTTGAGTGCGCCTACATAAAAATCCTGTGTGCCAAAATCGGTGGTAAGGGTAATGAATTGCATTTTGGTTACTGGTAGATCGGTGATTGGTTACTGGTAGATCGGTGATTGGTTACTGGTAGATCGGCAGATAGATGATTGGTTATTGGCAGATAGATGAAACCCTTTTTCTAATTTTTCTGTTTAAAAAAATCTGCCCGCAATAGCTTAGTTTTGTGGGCGGAAGCAAACAACGTTTTTTATCAAGAGCATGGAGGCGCGGCACTGAATTTTTACCTTGAAAATCAAATCAATGGTGCCGTTACCCCTCCCGCTACTTCAAAACTCTGAGGGTAAAAATTTGAGCGAAATCATTCTCACCATCGAGGGCATTGACCCTCTCGAACTCTTCGGCGAAAACAACGCAAAGTTAAATCTTTTGCGCAAAGCCTATCCAGATGCCACCATCACTTCGCGTGGCAACAGCTTGAAAATCACAGGCGAAAAGAAAGACGCACAAGCAGCCAAGGCCAAATTCGAGATGATGGCTCGCTACCTCCGTGAGCATCACGAACTTCCTGTACAAACAGTAGAGGACCTTCTCGGCGGCGAAAACCCTTTTGAGGTGCGGATACCCGTCTTTGGCGATGGCTCTGGCAGCAATGTCATCCTCTACGGGCGTGAAGGTCGCCCAATCAAGGCCAAAACCCGCAACCAAAAACTAATGATCGAGGTGTGCGACACCAACGACATTCTCTTCGCGCTCGGTCCTGCAGGTACGGGCAAAACTTACACGGCTGTAGCCCTTGCCGTGCGTGCACTGAAAAACAAACTCGTCAAAAAAATTGTGCTCACCCGTCCCGCTGTGGAAGCTGGTGAGAACCTTGGCTTTTTGCCTGGCGACCTCAAAGACAAGGTGGACCCCTACCTCCGTCCGCTCTACGATGCGCTCGACGACATGTTGCCCATGGACAAACTCAATTTTTTCATGGAAAATCGCGTCATCGAAATCGCGCCACTTGCCTTTATGCGCGGGCGCACACTCGACAACGCTTTTATCATTCTCGATGAAGCGCAAAATGCAACGCCCCTGCAAATCAAGATGTTCCTAACGCGCCTCGGCCCATCGGCAAAGTGCATCATTACGGGGGATATGACCCAGATTGACTTGCCGCACCACCAAAAAAGCGGACTCCGCCAAGCCGTTGAAATCTTGGACGGTGTGGATGGCATCGCTAGTGTGCACCTCACTACGGAGGATGTGGTGCGTCACCGACTGGTGAAGGAAATCATTAAGGCTTATGAGAAGGTGGATGCTGAAGAACGTGCCAAACGAGATCGCAAAAAAGCGGAGCAAGAGGCAGGAACCGACCCAAAACACTCGGAAATTCCTGCAGCAACCGCAGCAGAAAACTAAGAGGCGGTCTAAGCCTGCGTTTTCAGGCCCAATCCGGATTCTTGGCTCAGTATAATTTTTCCATCCTCTAAAACCGGCATCTCGAAAGGGTTGTTTCGGATGAGCCAGCAGCCGTCTACGTCGGCGTAATCGCAAAGCGGGGCAAGTAATGCCGCCGCCGAAATACCGCAGGAGGTTTCCGTCATGCAGCCCACCATGAGTTTCAAGCCTTTTGCACGGGCCGCTTTGGCTGCACGAAATCCTTCGGAGATTCCCGTGCATTTCATGAGCTTGATGTTCACACCATGAAAACAATCGGCCACCTGATCGAGATCGGCAAGTCGTTGGAATCCTTCGTCTGCGATGATGGGCAAGGGCGAGCGAGCACTCAACCAAGCAGCAGCGTCAAGGTCGTTTTTTAGAAAAGGCTGCTCGACAATTCGCACGTTTTGCTCAGCCAGCCAAAATACAAGATCTAGTGCTATTTCTCGGTTTTTCCAGCCTTGGTTCGCATCGGCGTAGATCGGTTTGTCGGAAATTTCGCGGATGGTGCGGATGATTTGGCGGTCATCTTCAGAGCCGAGTTTGATTTTAATAATTTGAAAATCATCGGCTTCCAGCATTTTTTGGCGCAGAACTGCTGGTTCGTCTATGCCCAATGTGAAGCTTGTGGGCGGCATTTTATTCGGCTCTATACCGAGCAATTGCCAGAGTGGGCGGCCCTCCATTTTGCCCCAAAGATCGTGCAATGCTATGTCCACCGAGGCTTTGGCTGCGTAGTTGCCGGGGGCGAGGGCGTCTATTTCAGAAAGGATGATTTGAATGGAACTTTCGGAAAGATTTAAACTTTTGGAAAGTTGATGCAACATTACTGTAGCCTGGCTCAAGAAAGCCGCCGCCGTATCGTGGTTTTCACCATAATATGGAGGCATTGCAGCCTCCCCATAGCCCACAAAACCTTCGAAATGAATTTCTGTCAACATCGCGTTGGTATTCGCACGCGACCCCGTGGCCAGGCGAAACGGGTGGCGGAGTTCAAGTAATATTGGATGGAACAAGAGTTTCATTTTTGTGTTTTTTGGGCAAATTTGAACCAGCAAATTCATTTGTCCTAATTTTGCCCTGATATGGAAAAGAAAGAACCCTTCAACATTGTTGTGAACGGCGGCAAGCATGAGTTTGCCGTCCAGCCCGACGAAGCTAAAAACTTGGATATTGTGCCTGACGGTGAAGGTGCTTTCCATATCCTGCATCAGGGCCGTTCTTTTCACGCCGAACTTTTGGAGGCAAATTATGCAGCAAGGCAATTTGTTTTCAAGATAAACGGCGTAAAATACACGCTCCATATTGCCGACCAATACGAACGGCTCTTACAAAAACTTGGGCTAAATGCAGGAAGCAGTCAAAAGCATAACACCCTGAAAGCCCCTATGCCCGGTCTGGTCCTCAATGTGATGGTTGAGCCAGGGCAAGTCGTCAGCAAAGGCGATCCGCTGCTCATTCTTGAAGCCATGAAAATGGAAAATGTGATAAAAGCCGCCAATGACGGAACGATAAAATCAGTAGCAGTGCAAAAAGGCGCGGCGGTAGAAAAGGGGCACTTGTTGCTTGAGATGGAATGATGCGCATAGCAGCATTGGCTAAGAATCTTTAGACAACCTCGTATAAAAGACTGGTTGCAACACTTTGTACAGCAATAATTTTGATGAAAAAAATATATCTGTTCTTACTCTTCTCTTTTGGCTTCACCCATTTTGTCTTATCGCAAAAAGTGCAGTTGAACGAAGACCCAAGAGTGGCGCAATTGATGAAAACCTGGGTGAATGCCAACCGCGCCGAGCCAGGCATTGAAGGTTGGCGTGTACAGATCATGGCCTCTACAGACCGTACACAAGTAGAACAAGGCCGCACACGTTTCCGTGGCGAGTACCGCGAAGTGGCCGCTAACTGGGTGCAAGAGCAGCCCTATTACAAACTGCGCGTGGGCGCATTCCGCACCAAACAGGAAGCCTTGACATTCATCAGCCTGCTCACGGGTTGGCCTGGTGCATACCCTGTTAAAGACGCCAAAATTCATCCGAGAGACTTTTTGGAGCAATAATTATGACAAACCAGAACCTCCCGCTTTTTGGTTTCGACCGCCTCACCCTGGGGCTTTACCTTGCATTGGTTGCAGTGGGTTGGCTAATGGTTTTTGCGGTCACTTACAATCCCGAAACGCCCAAGGCTTTTCTTGACATGGGGCATACAGCAGGCAAGCAGTTGGCATTCATAGTGTTATGCTTGGTGATGATGTTTTTGATACTATTGGGCGACTGGTCTTTTTGGCGGACACTGGCCTTGCCATTTTATCTGGTCACTGTTCTACTGTTGCCGGGCACACTCATTTTTGGACGTGAGGTGAACGGGGCGAATGCCTGGTATCATATCGGAGGCTTCACTTTCCAGCCCTCTGAAATTGCCAAATTTGGCACCTGTCTTGCCATGGCAGCATTTCTCAGCAGCCCTGGCGTAGACTTGCGGCAATGGCGCGACAGAATTATTGCGTTCGGCATTTTTCTTATACCTACGGTGCTCATTTTGCTGCAAAGCGACACTGGTTCGGCTTTGATTTTCTTTTCCTTCCTGCTCGTTTTGTACCGGGAAGGGCTTTCTCCTGTGCTGTATGCGCTCGGTTTTGGCGCAGCGGCTTTGGCTATATTAGGATGGAAATTCGAACAGCCCGCCTACACCGCCGCTTGCTTGATAGCGATAGTCAACTTTCTCCTAATCAATCGTTTCCGCGAACACAAACGTATTTGGCGGTGGGTGTTGGTTGCGCTCCTTCCGCTTATAATCTGGTGGATTCCTGTAATAAATGGGGTGTTGGACTGGCTGAGCATCGAAATAGCTGAGCATCAAAAATATTGGCTCATGCTTGTGCCGCAGCTTGTATTTTTCATCGCGGCGTTTTTCCCCAACTATTGGAAGAAAAACAACTTGATACAAAGCCAATTGCGAATTTGGGTAGTTCTGCTTGTGCTTTCCGTATCGCTCGTTTTTGCCGCCAACGCTTTTCTAAACCTTCTTCCATCACACCAGCAACAGCGTATCAAAATTTGGTTGCGCCCCGGTGTAGCCGAAGCCAATTCGCGTGGTGCGGGGTACAACCTCATACACTCCAAAATGGCCATCGGATCTGGCGGACTGCTTGGAAAAGGCACTTTGGAGGGCAACATGACCAAATTGAAATACGTGCCAAAGCAAAGCACCGATTACATTTTTTGTACCGTGGGTGAAGAGCAGGGCTTTCTGGGGGTGCTGGGATTGATCGGTCTGTTTCTGTGGCTGATGTGGCGAATCACGTTTTTAGCAGAGCGACAGCGCTCCAATTTTTCGCGCATTTATGCCTATTGCGTGGTAGGAATTATCTTCGTTCACGTTGTCATAAATATTGGTATGACCATGGGTTTGATACCGACCATTGGTATCCCGCTGCCATTCGTCAGTGCAGGCGGTTCTTCGCTTATCGGATTCACGTTGATGATTGCTGTGCTATTGAAATTGGACAGCAACCGGAATTTAGCTTAATAGACTTTGGTTTGAAATGTTTGAGGCGTTTGAATTGTTAGGCACCTCAAACAATTCAAACGCCTCAAACATTTCAAACCAAAATCACTGTTATTTCCGTATCAAAATCTCCCCTCCCGTTTGCCCATTCTCCAAGGTTATTTGTATTCGATAGGCTGCTGTAGCTTCCTCTATTTTATTGAAAATTAACACCCTGGAAAGTCCTGCGGGCAAATTCTCTTTTTCCACTGCCTTTATTTTTTTGCCAGATAAATCAAAAACATCGAAGCGAACAGTCGTGGGTTCGTCCAGTTCAATTTCGGCAAAAACCACCCCATCCGATGGGTTGGGAAAAAGTCGGAATGGCACAGTACCCGCAACAGGTTCGCGAACAGCGGAGCTACCGGTGTTCTCAAAAAAAATCAGCACATCATCCCCTTCATCTGTACCTGTGATGTCCAAATCGCCGTCGCCGTCGCGGTCGTGCAGAATGGCGCAGGAAGCATTGAGCGAAGCCGGAAGGATATCAACCTGGGTAAAAGCGCCTGCGCCGTTGTTCTCGAACACCGAATAATTGTTGCTGTCGTAACTACTTGTCACAAGATCAACATCACCATCGCCATCAAGGTCGCCCGCATCAATGGCCAGCGGGAAAATATGGTCGTTGGCGGAGAGATTGACGGGAGTAGAAAGCCCGCCTTGGCCGTCGCCAAAAATTATGGCGGTCTTGTTTCCCTGAGAATTGGCCGAGGCCACGTCAGCAAAACCATCGCCGTTGAAATCAGCAGCACAGATCATCCAGGGATTTCCTGTCACCTGTCTTTCTGACGAAAAATTGAAGCCGCCAAGTCCGTCGCTGAGGTAGAGCGCAACTTTTTGGCTGGTATAAAAACCTATAAAAAAATCAGCGATGCCATCGTTGTTCGCATCGGCCAGCGCCAAGGCGCTTTCTCCATTGCCCGCGGGGTTGAACAAACTGAGTACAAACGTTCCATCTCCTTGGTTGTCAAGGTGGTTCATGGTGCCGTCGTTGCGGTTAGCGGTCAGAATATCGTCGTCGCCATCAAAGTCAAAATCGCCTACGAGTACTGCACGGGTGGCATTTCCGGTGGTGTATTTGTCCACTTGAGGAAATCCGCCTTGTCCGTCGCCAAAGAGCACACGGGTCTCATTGTTGTGGGCTGTGGTGATCACCAAATCAATTTCGCCGTCGTTGTCAAAATCGCCCGCTTCACTGGGACTGGCCGAGCCTGTACCCATGTCTAGTGGTGCGCTGGTAATGGGGAATTCTCCCGCACCGTTGTTCAGGAGAATCCGCACGTCATCGGTTTGCTCATTGACGGCGGTGATATCGCTGTGCCCGTCGTTGTTGAGGTCGCCCGCGTAAGCACCGTACGTTTGAATCCAGGATTCACCGGGCAGTCGAAGTTCGATGGTTTTGACCTTGCTTTGCTGCAAAGAGCCGGGCGCGGTTTTTATGCCATATTGCCAAAAATAGCCTTTTTCAACAGGCGTTCCGAAGGCGGAGCGGAGTTTTTTATTGACCGAAACCGTGACCATTTCTCCCGCAAAAAACGGCTGTGAAGGACTGAATACAATCCGCTTGTTGGCATCTTCCAATACGAAACTACCCGATGCCGGGCCTGACCATCGGCCAAAAACGCGGATCGAAGCGGCGGAGACTGAAGCAGGGTCGAGTGCCGCATCTAATTGAATCACAATGCTTTGCGAGGGCGATGCGCCGCCTGCCATATTTGTGGGGGATATGGTTTGGACCAGGGGGCTTTGTGCGAAGGTGTATAGAGAATGACAAAGGAGGATGAAGAGTAGCAGTGGGCGCATGATGGGAAATTAATTTGTTTGTTGCAAAGATGGATGTTCTGGCGTTGCTGGGGTAGGTGATTTTGGCAAGTTGTGTACTTTTGAGACTGTTTTTTCAGACTAAACCATGGCTCGCGCTAAAAAATCCAAATCAACCACGACTCTTCCTTTTTGGAAAAGAATCACTCCCGATGGGTGGGTTGGGATTGCATTTGGCGTGGTTGCAATAATTGTTGGTGGTTATTTTGCCTATCCATCATTTGTGGCTGATAGTATTGAAATAAAGGAATACGAGAAGAAAAAAACAGAAGCCGTATCTCCGCCAACCACAGGCTGCGGATTTCCTCCTTATTTTGTGCGGGATACGTTATATGTGTTGATAACATGCTTTGAGGACCCCGAGGATGCGAATGCTGGAAACCCTTATGGCATTGGTATAGAACGTCGTATTGATATTTTATCTGACAGCCTAAACCTCCCTATTGTATTCTGCTACCGAAAGGACTTGTCTCCAAATCAGCGGCGGGATGCTGATCTTTTACGCGAAAAGTTTCGAGCAGATTTAGTCATTTGGGGTAAACTTAAAAATGCATCGTCTGAATGTAATGTCTATGGTTTTTGCTTGCAGTTTGAGATTTCGGATTCTCTTATTAAGTATGCCGTAGGTAAAGTTTCAAAACCAAAACTTGATGATTATCAATTCGGTATTTCTGGTGATAATTTTGAAACAGTGTTGATTCGAATGGGTAGTGAGCTCTTTGACCAATGGCTAGTAGATATGTCCGATTTGAAAGTGAAAAAGCAAAAACCAAATGTATATGCAGTTGAAGAAGGGTTGGATTCAAAGAAAAAAGCAAAGGCATATTCTACGAACGCCGATATTCAATATAGTCTTGGGCGTTTTACCGAAGCCATCGCAGAACTTGATAAGGCTATTGCCATTGACTCCCAAAATTCAACTTTTTATGCTCACCGAGGTGTAGCTAAATGTAAATTAGATCGCTATTCGGAAGCTATAGCAGACTTTGGCAAGTCCATTTCAATAAACCCCAGAGATGGAGGCTCTTACAGTAACAGAGGCGCGGCCAAATGGAAATCAGGTTACAAAGATGAAGCCATCGCTGACCTTGACCATGCCATCATTATCAATTCAAAAAATGCAGATGCATACTACAACCGAGGCTTTGTGAAAGGGAATTCTGGTCATCATGCTGAAGCCATAGCAGATTTTGATACAGCTATCGCTTTAAACCCTAATTATACACTTGCTTACAACGAACGAGGTTTCTACAAAGGATTGTATATAGGACCTACAGAAGCCATAGCCGATTTCGACAAAGCTATTGCCATTAACCCCAAGGATTTACTAGCGTATCAATATAAAGCTTTTGCCAAATACAAATTAGGCAACTATGCCGAAGCTATTTCCAACTATGATAAAGTCATAGCCATTGACTCCCAAAATGTAATAGCGTATGCCAATCGAGGCACTCTCAAAGGGAAACTAAACCGGCATACCGAAGCTATCGCTGATTTCGATAAAGCTATTGATATTGACCCCAAATTCGCACTCGCATATTACAACCGTGCATCTGCTAAGCGTGAAAAATGGCAGATTTGGGGATGTATTTCGGATTACCTTCACGGGTTTTGGCTTGATCCCTCAAAAGCATGGGAACTGTACCTTTTAATAATGGCCCTTATCTATTTCTGGAAATTCAAAACCATCAACCACAACCTCCGCCGCCTTTTCACCTTCCTCTCCCAAGCCCTAAAAAAAGCCCTGCGCCGAGCCTGATCACAAATCCAGTATCTTTGTCAAACAAAAAAAACAGAACCATGTCTTCTCTCAACGTCCCACTCACCAATGCCCAACTCGAAGTGGTGCAATTGTTTAGCCTAAACCTCTCGGAGGAGGAGTTGCAAGAGTTGAAACGTCTGCTCATTGCCTACAAAGCCGCTCGCTTGTTTCGTAAGGCCGATGAAGTGTGGGAAGCCCAAGGCTGGAGTCAGGACACAATGGATCAATTCCTGCAAGCCCATTTGCGCACACCTTACAAATCGCAGCAGGCCTACCTGGCAAAAATAAGTGCTGACAAATCGTGAAGGTAGTCCTTGATATCAATGTGTTACTGGTAGCGATTTCTCCAAAATCAAAGAATCGCTGGCTTTTTGATTCGTTCCTCAATGGCGACTACACGCTGTGCGTCACTTCAGACATTCTGGAAGAGTATGCCGAAATCATCGAGCGCCAAATGGGGGCTGAGATTGCAGAAATGCCCCTGGATTTATTGCTCATGTTGCCCAATATTCAATTGGTTCACAAATACTTCTACTGGCAATTAATTGAACAAGACCCAGACGACAACAAGTTTGTGGACTGCGCAGTTGCTGCAAGCGCTCAATACCTTGTTTCAGAAGATCGCTACTTTCAGCTCCTTAAAAAATTCGGATATTTTGGTATTGAACTGCTCAAGTTAGATGAATTCAAGCAACATTTGGCCATTGCCAATTCGACCAAAATCTAAAGTAACCCACTCCACCACCACTCTTGACCTTCCAGCTCCTCCATACCGACCCAAACTCCCGCGCCCGTGCCGGCCAGCTCGAAACCGACCACGGCACGATCAATACTCCCATTTTCATGCCCGTCGGCACGGCGGCCACCGTCAAAGCCGTGCATCAGCATGAACTTCGCGACGATATCCACGCCCAAATCTGCCTTGGCAATACTTATCACCTTTATCTGCGCCCTGGTCTGGATGTGTTGCGTGCAGCTGGTGGCATCCACGGCTTCAATGGCTGGCAAGGCCCTGTGCTGACCGATAGCGGCGGCTATCAGGTCTATTCACTCGCGCATCGGAGGAAGATCAAAGAAGAAGGTGTCACCTTCCAAAGCCATATTGACGGCTCGAAGCACACGTTCACCCCGGAAAATGTGATGGACACCCAGCGTATCATCGGGGCTGATATCATCATGGCCTTTGATGAGTGTACCCCTTATCCTTGCGATTTTAAGTATGCCGAAAAATCGCTCGGGCTCACGCATCGCTGGCTGGAACGGTGCATCGAACGCTTTGACAACACCGAACCAATTTACGGCCACAAGCAGGCATTTTTTCCTATTGTGCAGGGCAGCACCTACCCGGAATTGCGAAAAATTTCTGCCGAAACCATCGCCTCCCACGGTCGTGAGGGCAATGCCATCGGCGGACTGTCAGTCGGTGAGCCTGCCGAAGAAATGTACTCAATGACCGAATTGGTTACGGAAATTCTACCCAAGGACAAGCCCCGCTACCTAATGGGCGTTGGCACTCCCGAAAATATTTTGGAGGGCATCGCCCGCGGCATTGATATGTTCGACTGCGTATTGCCCACCCGAAATGCACGGCATGGAATGCTGTACACCGCTGAAGGGATCATCAATATCCGAAACCAAAAGTGGCAGACCGATTTTTCGCCGATTGACCCCGATAGCACGGTACACTCCAGCCGCACCCATACAAGAGCCTATTTGCGCCACCTTTTTGTTTGCAACGAAATTTTGGGGATGCAACTGGCAACCTTGCAAAACCTTGGCTTCTATCTTTGGCTCGTCGGGGAAGCCCGTACGCGCATCCTGGACGGTACTTTTTTAACCTGGAAAAACGAAATGGTGAAAAAGCTGAGCCGGAGGCAGTGATTGGTTTGCCGGTGATTGGTGAATTGGTGATCGGTGAATTGGTGCCCTAAGACCAACGGACCAAAGATTCCTCCCTTTATATTTGGGGAGTGTTCAAAAATCTGTGTCAACTGCTGGTTACACCCCCTACCCCTAAAGGGCAATGTCGTTGACTTAAGGGTTTGTGTGTATAAAAGGGGCGTAGCCTCGACACCGTTTATAGAACAATATTT
>Ga0163151_10005218_pt1 | contig 16760 bp, 17 predicted proteins | sample OliLakLV19MP5IB2_FD_145596 | JGI IMG/M metagenome (GOLD analysis project Ga0163151, IMG submission 145596) | Freshwater microbial mat bacterial communities from Lake Vanda, McMurdo Dry Valleys, Antarctica - Oligotrophic Lake LV.19.MP5.IB-2 | ecosystem: Environmental > Aquatic > Freshwater >...
CCATTAACAGGAGTAAACTTACAAAGTGCATCGCTTGATACTGGAATACTTACACTCACCTTTAACGACCCACACAATAAAACTGGAGGTGGCTCATGCCGTGTAGCAATACTTAGAAGTGAAATAGAAGCGACAGCAAAACAGTTTGGAGGAGTAAACTCTGTACGCTTTTTACCTGAAGAACTATTCCAGCCTTAATAGTAGGCGCTTGTTTTTCACTGCATATTCGTCTTGGTGTGGGTGGCCTACGAAATTAAAGGGGTACGGCTCACAGTCACCTTTAATAGTTCGAGAATTATTCAAATCTGGTATAACAGAAATATGTCATTAGAAAAAAACTTTTTTGAGCAGGAATCTGAAGTTCTAAAACTTAGGGTAGACATTCCTTTAATTAGAACTCAAGAAGGTCAATCACCTGAGGATGAAAAGGTGCCTCTTGACCCCTTGTGGGTTGATTTTAGGTATGGTGAAGATAAAGAAAAAGGAATTAAAAGTGATGGAATAGAGACATTTGTTATTTCTCCGATAAGTGAAAGAGATTTATTTTCTAATGAATATATAAATTGTACTGGAATAGTAGGAATCGGTCGAGATAAAATAACTGGTAAAGAAATTGCCTTTCTAAGCCATCAAGATCCTGATTATTTACTACATAGAAAGGGAAATCCTGAGAATCTTAAAAAGTTTGTTGAGGAGTTTAAAAAAACACTAACAGAGCTTGTTGATAGATCAGATGAAGAAACCGTAGAAGTTACTTTATTTGGTGGAAATGATGATCCTTTAGATTCTTTACCAAAGAAGACTTCTGACTACGTGAATGTTGTGCAAATATTAAACGAAGCCACTAAAGATATTATCGGATACAAACCGACCATTGTCATGGGTCCAAACCATGGAGAAGGAGCTATTGATGTTACTGTTATTGTTCAAGAAAGAAAAATAATTATTGAAAATTATTGAAAAGTAGATTGCCAAGAGCTGTTTATCTAGATTCGTTTCCTGGTTAAGTAAGAACGGTTATTACTTTACCGTGCTTGCTTGACTCAAGAATCTTCTTATGTAAATTTAAACAAGGGAAAAGGCGACTGACCCCTTTAATTCCCACTGAGAATGTATTCTGAAAACAGACACCAACAACCAGTGTGGGGAATAGGAACAGCCACCATTTAATTTTATACTATTTGGTTTGTCCACCATTTGATAACTCAATACCTACGAAGATTTAGTGGGTGGTTTTGTTTACCCTGTATTCAAGCCCCTAAACAGCCCTGTGTACGCTTTTCCAAGCCTATTCAGGGCTTTTTACGTTGTCTTGGCCAATACCCACTAATTTGCACCAATTCGAACCTTCAAAGTATCAAGTAATAAAAGATAAAACCCCGCATTACGCGAGGTTTCGTCACTAGGGCTCCGCGAGCAGGATTCGAACCTGCGACCAACTCCTTAACAGGGAGCCGCTCTACCAGCTGAGCTATCGCGGAATATTGTTATTTCAATCTAATCCTATACAAGGAAACAATTTTAAGCCAATGACCTACCAAAACAGCTATCGCGGAATATTGTTATTTCAATCTAATCCTATACAAGGAAACAATTTTAAGCCAATGACCTACCAAAACAGCTATTGTCCTAGATTTTAAAACATCCCGAACAGAAAGAATAATATACAATACGACTATGTATATCAAGGTTAAAGTTAACACGAGCTCTAAAAGGGAAGTTATAGAAGAAGAAAGGCCTGACCATTTCACCATTGGCGTAAAAGAACCAGCTAAGCAAAATTTAGCTAATACTAGGGTTAGGCAAATTATCGCTGATAAATTTAAGGTTTTAATTTCCTCTGTTCGTATAATAAATGGGCATCATAGCCCATCAAAGTTAATTGTGGTGGATATTGGCGATGATTTTGGGTAAAATATACATATGAAAATATCTTACAAAACTAAAGATATGTCTATGACTCGAGCAATTGAAGATTATGCTGACAAAAAGTTTTCTGCTATGGATCGTTTTATTGATCAAAATGATCAAAGTGTTTTGTGTGAAGTTGAACTTGGAAAAACCACCAGACATCATAAGTCAGGAGATTTTTTTCGTGCAGAAATCAATCTTCATATTGCCGGTAAAGACCTCTATGCCGCTTCTGAAAAAGAAGATTTATATTTCGCCATAGATGAGGTAAAAGATGAGATAATCCAGCAAATCACCTCACATAGAAATAAAACCACTACTCTAATGCGGAAAGGCGCGCTTCAAATTAAAAATATGGTAAGGGAGTGGACTCCAAGAAGGTGGAGAAAATAATTAGTAACTGGATACTAATGAACTTAAATTCAACTGTAAGAAATGAAATAACAATAGGGGTTTTGATCGGCGGCCTTTGCGTCGCAGTAATTTTGTGGTTTTTAGTTTACACACAAGAAAAACTTGATACGTTCGCGTCTTTTACAACTTATCCCGGAGTTGAAATTGGCCGCTAACTAAATTAAACCTTTTTCGAATTCTTTGAAGTTCATCTGCTTTCCTCCTTCTGGAATAATTTGATCAAGAATCAGTAAATCATTTTCTATGTGAGCGCTTTTTATAATAATTCTTTTCGTGCCATTTTTTGTGTTAAAGAATGTGAAAGCGTTTGGCCAGCCAGAGTATGCTTTAATCTTTCTGAGATTTTCTTCTGGTTTATCTGAGAGGTCTATTAGAGCGTCCTCTTTACTTATTTTTTTTGTAAATGTTGCTTTTGAATGATCTTGAGGGTTTTCCTTTAGTTTGCCACTTATCCATTTTGGGATGGTATCTGCTAAAAGCCTTCCTCCTTCATGGGCTAGAATATTTTCAAGATCTTTTGAGTATGGTGGCCAGTCTTTTATTTCAATTTGTTTTTGCTCGATTATTGGGCCATGGTCCAGCTCTTCATCAATTAGCATTATTGTGACTCCGGTTTCTTTTTCTTTGAGGATCGCTCCTTGGATAGGGGATGAACCTCGTAGTTTTGGTAAAAGGGAAGGGTGGATATTTAAAGTTTTTTTGTTTGGATACTCTAGAATATCCTTAGGGATTATTTTCCCATACGCTGCAACTATGAATAAATCCCAACCCAATTCTGGTTCTTTTTGTTTTATAAAAGACATAGCTTCTCCATCTCTTAAGGTTTTTGGTTGATAAATTTCTACATTGTGATCCTGGGCCCATTTTTTTGTTTCTGGTGCCGCAACAATAAGATGCCTACCTTTTGGCTTATCTTCTTGGCATATTATCAATTTTGGTACAAGTTTTTTTTCAAACAATTCGTCGAGAATGATTTTGGCGAATTCCGGTGTGCCAAAGAATATAAATGAGGGGCTATGATCCATGGCTTTCTTTGTCTTTTATTGATCGACGTTTATATTCCTCAGGAAGAATTTCTTCAAGTTTTTCTGCGGTATCTATAAAAAGAACTCCATCAAGGTGATCTGTCTCATGTTGGAAAATTTGTGCCATGAGGCCAGATGCGCCCCTTGCCAGTTTGTTTCCATTTTCGTCATATGCTTCTAGTTGAACTTTTTGTGACCTAGAAACTTTTCCATAAAGATACCTTACAGATAGACATCCTTCTTCCATTAATTTTTTCTCTTTGGACCTTTTTGTGATTTTTGGATTTATAAAAACTATGTCTGGGTATATTTTTTCTTCTTCTTCATTTTCTCCTTTCATGTAGGCAACAGCTTTTCCAGATACTACAAAAATTCTAAGGGATACCCCAATTTGGGGTGCGGCAATCGCCACTCCATCGTCTTGAGAGGCGAGAGCGGTCTTCATGTCTTTTAGGATTTTTTGTATTTCTGGGGATACAATTTTTTTAACCGGGACCGGCTTTGCAATTGCCCTTAGTATTTTATTATTTTTGTTTAGGATTTTAACCATATTACTCAAAAGTATCATAGGAGACTTTCAGGGTCCACTCTTATTGTAACTGAAGGCGGCAGGGAAAGAAGCTTCCCTAAAAGCTCAGTATTTGGCCATTCAGTTGGCTCTTGTCTTATCAGAATTTGAAAAATTGGGTTACCTTTACGGCTCGGTGAGAAGGCCTGATAAACTTTCGGTTTAAATTCATCTAACAAATTAGCTATTTTTTCAGCTTCCTCTTCTACAGCAGGCCTCCTTCCTTCTACTGATATTTTTATAAAAATAGAATAAGGAGGGTATAAAAACGTTTCTCTGGTCTTTATTTCATCTTTGTAAAAATCTGCCATATTTCCCTTTAAGGCGTAATCAAAAAGGGTTTCATCTGAATTTCTTGTTTGAATCACAAATGTTTTTTGTGCCCGCGCGCGGAGACTTATTAAATTGTAAATAACTTTCTCTCTAATTCGAAAGTCTGGAAGCGAAAGCATGCTATCGATCGAAGCGATAGCGATATTTCCAATATCATGCTTTATGTAAAATAGGGCGAGCTCTGTACCCAGAAGAACACTGCCTGGCGTTTCTTCGAATTTGTTTATTATTTCTAAAGCTTTTTTTTCAGTTTTTACACTTTCTCTATCTAGTGTGAAGAGCTTTATATCAGTAAATTTTTTTTTAATCTCATTTTCTACCGTTTCTATTCCTATACCCATTGTTTGAAGTTTCCAGCTATTACAATTTATGCATCGATCTCTGGAGTCTCTTTCTAGTCCGCATTTATTACAAAAAAAGAAATTTTCTTTTTCACCTTTGCCTCCATATAGAGTTACTGGAGTTCCGCATCTAGCACAGGTTACTGTCTTACCACAGTCTCCGCAGACAGTGGTTGGGGCTAGACCTTTTCTACCACTCCAAATAAAGAGCCTTTCGTTTTCATTTTTAGTTTTATCAATAAGAGCTTCAAGTTCTGGTGATAGGATTCGAAATTCTTCTTGAAACTCTCCTTTTTTCGCTTTCATGTCAACCAAAAGCCCTTTAGCAGGAGAAAGGGCTCTCATCTTTAGAGGGGCAAATTCTGCATAGACTTCATCTTTAACCTTCTTGAGTGTTTCAATAGATAGAAGAATATCTCCAAATAAAATAGGGATTTTCTTATTTTTTGCTAAATTTTCTACAAAACGTCGGTAATTTATGAATGGGCGAGATAAAGTTTTGTAACCTCTAGAGTTTTCTTTATCCAAAATAATTGACCCTGTGTCATTTCTCTCTAATGATAAAAATGGAGCTGTAGTTATGACTAGGAGTGGGTGTGTATATTTTTTGATTTTTTCGTAAGCACTTAAAAAGTCTTTTTTTGATAGACCACTGTGAAAGGCAATTGTGTACGGCTCTATTCCTTTCTCAAGAGTATTTTTGGCTTGGCGGATGTCTTCTATGGTGGGTAGAACAAAATAGACGGAAGCATTTTTTGCAAATTGACCTCTGATGAAGCTTTTATAGTGCGCGAATCTTTCTTCTTCGTCTGCTTGAACTACAATTTTTTCTGGAGGAAGTTTATTTTTTACTATGTTTTTCCCTAGTTTAATTTTTTGAATATTGTCGAGGGTTAATTTTGGCAAGAGCTTTTCTAAAACAGATCCACTTGATGTCGCGTAAAATCTAGCTGTCTCAGATACAGCTTCCATAAATTCTTCAGATAAAAATTCTTTAGAAACTACTTTCAATATTTTTTTTATTGCAAATGAACCTCTTCTTATTTCTGCTTTAGCTTCTTCAACATTACGGGATCCAATTATGATTCCGAAACTACTTTTCCCACGTAGGGGTATTGAAACAATAGAACCAACAGTAATATTATCTTTGCCAAAATATGACAATGTTTCTTTTGTTATTCCTTTAGATACAGGGGCAACGTCGTAGAGTCTCATAGTATGTTAAGTGTATCTATTTTTACTTTAAACGAAAGCCGCCAGTTTTAAACTGGCGGCGCGGGTTCTGTCATCTAATTGCCTTTCTCTCTCTGTGCTAGGCGTATGTGCCAGCACACATCTGGCGTTAGAATATAGACAGTCAGGCTTACTAATAGAAGCGTAACAATCATTATCCAAAAAACTCCAAATTCTTTCGCTATGTAAGCTCCAGTTGTCACTGCCAGTGACGTTGTCGAAACCCAGAAAAGCATTATGAAAAATATTGTCTTTGGTGACTGAAGAGGGTCATTCATAAGCACGTTAAATCTTGTGATTTTCTTCAAGCTGATAGTAAAAAAGAAAAACTCTCCCATAGCAATCCCTAGGAATAAAACTATTACCCAATTGGGAATGTTTAATTCTGGCAACAACTTTGCTATCAAGCGTGGGACAGTGGCGCCACTGATAAGGGCGCAAGGCAGCAGAACACTCAGCTTTCTTTCAGTTGCCTTGTCTGGGAAAAAATTGTTAGTCAACATCTCTTGCCTCCTTTTTTATGATGTAGTGTAAGCGCGAACTCTTTTATGACCATACAACTTTTTAAAATTTTAGTCAAATAAATAAAATTTATCTTGAGTTTATTTTATTGAAAGCGTAAGCTATCCTCATATATATGAGTATTTTCTCTAAAAAATTAGGCATTGATCTTGGAACTACGAGTGTTCTGGTATACGTCCCGGGAAAAGGGATTGTCCTAAATGAACCATCGGTTGTGGCGATTTCAGAAGAAGACAAAAGAATTCTCGCGATAGGAAATGATGCCAAAAAAATGATTGGCAAAACTCCAGGCTCAATCGTGGCATACCGTCCTATGAAAGATGGCGTTATCGCAGACTATAGAGTTACAGAAGCAATGCTTCGTTACTACATTACAAAGGCACTCGGAAAATGGAATATTGCCAAGCCAGAAGTTCTCATTTCGGTTCCTGCCGGGGTTACTTCTACTGAGAGGCGTGCGGTTATAGAGGCAGCGATTAAGGCTGGGGCAAAAAATGCTTTTGTTATTAAAGAGCCCATCTTGGCGGCAATTGGTGCAGGTATTCCCATCCATGAACCAATTGGACATATGATTGTAGATATCGGTGGGGGCACAACGGATGTTGCAGTCATTTCTCTTGGAGGAATTGTCGCCTCCACCTCAGTTAAGTGTGCTGGGAATCGAATTGATATAGCAATTGCAGACTATATTAAAAAGACATTCAACTTGGCAGTTGGAGATAAGACTGCTGAAGAAATAAAAATAAAAATTGGTTCAGCTATTCCGCTCGATGAAGAACTCGTTATGACAATAAAAGGGCGTGATTATGTTCTTGGATTGCCTCGTTCAGTTGAAATTAAAACAAATGAAATTGTAAAGGCAATCAGTAAGGAACTTCGAGAAATGATAAAGGCGGTAAAGGATGTGCTTCAGGAAACTCCGCCCGAGCTTTCCTCAGATATTATTGATAAGGGGATTATCATGACTGGCGGGTCTTCACTGTTACGGAATTTGCCTGAGCTTGTGTATCGTAGGACTGGAGTTAAAGCGGTCCTTGCAAAGGATGCTTTGTATTGTGTCGCACGGGGTACTGGTATTGCCCTTGAGCATTTGGATACTTATAAGCGGTCTATTATCTCAAAGAGGTAGGGTGAAGCCTAGCTAGTAAGCCCCACTTTGATATATACATGAAATTTCTTAAAGACTGGTACGAAGCGCATAACGATCTTCACCATGCGCACCTTTTTTTTGGCGATAGAACTGCTCTCGTAAAAGAAATAGAGCTATTTTTAAGCGAGCAACTTTCTTTCTCAGTCCATGGAAATCCTGATTATTGGAAAGAAAATTTTTCTGTATTTGGAATTGATGACTCTCGGCGGATAACTGCCATTGCAAGACGCCGAGCTTTTTCAAAAGCAAGAACGATTGTCGTTTTGTGTGTTGACTCGCTTACAATTGAAGCTCAGAACTCACTCTTAAAACTTTTTGAAGATCCAGTTTCCCAGGTACACTTTTTTGTTATTACGCAGAAGGATATTTTTCTTCTTCCGACACTTCTTTCAAGAATGCTTCTTGTAAGAACAGATAATCGTGCTGTTGAGCATAGTGATATAGAGCAAGGGCGATCTTTTATTTCGGCATCAATTGCGAGTCGTATAAAATTTCTTACACCGCTTTTTGAAGAAAAAGATAAGAATACAGTTCGCAGCTTTCTCGATGGTCTTGAAGCGGCCCTTAAAGAGCAATTTTATAAGAACAAAGAAATGTATGCTCCAGTCCTACGCAGTGTCATCCAGACAAGGGGATATGTCCCGGACAGATCTTCTTCACTGAAAATGATTCTTGAGCATATTGCACACGTAATTCCTGTTACAGGGGATTGATGTATAATTCCTAGTCTCTATGGTACTTGGTACACATGTTGTAATAGGCGGCATTCTTGGCGCGCTATCGCGAGCTCACCCAATCTTGGCTTTTAGCACTGGCTTCATAAGCCATTTTTTGCTTGATGCAATCCCTCATTGGGATTACCCTCTGTATTCAAAGACTAAAAAAAATGAAGCTGAGCCACTGAGCGGAGATATGGTTATTGGGAAAGCTTTCCTCCGCGACATTGCTTCAACAGGGATTGATCTTTTTATTGGCACAGCGGTTCTTGCCTTTCTTTTTTGGGATGGCTATCTTGGTTCCACTCCTCTTCAAAGTTCTATTATTTGGGGAGCGATAGGAGGAGTTGCTCCAGATTTTTTGCAGTTTGCTTACATGAAGATACGAAAGCAACCTTTGATTTCTCTTCAGCGATTTCATATTTTTATTCATACAGGTATTCGCCTAGAGGGACGTTTTATTTTGGGTCCGATTTTACAAATAGGACTGACCTTTTTTATTTTATTGTGCGCACAAAGTATCTCTTTGCTTTAGTCAAAAGCTTCTTTCTGTTACACTGTGTTGATGGGGTACAGTTTTTCTATATTTGAGCGAAACGTTCTTGCAGTCGAAGATCATCTGAAGCAAGAGTTTTCATCTATTCGTACAGGCCGTGCAGCACCCGTTATTCTTGATGCAATAACAGCAGAGGTCTACGGAAGTAAAATGTCACTGCGAGAAATCGCCTCTATCACGGTTGAAGATCCAAAAACAATACGGGTATCGCCGTGGGACGCTACCCTTGTACGAGCAATTGAAAAAGGGGTTACTGACTCTAATTTGGGCCTCTCTGTATCGGTGGATGATAAGGGGTTGCGAGTCATTTTTCCCGAGCTTACCTCCGAACGAAGGGTTTCTTTGGTAAAAATATTGAAACAAAAGCACGAAGAATCTCGCATCTCTCTTCGCCAAGAGCGTGAGAGAGTCAAAACGGACATTGAAGAACAAGAGAAAAAGGGGGGGATGGGTGAGGATGACAAATTTCGCTACCTTGAAGAATTACAGAAAAAGGTTGATGCAATTAATATGCGTCTTGATGAATTAGCAGCAAAAAAAGAAAAAGAAATTTTAGAATAATATTATGTCAATCATTGTTTTCATCATTATCCTCGCTGTCCTTGTTCTTGTGCATGAATTCGGACATTTTATTATTGCTAAAAAAAGCGGGATTAAGGTGACTGAATTTGGCTTAGGGTTTCCTCCGCGTCTTTGGGGCAAGCAAAAGGGAGAAACACTGTACTCTATAAACGCCATCCCTTTTGGAGGGTTTGTAAGGATCTTTGGTGAGGATCCAGATGATGAAAGTCTTGCGGGCCCTGATAAAGCCCGCAGTATTGAAGCAAAGCCACGGTATATTCAGGCGTCAGTGCTTGTTGGAGGGGTGTTATTCAATATTTTATTTGCTTGGCTTTTAATAAGCATTGGATACATGGTAGGGCTACCAACTCCAGAGAATCACACTGGTCCTGGAATTGTTCAGAACTCGAGACTCGTAATAACATCAGTTTCCCCTGGCTCTCCAGCCTTTGATGCAAAAATAAAAGGTGGAGATGTTATTTTGGGCGCTGTGTCTGAAGGAAAGTATTTTTTAAATGATGTTAACCCTCAGGCCCTTTCTAATTTTATTGAAGCGCATGGCACGGATGGTGTCACGCTCAACCTCGAAAGGGGCAAAGAAAAGCTTTCAATTAATACACAAGCAGTCGAGGGCGTTATTGCCGGCAAGGTGGCGATTGGTATTTCCATGGACATGATTGGCACACTAAAACTTCCCGTTTATCTGGCCGTGTATGAAGGAGGAAAAAACACAATCCATCTTGTTTCAGCGACAGCTATTTCTCTGCTCACCCTACTTGGCCAAGCTGTTATTGGGAATGCTGATATTTCTGAAGTCACGGGGCCAGTTGGGATAGTCGGCCTTGTGGGGGATGTGTCAAAGCTGGGAATTGTCTATCTGCTGTCCTTCACTGCAATTATCTCAATAAATCTTGCTGTCATTAACTTATTTCCTTTTCCAGCCCTTGATGGAGGTCGCCTTGTAGTTGTTGCAATTGAAGCAATAAGAAGAAAGGCAGTTTCTCCAAAGATTCTTAACACACTCAATGGCCTGGGTTTTGTTCTTTTAATTCTTCTTATGCTCGTAGTGACTTTTAACGACGTTATTAGGATCTTTAATTAGCACCCAATTTTATGAATTTTGAAAGGGAAGAACCCATTCATTATGACCGAGAGTTGCTCAAGGTAAAAATGGAAATACAGCGAGCTGTTATTGTTGAGTTCTGCAAAGACATTCCAGACGGTGAGGCTGTTGAGGAGTATGAAGGGTCATTTTTTCCAAGAAAAGAGATAGCTTTTCTAAAATGGACAGAAGAGTATTCAAGTGGATTTCGAGAGATATTTGAAAGGAGGCTTCGGCAGGAAGACGATTTTCTACTGAAGTATAGTGCTGGCCCGAGCCAGATTGTGGCAGAAATAGTCAAAGAGCTCAAAGAAATTCATGAGTTCTCTTTTGCATAAATACAGGCAAATGCAGATTTTGAAATAGAAAACCGCCCCTCGCATATGTTTGGGGCGGTCACTATATCAGCACTTCCATCCATCCCTTGAGAGCACCCCTTCGATAATCGCAGTACCCTTTAAGAGTGATCTCGGCGCTGTCGAGCTTTGTATCATAATAAAAGACAAAGCTCGCTGTTGAATCAGTTTCGAAGCTGATTTTCTTTGGAAAAACATTGTATGTCTGTCGGTTGGCAAGTTTGAAATAGACAGACATACCTTTCTTCCTCGCGATTTGCATCTCGTTTTGCGAAGGACCCTTCCATATGGAGAGAGTTACGCTACCGTGTGGCATGGTGCCTCCTATAAGAAGTCTGCATTCATAAGAGCATAGAAAAAAGACATAAGTCAACCTTAATTTGCCCCTCCTCACTGAATACGCTACTATTTCCCCATAAAGCCATGTTTCAGTCTCATCTATTTACAAAAACACGTAAAGAGAGCCCAAAAGACGAAGTCTCCAAAAATGCAGATCTTCTTATTCGGGCAGGCTATATTCACAAAGAAATGGCGGGTGTTTATGCATACTTGCCCCTTGGTCTTAAAGTCCTTGAAAAAGTAAAAGCAATTGTTCGAGAAGAAATGAATGCAATTGGAGGGCAAGAATTGATTATGACGTCTTTGCAAAGAAAAGAACTTTGGGAACAAACAAATCGATGGGGAGATGATGTTGTTGATGTTTGGTTTAAATCCGAATTAAAGGTCGGTGGAGAAGTTGGGTTTGGATGGTCCCACGAAGAGCCAATTGCAAACATGATGAAAAGTTATGTTTCTAGTTTTCGAGATCTGCCGATTTTTGTGTACCAATTTCAAACAAAGCTTCGTAATGAGCTACGGGCAAAAAGTGGAGTTATGCGGGGACGTGAATTTGTAATGAAAGACATGTATTCGTTTTGTATTGGCGAAGCCGATCACACAAAATTCTACAATGAGACAATTGAAGCGTACATGCGGGTGTACAAGCGTCTTGGAATTGGGGACGACACATTTGTTACTTTTGCGTCAGGAGGAGCCTTTACGCAATTTAGCCATGAGTTTCAGACTATTGTTCCAACGGGTGAAGACAAAATATATCTTAATCGAGAAAAAAAGATTGCCATTAACGAAGAGGTGCTAAATGAGGAAACGCTACAAAAGCTTGGGATTACTCGTGAGGAGCTGGAAGAAGTAAAAACGGCAGAAGTGGGAAATATTTTTAATTTTGGAACACAAAAATCGTTAGATCTTGATTTATATTTTACAAATGAATCTGGAGAAAAAATTCCTGTATGGATGGGTTCCTATGGAATTGGTATCACCAGAATAATTGGGCTCCTAGTAGAAAAGTTTGCAGACGAAAAGGGGATCATTTGGCCACGAGAAGTTGCCCCTTTTGGAGCGCACATTATTCTAATCCCAAGTAAAGACGAAAAAACATCTTTAAGAGCGCATGAAGTGTATAAAACTCTGAATGCTCGGACAGGAGTTTTGTTTGATGACCGAGACCTTCGTGCAGGAGAAAAATTTGCTGATGCAGATCTTATGGGTATTCCATATCATATTATTGTTTCTGAGCGCGGAAACGCTGAGCGCACTGTTGAGGTCAAAGAAAGAAAAACCGGAAAGGTGGTTGTTATTTCCGAAGAAAAAGTGGTCCAAGGCAATTTTGAGGCATTATTTACATAATGATTTTACTGAATCAATTCGAAAAGCTGCGAAGATGGATGCTTCACGACATCGGTATTGATCTTGGAACGGCAAATACGCTCGTCTACGTTCGAGGTCAGGGTATTGTTATAAATGAACCTTCCGTTGTTGCGATAAACCAGAAAACTGGACGAGTTGTCGCGGTAGGCAATGAAGCAAAGCAAATGCTGGGCCGTACTCCTCCACATATTATTGCTATAAAACCTTTGGTAGATGGAGTCATTTCTGATTTTGAAGTAACAGAGGAGATGATCACATATTTATTGAATAAGGCCCAAAAAAATAATAAGAAGTTTTTTGGCCCACGGGTTGTTGTTGGAGTTCCATCTGGGATTACAAATGTTGAAATTAGGGCGGTGCGGGATGCAAGTAGAAATGCTGGTGCTTCAGAGGTTCACATTGTAGAAGAACCCATGGCTGCTGCTATTGGCATGCGTCTACCCGTTAATGATCCTGTTGGCAGTATGGTAATTGATATTGGTGGAGGAACCTCAGATATTGCTGTAATTTCTTTAGGAGGAGTGGTGAGGGCAAAAAATCTTCGTATTGCAGGAGATAAACTGAACCAAGACATCATTGCGTACATTCGAAGTGAATTTAAAATACTCATTGGAGAAAAAACAGGAGAGAATGTAAAAATCGCAATTGGGGCAGTTATTTCAGGGAATGAATCTCTGGAATCTTCCATAAAAGGTCGGGATCTTGTAACAGGTCTGCCGAGAGAAGTTATTATTACAGACTCAGATATTCGTGAGGCGATTTCGCAGTCCATTGGAAGCCTTATAGATGCAGCGCGTGAAGTGCTCGAGACTACGCCTCCAGAGGTTCTTTCCGATATTATGAACCGAGGTATCTTTCTTGCTGGAGGAGGGGCGCTCATCAAAGGTCTGCCAGAGCTTATTGCTGAAGAACTTAAAATCCCCGTTCATGTCGCCGCTGATCCACTTACCGCAGTTGCGCGAGGAACGGGGATGATCCTTGAGGATATGGCTCGTTTTAAAGATGTTCTTATCCAAAGTGAAGATGAACTTCCCTCTACCAGTTAAACAGAAAAAGAATATCTCTTTTCGTAAAGCCCTTATAGGAATCTTTCTTTTATTGGGTGCTATTTTTTCTATGGATTTCTTTTTCCCGCAGGTATGGGCCGATGTTACGATCCAAATAGCAAAACCATTTTGGCGTGGACGAGAATGGTTAGGGGGCGTTATTTTTGAGAACACTTTTTTTGAATCAAAAAATAAAATTGCTGAAGAGAATACTGAACTTAGAAAAGAAAATGAAGATCTCCGTGAGCGTATGAATGAGATAGATATTCTTCGGGCAGATAATCAAGCTTTCAGAGAAACTTTTGGCATACCTTCGGGGCCTTCCGCTAAGGCATATGCCGTTCTCGTACATCCGTCCCAAACTCCGTACGATATTCTTGTGCTAGACGCGCAGCAGGGGACAAAGCCTTCGCTTGGAACTCGTGTGGTATCAGGCCTGACTGCCCTAGGAACTACTGTTGAAGCCGGCGAGAGTTTTATAAAAATTGATTTGTACTCAAGTAATGCGAGAGAAACTGATGGCAGACTATTGCCCAGCGGAACCCCTCTACTATTAGTTGGAAAAGGAGGAGGAAACTTTTCGGTACGCGTTCCCAGAGATATGGGTATTGGGATAGGGGATTTAGTTGTCCTTCCGGGAGATCCGGCGTACGCTCTGGCTCGAGTTGGTTCGGTTGAAGAATCAGAAAAAGATTCCTTTAAGTACATTCGCTTGATATCGCCTAAAAATATTTTTACTTTAAGGTGGGTGGAAATTTTAGAGTAACACATAGCATGAAACGTCGAATTTTCTCAGACTGTATCTTGGTGTTCTCACTTTTTTTTCTTCCATGGTGGGCTACAACGATTTTCACCCTTGGGTTTCTCATTCTTTTCAGGCACCCGTGGGAAGTCCTTGTCATTGGGTTTTTCATAGATTTTCTCTACAGGATTCCGGCCCCATCTTTTTTCTCTACTCACTTGTTTTTCCTTCTAGCAAGTTTTCTTTTTGTGATTTCATATGTTTTAAAAGAGCATTTTACTTTTGAGCTATACTAGCAGCATGCCGTGGAGAAGACTCAAAAAATATTTTTTAGGTACTGGGGTTAACTTATCTGGCGAAATCGATCCAGATCAAATTTTTCTTGATTCATCAAATTTACCTAAATTTGATACCCATCAATTTGAAGGGCGCCTAGAAAAGCCCATAACCAGGGGCACTTTCTTTTTTCTTGTTTCAAGTTTCCTTGTTATCGGTCTTATTTTTACTGGTCGACTTTTTATATTACAAGTGAAAAATGGGGAGGCGTATGAAGTAAGGAGTGCACAAAATAATTTGCAACACGCAACTATTTTTGCTGATAGAGGGATTATTTATGACAGAAATGGTTTGGAGTTAGCCTGGAATGATCTCAACACAGACGGTGATTATGCATTCCGTATTTATAGTGAGAGCCCAGGGTTTACGCATCTCACCGGCTACATTAAGTATCCCGCAAAGGATAAACAAGGGATTTACTATGAATACGCCTTCATTCCAAAGGGAGGGGTCGAGGAATATTTTAATGAAGAGCTTGCAGGCACAAATGGGCTTAAGATCACTGAAACTGATGCTCATGGAGCCATTCAATCGGAAAGCGTACTTACGCCACCCATTGATGGGAATAATGTTTCTTTATCTATAGATAAACGGGTAACTGAGCGCCTCCAGCAAGCTATTGCAAGCGCAGCAGAGGAAAGGGGTTTTTCTGGTGGAGCAGGGGTTTTGATTGATATTAAAAGCGGAGAGATACTTGCTCTGACAAGTTACCCAGAGTTTAGCTCAAATGTAATGACACAGGGTCATGACGTAGAACGCATTAAGGGATTTCTGGAGGACAAAGGAAATGCCTTTATGAATAGAGCGATTGGCGGGCAATTTATTCCTGGCTCAATTATAAAACCTTTTATTGCTCTCGGCGCACTAGAAGAAAAAGCTATTGATCCACAGAAAGAAATTCTTTCAACTGGATCAATTGTTATCCCAAACCCGTATGATCCGAAGAAGAAGACTATTTTTAAAGATTGGAAAGCCCACGGCTGGACAAACATGAGACGAGCACTTGCAGTTTCTTCCAACGTATATTTTTTTTCAATTGGAGCAGGGTATCAAAATCAAAAAGGGATAGGAATAAATAATATTGAAAAATACACAAAAATGTTTGGTTTTGGAGAAAAAACTGGAATAGATATTGGGGGGGAAAAAGAGGGGAATGTTCCCAGTATGGCTTGGAAAAAAAAGCAGTTTGAGGATGGCGAATGGCGCCTTGGAGACACATATAACAGCTCAATAGGCCAGTATGGTTTTTCGGTAACCCCCATGCAGGCAGTGCGAGCAGTAGCTGCTATTGCAAATGGCGGCGCGCTCGTAACTCCCACCGTATGCAAGGGTCGGGAAATGAAAAATGAAAAAGTAGTAACTCTACCTTTTTCGGAAGAAAATATGGCAGTGATAAGGGAGGGGATGAGACTTGGTGTTACTGATGGAACCGCTCGGGGTCTTTCTATGCCTGGCATTTCTGTTGCAGCAAAAACGGGCACTGCTGAGCTTGGCGGATCAAAGGAGTTGGTTAACTCTTGGGTAATGGGGTACTTTCCATACGAGGCACCCCGGTACGCTTTTGTGGTTCTTATGGAACGTGGTCCATATTCAAATCAAATTGGCGCCACGTACGCCATGAGACAGCTTTTTGAGTGGATGTATATTTATACTCCTGAGTACGTGAGGTAAAAATATAAAAAATATTTAATTTTTCTTGTTCTTTTTTACGCAAAAAAAGAACACTTCCGGGGAAGTGTTCGTTGTGCTATCTATGACAGCAGGTGCCAATGGCACCGAAAGAGCATATGGCTCAAAGGAAGTGGTTTCGCAGAAACCACAGAACATGCGCTTGAATCACCTGAATGATTCAACCACTTCCTTCTTGCCGAATGATTCCTTTCTCGCATCTATGGCGAGAAAAGGGGAGAATCCGAATCGCGACGTCTCGCAATCGGATTGGCTAACTACACCATGTCTTTGAAACAACGCTGCAAAGAGAGTGTTCCGTCTCTCTATGCCGCCCACGCCTCTCAGGTGGGCGATTGTTCCAGTTAGCCCGAATTTCCCATTTGAATCCGAACACTTGTATAGTTTTGATATGAAAAAAAGAAAAAGTTCTCACATCTTTCTAAAAGTGAAAGAAATGAAATATTCATACT
>Ga0163151_10005220_pt1 | contig 16758 bp, 13 predicted proteins | sample OliLakLV19MP5IB2_FD_145596 | JGI IMG/M metagenome (GOLD analysis project Ga0163151, IMG submission 145596) | Freshwater microbial mat bacterial communities from Lake Vanda, McMurdo Dry Valleys, Antarctica - Oligotrophic Lake LV.19.MP5.IB-2 | ecosystem: Environmental > Aquatic > Freshwater >...
ATGTGTTATAATAAAGCCAGCAGGTAAATTTACTTTTTTAAGTGCCTCACCAGCTTTCAAAACTTTAACACCATTGGCAACTTTTGCACTTGATTTTTCTTCACGAGAAATTGATGAAAATTCAGAACCTTTTACGGTTGCTTTTTCTGTTTTAGCGGTAGCATCCGGAATGGTTGTTTGTCCATTTTTGCCTTTTAGCGTTACACTAAATAGTTGTTCTTTGCCTTTACGAAGTGCTGCCACATTTAATTTTTCTCCTGGGCGGTGACGACTTACTTGCTCTTGCAATTCAGCAACGGAATTTACAACTACATCATTTATTTTAGTTATAATATCTCCTTTTTGAATTCCCGCTTTTTCAGCCGCAGAACCATCAGTTACTTCAGCCACATAGATTCCTTTATTGTCTTTTAATCCTTCTTTATTGGCAAGCTCCGCATCAATATCACGAATTTGCACACCTAAGAAACCACGTTGTATTTCGCCAAATTCTTTAAAATCATTTACTGCTTTCTTCACCAACTCAACAGGCACAGCAAATGCATAACCTGCATAGCTTCCAGTTTGCGATGCAATAGCGGTATTAATTCCTATAAGTTCACCACGTCGGTTAACCAACGCACCTCCTGAATTTCCTGGATTTACCGCAGCATCAGTTTGTATAAATGCTTCGATGGGTGCATCGCCTTCAATCAATCTAATATTACGACCTTTGGCACTCACGATGCCTGCTGTTACCGTAGATGTTAGGTTGAAAGGATTGCCTACTGCCAATACCCATTCGCCCACTTTGGTTTCGTCGCTATTACCAAATGCGATAAAGGGTAAACTCTTTTCTTCAATTTTGAGCAATGCCATATCGGTGTTAGCGTCTTTGCCAATTACCTCCGCAGTATAGCTCCGTTTGTCGTGCAGTACCACTTCAATTTTATCGGCTCCTTCTATCACATGGTTATTGGTAACTATATAACCATTATCGGATATAATAACCCCTGAACCATTTGCCTGCTGTGGGCCATGGGGCATTTGAAAGAAAGGACTTTTGTCGCCGAATAAATCACCAAACGGATTTTGAGGCATTTGTTGAGCTTGAGGTTGTGAGGTGACATTAATCGTAGTTTTTATATGAACTACTGTTGGGGTTACCGCTAATGCAGTCGCTGTAAAATCTGGAAGTTCGTTGAGCTTGCTTCCATTAAGTGCTGTAAAATAAGCTGGTTGCTTTTCGCCCAAAATGTCATTGTTTGGGCTGTCGATTAATTTGTTGAGACCCAAGGCAACAGCACCACCAAAGGCTGCTACGATAAATAGGGTTAATAATTTTTTGTAATCCATGATATGATAAGTTAAAAGTTGAAAGTGAATAGTTAATGATTGTTTGATATGTTTTACGCATTTCAAAAATTGTACCTATACTAACGTAATTTTTGCCAAGAAGCTACAAGTGCTAACGAAAAAAAAGATATATTATTGAATGTCAGAAAAATATTTTTTTTTCGAGTTTACAGTTCACAGTTAGCAGTTGGCAGTTGGTTGCGGATAAAACTGCAAACTGTATACTGCAAACCATCTACCGTCTACTACCCGCCGCGGCGGGCTGCCTACTATCTACTGTCTACTATCTACTCTTACTCCCATTCAATAGTAGCAGGAGGCTTACTGCTTATATCATATACCACACGATTAATTCCTTTTACGCGGTTGATTATTTTGTTAGAAACGTTTGCCAAAAAGTCATAGGGGAGGTGGCTCCAATCGGCAGTCATGCCATCAACAGAAGTTACAGCTCGCAGACAAACTACATGCTGATAGGTTCTTTCATCGCCCATTACACCTACTGATTGTACCGGCAAAAACATCACACCAGCTTGCCACACTTTATCATATAGTCCTGTTACTTTTAACTCACTAATAAATATATCATCTGCCTCTTGAAGTATTGTTATTTTTTCAGCGGTAATGTCGCCAAGTATGCGTATGGCTAGCCCAGGGCCAGGGAATGGATGGCGACTTAATATATTATTGTCAATTTGCAAAGCATGCCCTACACGACGCACTTCATCTTTGAAAAGCATACGCAAAGGTTCTACTATTTTCAATTTCATTTTATCGGGCAAACCGCCCACATTGTGATGACTTTTAATAGTAACTGAAGGGCCGCCCACAGATACCGATTCTATCACATCGGGATATATAGTTCCTTGAGCGAGCCATTTTACATTTTCAATTTTATGCGATTCTGTATCGAATACTTCTATAAATACTCGACCTATGGCTTTACGTTTTGCTTCAGGTTCACTAATACCTTTTAATGCATCCATAAACAATATAGAAGCATCAACTCCTTTCACATTTAATCCCATATTTTTATAGGAATCGAGCACCTGTGAAAATTCATTTTTGCGTAATAATCCATTGTCAATAAATATACAATGTAGGTTATCGCCAATAGCTTTTTGCAGTAATACAGCAGCCACAGATGAGTCTACACCGCCTGATAAACCTAATACTACACGGTCGTTGCCCAATTGTTCTTTAAGTGATGCAACAGTAGTATCCACAAAATGTTCGGGAGTCCAATCGCCTGCGCATTCGCATATATTATGTGCGAAGTTTTTTAATATTAACATACCATCGGTACTGTGAGAAACTTCGGGATGAAATTGTATACCATAAGTATCTTGGTCCACAATTTTGAAAGCAGCCACAGGAATAGAATCTGTAGTAGCAAGCAAGGTAAAGTTTGAGGGAATTTCTTTCACAGTATCACTATGACTCATCCATACTTGTGTGCCGTTGGGGATATTTGCAAGCAATGGATTGTCTTGTGTGATGTGTATATGTGCTCTGCCAAATTCTCGGGTGTGGCTGGCTCCAACTATTCCGCCCATTTGCTTAGTAAGCATTTGTGCTCCATAGCAAATTCCCAACACAGGAATTTTGCCGAGATATTCAGATAAGTCGGGGTAGGGGCAAGTCTCGTCATTTACTGAGCAGGGACTTCCGGATAATATCAATCCTTTCAAATTTTCTATATGAGTTGGAATTTTATTATACGGATGAATCTCGGTATATATGTTCAACTCCCGCAAGCGGCGGGCTATAAGCTGTGTGTACTGAGAACCGAAATCGAGAATGAGAATGGCTTGTTGCATGGGGCAAAAATAGTTAATAGTGAAAAGTTAATAATGAAAAGTTTTGTACATGGGATTTAGGAGCAAGGAGTAAGGAACTGACGCAGAATTTCCTTACTCCTTATCCCTTGCTCCTAGTTCCTTATTTCTTATTTTTGCACCACTATTATAATATATATAAATGGAAAATAACAACAAATTTGAAATGATGTGTGGGTTGACACTTGCTATCATGGCGACCATATTGTCGGTGATTGATTTGGGTGCAGGAAAATACGGTGATGATGAAATTATTGCCATCAACGAAAAGTCTGCGGCGTATCAGTGGTATCAAAGTAAAAGTATTAAAGAAACTTCGGTGGAGGCACAACACGATTTGGTGAAAACATTGGTGGACGGTGGAGTGGTGAAGAATGCAGAAGTTGAAGATATGAAAACTTTTGAGACAAAATTGGAAAAGAAACTCGACAAATATCGCAAAGAAAAAAATGAAATATTAAAGGGTTCTTCAAAAATTCCCGAGGCAGAATGGGTGCAAGAAAAGAATGGAAAAAAAGGAGAAATAATAGGAGCAGAAGAGTGGACCGAAAAAGCAGATAAGCTAGGTAGTGCAGGAGATATATTTGATTTGTCGGGATTGTTTTTGCAGATATGTTTGGTGCTGGGTGCGGTTGCGTTGGTAATGAAAAACAGAAAACTCAAATGGGCATTTTTTCTGATGATGCTATTACTCGGGACTATAGGTTTGATATATGGATGGAATGCATATCAAGTGGCAAAGGTGGTTTAGTGCAGAGGAGTAAGGAGTAAAGTTCTGACGCCGTATGGCCTTATTCCTTACTCCTTGATTTACTTCCTCAAAATCAAAATCTCCACCCTTCTATTTGTAGCTTTGTCTTCTTCGCTTATTTCTTTTGTGATTTTATTTTTTGGCCCCATTCCTTTGTATTTAAGCCGCTGTCTTTTTACCCCATTACTTACCAAGAAATCCAGCACAGCAATAGCTCTTGCTTCGGATAAGTTGGTTATTCCGGTTTCGAAATCTTGTCCATCGCTATATTCTTCGGGGAGGCAACATATATAACCAATAATCTGTATTTCTAGGTTTGGGTTGTCGAGCATGAGCTGTAATAGTTCATTCAAAGCATCAGCAGAGCTTGGAAGAAAGCGGTGCATACCTCCTTGGAATTGTATATTTTTAAGAATCATTTTGCTGCCCACTTTTACATTGGCCGTATCAATGTTTGGTATATATTTTGGCTTTTGTGCCGGTTCAGTTTTCTTCTTATCATAAGTTATAATCATCTCCACCCTTCTATTGGCTTGACGTTCATTCTCAGTAGCATTGGCGTTAAGTGGTTTTTGCTTACCATACCCTTTAATAATTTTAAATGCACTGTCGTGAATTCCTTTTTGAATAAAGAATTTTTTAACAGAGGCAACTCTTTTCAGTGAAAGTGTGTCATTAAATCCCGATTTGCCCACAGAATCGCAGTAGCCATATAAGTATATTCTGCGAACCGTATTTTTGCTTAGTATAGAATCGTATAAATTATCTAAAATACGCAAGGCAGTTGTATTTATGTCATGCTTGGCAAAATCAAAATATATATTTCTCGTTGCTTTTTGTGCATATAATAATTGGCAACATAGCAGAGCTAGAAATAGTATAATAGTTTTCATGAATTGGCAAATATAGTTTTCTATATCCATTAACTCCTCAATATCTCACGCCACAAATTAGCCATGGTGGAAAATAAATAGATACATACCACCACAATACCACTAAAAATGGTAATGCTAGAAACTCCAGCGTTCAGCTCAAATCCATAATTGGCAGCAAACTCAGCAAACCAAGGTTTAAATATATATATAATAATACATGAAAAAACAAGTACTGAGGAAAGTATCATAGTGAATATTTTGAAATAATATTTCCAGATAGTCTTTGGATTAAAACCTAATTGTAATAATGTTTTTACTTCATAGGCTTTTCTGTTGAGTACCAGTTGTGCAAATTGAAAAAATCCAGTTGCCGACAATACAACAATGAGCAGTCCTAATATCGACAATACCGAAGCTACAACTCGTAGAACCCCCGTTAGCTTTGCATTGCGTAATAGTTCTTGATTGGTTTCGTAACCGCAATGTGCAATATAATTGCTGAGTGATGCATTGGTAGGATCATTACTTTTCACAATGATTTTACCGGGTTTGGTTTCTAAACCATCCGCTTTGGTAAAAGATTTATTTCCATATTCCAAAAATTGTAAAGGAACTATTATAGTATTTATTCGATCGCTAAACCCAGAAATATGTGCATTGAATTCAACTTTTTTGCCCATGGAATCTACCACAATTTTAAAGGGTGCCATTTTTACTACTGTTTTTGAAACCTGCGGTAATCCATGTGTAGCAGCAAAGCTAAAATTATATAGATTGATAAAATCTGTCGGTAGTATGATAGGAATATCTTTGCCAGGTTCCCACTGCCAATTATGTGGCAAGTTATCCAAAAACTTAGTAGGCACTGCTTCCAAAAACAAATCTGTTTGAAAATCGGGTACCCCACCACCGAAACCCAAGATACCAAAACTGTAAAAATTATTTGCTGTAAATGGTGCAATTTCTTCCACACTCTGCTGCTTTTTTAGTTTCTCAATTTCGTTTTGCGAGAATCCTTGTTTTTTATCACCTACCATGCCCATCAAAGTAACTTCTTTGTTCAACACCATATATTGTGGGTTGAGCAAATCAGTTTTCTGCGTGAGCAATTCCCTGAAGTCGAGGAATAATTGCAGGGGTAATAATAATAATATCAAACCCAATAAAGTTCCACCAATCACTATCGATAATTGTAGCTTTCCGCGGTCAAAAAATAGGAGTTTGTTTAGCATGGGGATTGTACTATATTATAATGTTTTTGGGATGACACACCCCTCCCGATAGTCCCGCAAGCATGCGGGAGGATCAAGAGAGGAGGGCATCCTACAAATGTTTTTCCTTTTTATCATATCTCTATTTTTTCGTCAAATCCCTCTTGTATATATTCACCTAAACTTGTGAGTATAAGTCCAGCTTTGCGTTTGCGACATTCAGATATTACCAATTCCATACATTTGTTTGCATTGCCCATATCCAAATGACTAAAGGGTTCATCCAATAATAACCATTCAAAAGGTTGACATAAGCTTCGTATTAAAGCAATCCTTTGTTGTTGTCCCAATGATAATGTTTCACACCTGCGGTCCATGAGACTTGTCACATCAAGCTGTTCGGCCATTTGTATAATAATATCATTTGTATAATAATGGGTTAGATTATTTTTCAATATAATATTTTCGAGAGCAGTGAGGGTAGGGAACAAACGCAAATCTTGAAACATCATCGACAGTTTGTTTTGCCTGAGTAATGCCCAATCATTATAGGAATTTTTGTCGTTTGTTTTCTCGTTTATTATAATATTACCCTTATAATCTTTTCGCAAACCATATATTACAGAAAGCAGCGTAGTCTTACCTTTGCCCGATGCAGCATTCACCAAATAATGTGTACCCGTTTTAAAAGTATAATTTGTACTCCAAACCTTGCTGTGGCTCACAAAACCTTGAAGCGGTATGGGTATTACGTTTTCAAATTGAATGTTCAAAATATTATATAATAGTCATTATTTCGCTTCATCTATCATTTCTAACAAACGATATAAACTGTTGCCTTTGCCCTCGGTCATTTTAACTTCGAACTTGCCTTCAATAGTACTGCCCACTGGCATTTGCATTGAAATTTCTTTAAAGTTTTTAAGTATGTCCCACGGGGTTTTTTCTCCTCTAGTTTGAGTTTTCAGGTAATCGATAAAAGTTTTAGGATATTTTTCAGTATCCAATATTATTTTGAATCCGAATGAATTATTGTTAAAATATTCTTTACCAATAAGCTTTGGGTCGCTACTTAGTGATTTGTTCTTGCTAAGTGCTTCCGCTATCTTTGGGCTATTTGTAATAGTATAACCTATTGCTGTTTTTATCATACTAATTTCAACATTGTTTTTTTTGAAATAATGGTTTGCTCCACGTTTTTCAATTGCATGATGAACCGCATCGGCTGTGTCGAAATCTGGGGTCATCTTTTTATTAATATTATCTACTAGTTTTTGTAAGTTGGCGTCATTTTTCACACTTAATGATATTGTAAAATAAGGCATGGGTGTTTCCACGGTGCGGGTTTTATCTATTGGTTCTTCGGTTATAGGATCTATATCAATATACTTTTTTTCTTCTTTTAATACCTCAGCATCTACCAATGAAAAAGCAAACTCACCGCCCAATATACTTTTAAGATCGCTCACTGTCATATTTAAGTCTTCAGCGAATTTATTTATAGCTTCTTTATATTTGGGATTTTCTAATTGGTAGTCGATTAATTTGTCCATATTGTAATTGAAGAACAAAGTAGCTAGTATTTTGTCATTGCTGATGGTTTTTATGAAATCGGCACTCAAAGCTTTGCCCGTATACCCTGATTGTTCCATTAGTTTAGTTGCGTTTTCTCCATACATTAATATCTTGCCCATCAATGCATTGCTTTCAAATGAAAGCGTGAGACCAGCTTTTATGCCTTTAAACTTTTCTTTCATTTTATCCATCTGCTCTTTGGTATCCATCATTTCCTGACTATAATATCTGCGGCTGTTTAGTGCCGAGCCTACAAAGTCAAAAAGTTTATCATAGGTAATAAATATGCCAATGTCCTGTTTCTCTTTACGAAATTTATGATAGTCTTCGTTTTCCGAAAGTGATTCTTTGGTTTCTTGGGTCATATATATATCAAGCACCTTTTCTATCTCGGCCTTACTATTACTTCGGTTCATCAAATTAGGTGAAGAAAGAAACACTGCTGCTTCATCATTCCAGGCCACAAATAATTTTTCCTCTTCAAGTTCGAGGCTTGTATAGGTGTCGCTCTTTTTTGGTTCGGCTGCTGTTTTATATTTTTTCACCAGGCGGTTAAAATCGCCACTACTAGTGAGTTTGATGCTAAGGCCCATAAACATTTTATCATTGCGGGTACTCATAAAAAATATAGGATCGGAAAGTACATCGATGCCTGCGGTAAGTGGTTTCTTTAAAAGCACATCTGTGAATTCATGATTACTGCCATCATGGGAATGCTCGTCCATGAGCTCAGTAAAAAATTTCATTTTCTTCACTTTTTCAAAATCCGATTTATCTCTTAGACTTTTCAAGTCGAAATGCACGGCCATGGTAACTTCGGCAGGTATATATTTAAGATGTTGGTTGCGGTCTTTTACAAAAAAATAGTAAATTGCTCCAGCCCCGATTGCTACAACTAAAGCAGCTACAACCCATACAAGTTTCTTATTCATAATAATATTGGTTAAATGAGTTGCCAAAAATAGGGCAAAGAAAATTACAAGGCAAAAAATAAATGTCAAGAACGGGATTCAGGAGATAGGGCCAGTCGGCTGAAATGGATTCTGGAACATTTAAGACCCTGAATTATTACTATATAATACTTGAATAACCATCGACAAGAAAATATTTAGTTTGCGTTAGCCCCCATTGCCACTGGCGAACCAACCCCCCGCTAGCTAAACATTATTAATAAAGCAGAAGCCAATACTTTTTTAGAAGCACTGTCGATGCTTATTTGAGCCAAGGTAGCTGTGTATATAATTTTAATCCCATCAATTTCCATTGGTGTGTATAAATCGGAGCCACAATTAAAATAAGTTGAGGGGTCGATGCCCCAACAAATCAATTTCAAGGTTTTTAGTTCTGCAATTTTTTCCTTGGTGATGGTTTGCTCATTCACATTGGCTATTGCCACTTCCTTCATTTCTAATTTGAGGAAGGTACATATTTTTTGCAATTGGTCAAGGTCTGCTGTATCAAGCTTTTGCGGCAGCAGCATCAATATACCTTTATCCATACTGCCACTATATTGCAGGGGCATATTAGGGTCCAAAGGTTCGACGGGCAAATATATTTCGCCGTCAAACAAATTTGTAAGTGTCTGCAAATCAGTTGTTTTCATATTTGTATCAAAATCAGGTTGCATAATGAAAAAAAAAGGTCAATTTCGCGGCTTCAATCATTCAAAAAGCCGATGCAAATTAACATCATACTTAGCAAAGAATCACGCTTACCTTCCCTAGATTTTAACAATATTCCATTTGGCAAGATTTTCACCGACCACATGTTTACGGTCGATTTTGAAGACGGACAGTGGGTTAGGCCCAGCATCGAACCTTATGGAAATATTAGTATTAGTCCTGCTTTATCGGCTATACACTATGGACAAAGTTTGTTTGAGGGGATGAAGGCACACAAGCATGCCGATGGTAGTGCATATTTATTTCGCCCTTTAGATAATTGGCACCGTTTGAATGTGTCGGCAGAGCGATTGTGTATGCCCACCTTGCCCAAAGAGATATTTATTGAATCATTGCAAACCCTTGTAAACATTGATAAAGAATGGATTCCAACCCATAAAGGTTCTGCACTATATGTACGTCCATTTATGTTTGCCACCGACGATTGTATAGGTGTTCGCCCCTCTAACAATTATAAATTTATGATTATATGTTGTCCTGCTAATCCTTTTTACAGTAGGGCTTTGAGGGTGGTTGCCGAGCAGCATTATGTGAGAGCCGTAGAGGGCGGAGTGGGATTTGCAAAAGCTGCTGGAAATTATGGAGCAAGTATGTTGCCCACCAAATTGGCACATGATAAAGGCTTCGATCAAATTATATGGTTAGACGGTCGTGAACAAAAATATTTGGAAGAATCGGGAACAATGAATTTATTTTTTGTAGCCGACGGCAAACTATATACTCCCAAACTAGAAGGAACCATTTTAGATGGCTATACGCGTGCGTCTATTATACAATTGGCCAAAGACAATAATATAGAAGTGGTGGAAGCCCGAATTAGTATAAACGAATTGATGGATTGGGCTAATAGCGGGAAGCTTACCGAAGGTTTTGGTACCGGTACCGCAGCAACAGTAGCTCATTTTAGTTCGTTCAGTTATAATGAAAAAGAGTACCAATTATTGCCCATCGACCAATGTGTGATCTCTACCAAATTGGCCAAAGAACTCAATGATATAAAATCCTTTAAGGCCGACGACAAACACGGTTGGATGTGGAAAATTTAAAACTAATATTTCTGCAAGTTTTCAGCTCCAAAAAATTTGGCAGCGTTCTTATTATATTCGTTTCTTTATTTTTGGCCGCATGGTCATTGGGCAACCACTACCTATTTAAAACCGCGGCCCTCGATTTGGGTTTGTTCAATAAAGCACTATACGATTATGCCCATTTGCAGCAAAACTATATCACACTTTTGCTCGAAGACAAAGTAGTCAATTTTTTGGGTGACCATTTTTCATTAATTGTATTTTTACTCTCACCCTTATATTATATATTTGGTTCGTATACTTTATTAATTATACAGATTCTGTTTGTGGCAATAGCTGCAGTATATATAAGGAAGTATGTATTGTTGAAAACCCAAAACCAATTGTATGCGAATTTGGCACTTCTACATTTCTTTAGTATTTGGGGTATATATTCAGCCATCTCTTTCGACTTTCACACCAATGTTTTGGCAGCTTTGATGGTGCCTGCATTATTATATCAATTTGAAAGAAAAAACTGGAAAAAGTTTGCTCTGTTTTTTGTGCTGATGCTTATCTGCCGCGAGAATATTGGCTTTTGGATGTGTTTTCTTTTGTTAGGATTTCATATAAAAAATAAATTTGTAATACTCAAAAGCAGACCCCTATTTCACACAATCATTATCATGTTGCCTATTATATATTCTGTTGTAGTAACCAGTTATATTATACCTGCTGTAAATCATACCGTTCAACAGGCACACTATATGCGTTTTCAAGCACTCGGGCATACCACAGGCGAGGTGGCTCAATATGTTTTTTTGCATCCCATTGAAATACTAAAATTACTATTTACTAATACCAGTCTCGATCCACTAAATGACATGATAAAGATGCAGCTTCACCTTTGTGTGATGGCGTGCGGAGGTATATTATTTTTAGTTAGACCTGTATTTTTATTGATGCTTTTGCCTATTTATTTGCAAAAAATGTTGGGCTACGATAGCAGTTTATGGGGTGTCAATTTTCATTATTCCATTGAGTTTGTGCCGTTATTGTCGTTATTGGTTTTAGAAGTTTGCATGCTTTTAAAAAGGGTACGTTACAGGTTGATTTTTTATATGTTTTTCATTTTGAGTTCGCTTGCAGTAAGTGTAGCAGTTCTGCGGGGAGAACTAGGTGTTTTTCAAGATTCGGTTTCAACTTTCGTCAATAATAAAAACAATAGTTTGCACATGGTACAAGAAACTTATGATTTGCTTCGCAAGGTTCCTGCCGATGCTATCGTGAGTGCCCACTCCAATATCACGCCTCATTTGTCAGGAGTAAAGAAACTTTATGCGTTTCCTTCTGTTAGCGATGCAGAATATATCATCACTTTCAAAAAATATTACAGTACCTACCCGCTTAACGAGCAGCAGCATATTGACACGATGAAATACTATACCAATCATTTCACTATGTTATCTGAAACAGGGAATGCGGTTTTGCTAAAGAGGAAGTGAATATAGTAGACATTAGACAGTAGACAGTAGACAGTGGGTGGTAGAGCGTAGGCAGTAGACAGTGGGCAACAGGCAATAGGGGTTTATAAGACGTTGACCGAAATGCGACGCTATAATGACGAAAAACCATATAAAGAATTAAAGAGAAAAGCACCGACACAATTTTAAAAGGATTATATTTGCAGTGGAAAAAAATCAAAGGAAGGTGGCGAGTATGTAAACTCCTCTGCCTTCTAAAGATAATTATAAAAGTATAACAATGATAAATAATATCATTTCTAAAACTATAATAGTTCTTCGCCTGTGGCGGATTAGTTTTTAGAATGGTAATGCCGAACTACATCCCGAAAGCATTCGGGATTAGTCCGCCTTTTTTTGGACTATTATATATTGAGTTTCGGTATAACATCAATAAACCAATTAAAACAGTCAAGGTTATTTAGTAAAGGACCACTTTAAGCTTATGAATTTTGTAAAAAAAAGAACACAAAAACAGTCGATTGACATACAGGAGAATATCATATCTGGCTTGCCTTACCATGCAGCAGTACTTCCACCTGCAACGATGTATATATACAACAGCGAATTATACGACGAGCAATCCATTGAGACTGTAGAGCAGATAACTGATGCAGTAAAAAATAAATCACAAAACAAGATACTGTGGATAGATATTGAGGGCAAATGCAGTAAAGATATTGCTGACGAGCTGGGTAAAATTTTCAACCTACACGAACTGGAAATGGAGGATATGATAAACCTTTACCAAAGACCTAAGGTGGAGGAATATCATAGTCATTTATTCTTGGTGTCACGCATGTTATATTATAATAAAATTTCCAGAACTTTGACCAATGAACAAGTGAGTTTTTTTGTATATGAAAACATATTGCTTACTATTCAAGAAGACGATGAAGATGCGTTTGAACCAGTGAGGGAAAAACTTCGCAAAAGCAAAACAAGCTTACGCAGTGGCAATGCCATGCAATTGGCTTATTTCCTAATGGATGCTATCGTTGATAATTACTATCCGATGTTGGAGGAAATAGGCGACCGCTTGGACGACCTCGAATCAAAATTGCTGAAATCGCCCGAAAAATCTTTGCTATCAGAAATTCAAAATACCAAACGTGAAGTATTCTTCCTTCGTAAAGCGATTTGGGCTGAGCGTGACAAAATAAATGAACTCATTCGTTTCGAACACCATTATATTGATGATAAACTAAAAATATATTTACGTGATACCTACGACCATTGTGTACAGATAATTGATATTATAGAAAGCCACAAGGAAATTTCTTACTCCTTGGCCGATGTTTACTTAAGCTCGCAGAACAATAAAATGAGCGAAGTAATGAAAGTGCTTACGGTAATCTCTAGTATTTTTATCCCACTTACCTTTATTGCTGGGGTTTATGGAATGAATTTTTCGCAGACCGACTCTAATGGAAATTTTGCGGCTGACAATATGCCCGAGTTGCATCATCCTCATGGGTATTTATATGTTTTGATAGGCATGTTCATACTTGCTATGGCTGAGCTTATCTACTTTAGGTACAAGAGATGGATTTAATATTTTTTTTATCTAATGATATATGGTCTTATCTTTGCAATGGCTAAAATTAAAATTTAAAAAACATGAAAAAAATTACACACATTTTATCGTTTGCTGCCATTGCGTTCATTGGCACAGCATTGTTCAGCGGTTGCAAAAAAACTGACACCGTGGAACCAACAATTGCTTTTTTACCTGATGCATCAGCAGCTACCAAAGGCCCCGGTGAAATCGTTACATTTACTGTTGTTCTAAACTCTGACCCTGACGCTAAACTGGACAAATTAGACATAACACGTCAATATGGCTCAACTGCTGCCACCAATTTCAAATCAGAAAGCTTAACGGGCACTTCTCAAAATTATGCATTTGTTGACACCATTCCTTTTGGCATTGCTACCATCAAGTATAGTTTCACTGTTACTGATAACAAAAGCAAAACTGCCACTAAAGATTTCACTATAACCGTTTCTACTCCCAGCACATGGGGAACTATTACTTCCACCCCAGGTTTTATTATGAACAATGCATTTTCACTTGACGGACAGTTTTGGGGTACGGCTTTAACAACGGCATCTGTTGATATTGCTGCTGCCAAACAAAACGCTGGCAAAATAGATTTTGTTTTTGGACATAGAGCTGCTGCAAATGGTGGTGCTTTCTTAGCTGCACCAAATTCTGCTGATGCCAAAGTAATATATGACAATACAGGTGCATACAAACTTTCAACCTGGAGCATATTGAATAAAACCTTGTTCAAGTTAACTACTTTAACTCCGTTGCAATTTGGTCAATGTAATAATGACTCCATGATTCTTGCCCAAACAGCAGTTGGTGTAAACAATGATTCATACAAGACTGCCCTGCCCAATCAAGTGGTAGCTTTCATTACTGCAGCTGGTAAAAAAGGATTGATTAAAATCAATACAGTTAGTGGTTCATACGACACCAAAATGGCTGGTCAATTGAACTTCGATATCAAATTAGCTGATAAATAAAAAATTATTTTGTAATATTCAACAGGCTGCCCCAAAAAGGCGGCCTGTTTTTTTTGAACTCAAATCAAGCAATTGAAATTTCTTTAAAATTCGGTTAATTCATTTTATTTTGCTTAGATTTGTTTCCGAAAGCGTTCGGGAACGAAAGCATTAAATCCAACATAAGTAATTACAATAATTCGGGATAAAAAATTATGAAAAATATAGCCGTATTTACATCAGGGGGAGATGCCCCAGGCATGAACGCCGCAATACGTGCGGTTGTGCGCACAGCATTATATTATAATGTGGGAGTAAAAGGTATAGTTAATGGTTATGATGGATTGATTAATGGAGATATTATAGATATGAACTCCCGTTCCGTCGCTAATATTATACAACGAGGCGGGACCATACTCAAAACTAGTCGCAGCGAGGAGTTCCGCACGGCGGAGGGAAGGGCAAAAGCTGCACAGATGGTGAAACAGCACCAAATAGAGGGATTGGTTGCCATAGGTGGCGATGGAACTTTTACAGGTGCCGAAATATTTTGTAGAGAATCGGGAATAACCGTTATGGGTGTGCCGGGCACCATTGATAATGATTTATATGGCACCGATTATACGATAGGTTTTGATACTGCTATTAATACAGCCATTGACGCCATTGATAAAATCCGTGATACCGCCGATTCGCATAACCGTGTTTTTTTGGTAGAAGTAATGGGCCGCCATGCAGGATTTATAGCTTTGGAAGTAGGTATTGGCGGTGGTGCAGAAGCGATTTTAATTCCAGAAGAAAAAACCAAAATAGATGATCTGATTAATTTTTTCTCAAAAGAAAAACGCAAACAAAAATCATTTTCTATTATAGTGGTTGCCGAAGGTGATGACGCAGGCAATGCCTTTGATATCGCAAAAAAAATGAAAGCCGCAATACCCGGTTTCGATCCTCGCGTTTCGGTCCTTGGGCATATACAACGTGGCGGCAAACCAAGTGCGTATGACAGACTTCTTGGCTCGCGATTGGGCAGTGGTGCCGTGGTGGAATTGCTGGAAGGCGAAACAAATAAAATGGTGGGTTTGGTAAGCAACGAGCTGTTGCTCACACCTTTCGCCGAAGCTGTTGGGAAAAGAAAGCAAGTAGATAGAAGTTTATTGAAGTTGGCAAGCATCTTGGCATAATATTATATAACAAATTACGTTATATAGTTAGTCGTTTCAATTTTAATATATAATATTATGAAAGCCCGAATTAAAATCAGTATCGTATTTTTTATTTCTATAATAGGAATGAGTTTTAAGACTTTAAATTCCAGTGAAGAAGTTAAATTTTTTACAGGAACCTGGAAAGATTTATTTGTAAAAGCTCAGTCGGAAAACAAACCTGTAATGGTATATATGACTGCCACTTGGTGCGGACTCTGTGAATTTACCGAAGACTCGGTTTTTACCATCGATACTGCATATAATTATTTGAACGAAAATTTTATATGTTATAAAACTGATGGAAAATCAAAGGAGGCTAGGAAGCTAAGAGCAGAATACCCTGTGGAAGGTTACCCTTGTTATTTTTATTTCAATCCGCAAGGTAAATTATTACGGCAAACAAATACATTTATGTTCTCTGCCCAATTGCAAAAAGATGCAGAAAAAGCAATGAAGAAATATAAGAGAGGTTTTTAATTTTCGTTATAACGTCTTTCATAGTATCACGCTTCGTGAACGAAGAATCTTTTATTTAACCAAAGTATAACACAGAGCTAGGCACAGAGGTTCACAGAGGTTAATATTATAACAATATAAAAACTCAGTGTAACTCTGTGTGTTTTTACTTTGTGATTCGCCAACGGCGTACTGTGGTAAAAAATACCGAAATTAATTTGTTTTGCTTAGATTTGCGAACTACTAATTATTATACAAGTCAGTGAAAAGCCTTGCATTGTAATATTACTATTTTTCTTTTTTCTATTTCCTATTTCCAAAACATTAGCACAAACTAGAAATGTAATTTGGTGTACCCCTTCAAAAGCTAAAGTAATACCAATTCTTAAACTAAAATAGTCCTCCGCCTGTGGCGGATTTAGTTTTTAGAATGGTAATGCCGAACTACATCCCGAAAGCCCCGCTTAATCCCGATAATTATCGGGATGCGGGGGAATTAGTCCCTTTCTTTTGGACTATTATATACGTGATACTCAGAATGACGGCTTCGACCTGAATATTGTCTCTGATTCCAACAGATTCTTCGTTCACGAAGCGTGATACTCAGGATGACGGCTTCGACCTGAATATTGTCTCTGATTCCAACAGATTCTTCGTTCACGAAGCGTGATACTCAGAATGACGGCTTCGACCTGAATATTGTCTCCGATTTCAACAGATTCTTCATTCACGAAGCGTGATACTCAGAATGACGGCTTCGACCTGAATATTGTCTCCGATTTC
>Ga0163151_10005221_pt1 | contig 16753 bp, 15 predicted proteins | sample OliLakLV19MP5IB2_FD_145596 | JGI IMG/M metagenome (GOLD analysis project Ga0163151, IMG submission 145596) | Freshwater microbial mat bacterial communities from Lake Vanda, McMurdo Dry Valleys, Antarctica - Oligotrophic Lake LV.19.MP5.IB-2 | ecosystem: Environmental > Aquatic > Freshwater >...
GCTTTATAATCGACTACATCGTATTTGTGATAGGTTGGCGAAGGCATAATTGGCATTAACCAAATTCCTCCTACTCCCAATTCTTTCAGATAATCCAATTTAGCAGTCAGTCCATTGAAATCACCAATGCCATCGCCATTGCTATCCGCGTATGAACGAATAAATACTTCGTAGTTTACTCCATAGGGCCACTTGGTAATTTTTTGTGATTCTTTGCTGCACGAAAAAGCAAAAACAATAAGAAGAAAACACGCACTAATTTTCCTCATAGGAATTATTTGATTTTAAAAATGAAAGAAGAGTAAGGAAGAATGTCGACCTCAAATGATCTTGATTTATTGATGCCTACATCGGCACTGCTCCTGAGCATATCGTGACCCACATAATCTTCTTCTGAGTTAAGTTGAAAAGCCTGAACTACTTCATCCGATAATTTCACCTTTACACGTTTTGTTTTGTCGTCAAAGCTGGATAAAATAACAAGTCTTTCCTCATTATAAACACGCGCGAAAACATGTACATCATTGGCAATATTACCTTGAGAAAGATTGAAGTTTGTGAGGTCATAATAATCTCCCTGGGTAATGGCTTTACTGTTGGATGCAAAAGTGAGAATGTCACCATAAAACTGACGCAATGGTAACTGTACACCACTGAGTTGTCCGCCATCAAACTTGCCACCATTCACCCATTTTTGATGTTCAGGAACACCCCAATAATCAAATATAGTGGTGCGACCATCTTCACTGGAAAATCCGGAATTACCTGCACCCGGCTCACCAACCTCTTGCCCAAAATAAATCATCACAGGGCCCTGATCAATGGTAGCGCTGATCACCATGGCGGGAACAGCCTTCCAAGCATCGTCTGCGAAAAATGATGATGCAATACGCTGCTCGTCATGATTTTCAAGGAAGTGAAGCATGTTACGGTTGATGCCTTTTAAGCTTTGTTGAATGCTGTGAATATCCACTGTGCTCGATCTTTTATTGATTAGCAGCCGTAAGGTGTCGTAGAGTTGAACTTTATCATACAGGTAATCGAATTTACCCTGATCGATGTAGTTTCTGTATTGTGCAGGGTTATAAATTTCAGCTATAAAAAATATTTCGGGATTCACAGCTTTTACCTGTGGTATCGCCCAATTCCAAAATTCTGCTGGCACCATCTCCGCCATATCGCAACGAAAGCCATCTACTCTTTTATTTGCCCAGAATATCAGAATGTCTTTCATCTTGATCCATGTACTGGGAATAGGATCGAAAAAAAGTTTGCGGCCATTCTGAATATCTACTCCATAATTGAGTTTCACCGTTTCAAACCACTCATTTATTCCGGGTGATGCCGTGAACTGATCATTGCCTGTTACTTTAGCTGGGTTCTCTTCAAACTTTTTATCTTTTGTGGGGAAGGAATTCGGGCCAAGCGAAATATATCCTGCAGGAGGTTGAAAGGATTGTCCCGGCAGGTAATAAAAGTTATTGGAAGGTTTAAAGGATACGGACAAATCATCTCCTTCTCCTAAATCCTGAATTCCCTGAGGTTTTGCATCACTCTTATATCCCCGCGCTACATGGTTGGGTACGAAGTCAATAATCACTTTAAGTTCCTGAGCATGCGTGCGGTCAATGAGTTGCTCAAACTCTTTCATCCTGTTTTTCACATCTACTGCCAGATCAGGGTTCACATCATAGTAATCCTTAATGGCATAAGGCGATCCTGCCCTTCCCTTCACTACATCCGCATCATCCAAGGGTATTCCATCCTTTGAATAATCAGTCAGTAGCGCATGCTCGATTGCACCGGTGTACCAAATGTGAGTCACTCCCAGTTCCTTAATTCCTTTTAAAGCGACCTCATTGATGTCGTTAAACTTGCCCACTCCATTTTCTTCAATGGTTCCGTATGGCTTATTGGTCGTGTTAAGGTTTCCAAATAACCGGGTCATCATTTGGTAGATAACCATCTTTTTTCCTTGACTTTGCGACATGGTGGAATCCGGAATTTTGTCTTTTGGAGTAATACAACCCAAAAGCAACATAAGTGAAAGTAAACCTGTTTTTTTCATTCTCTTAAAGGTAATTAAATACTATACCCACACAAAATGCATAAAAAATAGATCATTTATTATGACTTTTGGCTAGAAAACGTTTTCGCTAATGTCGGTTTAAAAATTAAACCAATATATGAACTGAATCGCTTATCTTAAACGCCTAATCCTGTATTGAATTTAAACGTTATGTTACGATTTTATAAAGTCTTTTTTATCAGTCTTGGCGCATTAATGTCATGGATTTCCTCCGCGCAAACGGTAACATTGTCACCTGCGAATCCCACTCCCAATCAGTTAGTTACCCTTGCCTTTGATGCCACCGGAACTCCACTTGTCGGTGAATCAAAAGTGTATATGCACAGTGGAATTGTGACCACCAGCACGGCAACCCCGGGCTCTACCGATTGGAAATTTGTCAAGGGAAATTGGGGTAAAGATGATGGCATTGGATTAATGACTGCTGTTACAGGCCAATCAAATAAATGGCAGATCGCTCTCTCACCTACCATGCTACAGTATTACGGAGCACCCGATGGCACCAACATCTTTTGGCTTGCCCTTGTCTTTCGAAATGCTACAGGTTCTAAACAAACTAGTCCTGATATCTTTTTTAGACCATCTACACTTCCTTATACATCTATCACGTCTCCTTCCAATCCCGAGGTCTTCTATCCCACTGGTGGGGCAGTAACGATTTCGGGTTCAGCTTCTGTTCAAGCTTCAACGATCGAAATTTTAGTTGATGCCGGCAGTGGTTATACTTCCATTGCTACTGCCTCCAACACAACTGACATCAGTGCCAGCTATACGCCTAACACCGCTAGTGCTTTGATTAAAATTAAAGCGATTATAAATGGTACTACCACAGAGACCACGAGCAATTTTACGTTTACCAACCGACCTGTAGTAATTGAAGAGGATTTACCTTCTGGAATCAATGATGGAATCAATTATGGGGCAGATCCTACCAAAGTCACCTTAGTCTTGCTTGCTCCCGAAAAAGAATTCGTTTATGCGGTGGGTGACTTTACGAATTGGCAACTGAATGACAATTATTTCATGAAGAAAACTCCAGATGGAAAGAGATTCTGGCTGGAGATTAGTGGATTGAATGCGGGACAGGAATATGTATTTCAATATTGGGTGGATGGAGTCATTAAAGTAGGTGATCCATTGGCGGATAAAGTTGCTGATCCATTCAATGACTCATTCATTCCGACAACAACCTATCCTGCTATTCCTACCTATGGTAAAACACAATATGGTATTGCCACGGTTTTGCAAACGAATCAGACCCCGTATAACTGGTCCTCTAGTGAAACAACCTGGGTGGCTCCTGATAAAAAGGAGTTGGTCATTTATGAATTATTGCTTCGGGATTTTATTGGATCAAGACGATATAAAGACCTGGCGGATTCATTGTCCTATTTCAAAAGACTGGGCATCAATGCCATTGAATTGATGCCGATTATGGAGTTTGAAGGCAATCTTAGTTGGGGCTATAATCCCTCCTACTTTTTTGCACCTGATAAATTCTATGGTTCAAAAAATGACCTGAAGGAATTTATACAAAAAGCTCATCAGCAAGGTATTGCAGTGATTTTAGATATGGTACTTAATCACGCATTTGGTCAAAATGCAATGGTTCAAATGTATTTTGATAAGGCGGCAGGAAAACCTTCTGCCAATAGCCCCTGGTTCAATCGGGATGCCACCCATCCTTTTAACGTGGGTTTTGACTTTAACCATGAAAGCCAATATACCAAGGACTTTGTGGATACCGTATGCAGCTACTGGTTGAAGGAGTATCACTTCGATGGATTTCGTTTTGATCTATCCAAAGGATTCACACAAAAGAATAACCCAAATGATGTGGGTGCCTGGAGTACTTACGATGGAAGTCGGATTAATATTTTAACTCGCATGGCTAACGAAATCTGGAAGAAGAAGCCGGAAGCGTATGTGATCCTGGAACACTTGGGTGATCCTTCAGAAGAGAGTACTCTTGCCAATAATGGCATGCTCCTATGGGGCAATATGACGGGCACCTACTCCAGTGCGCTTGCCGGTAATAGCAACGCCAATATTAATCTTGCTAATCGGGTGTCTCATGTAAACTACATGGAAAGTCACGATGAAGAGCGACAACTTGTTGAGTTAATGAAAAATGGACAATCGCAAGGATCATACAATATTAAGAACCTGGAGATTGCATTGAACCGAGCCAAGATGGGGGCTGCATTTTTCTTCACCTTGCCGGGACCAAAAATGGTGTGGCAATTTGAAGAATTAGGTTATGATAAGAGCATCAACTATTGCACAAATGGAACCGAAAGCAGTAATTGTCGTCTAGATAATAAACCTTTACCCTGGGGAACAGGAGGATTAAATTATTATTCAAATCCTGATCGCCAACGCCTTTACAAAACAATCGCAGCCATCAATCAATTGGTGCAAGCCAACAAGGCTACATTTAAAAATGGTTCTGTAGAAACTATTCCTCTTGGAAATGTGCGTATGATCAAGATTGCTTCTGCTGCGATGAACGTTTCGATTGTTGGAAATTTCTCTACAGCGTATCAGAAACCTACTGGAATTTTCACTAAGACCGGAACGTGGTTTGATTATTTCGGAAACGAATCCAGGATTGTAACAGACGTGAATGAGGTGATGCTTCTGGCACCCGGTGAGTTTCACATCTTTACCACCGTTCAGCAAACTTCGCCTGCCCCAGATCTAATTGATTTTGTTATTACCGGCATCGATGAACCCAGTGATGATTCATTTACGGTGTATCCTAATCCTGTAAAAGACAAATCTCTGATAATTCAATGGACGGAAAATAATGTTGGTCCATTGCAGTTTAAGATTATTGACATATTAGGTAGGGTTAGAATGAGTGAAGAGCGTTCACCTTCTGAGAAGACTTTTTACTTTGATGTGCAATCGCTATCCAATGGGGTGTACATCATTATGGTAGAGCAGGGAGGAGTGCGCAGAACCCAAAAAATACAGATTGAGTAACTTACTTTTTTTTAGGCGTGAGTAGGTGAAAAATCGCGGCAGCGATACAAATGAGAAGGCCTAAAAATTCACGCGTCTCTTCGATGTAAGGATATTGCATTTTAGCAAGGTCATCAAACAACAACGATCGATCTGGAGATTGCAGCCACTCCCAGGCACCACCTATCAACAGGGAGGCATAGATCGCATAAAGTATAATGGTTGCTGCAAGCCAGTATGTAAAACGCATCTTGAACATGGCTAATACACAAAGAACTGCCATGTTGCCATAAATCAGAATCCACAAAATAGGGTCCGGATCGTTTATCTGCACAAAGGCAAAGAGCAGAAAAAGAATAGCGAGGATGAAATTGGTGATCTTCATATTAAAAGATAGCACCGGCTATCGTAGCCGTCATCATCGTAGCGAGTGAAGCCGCAATCATGGCCTTGAGTCCAAGCCTGGATAGATCTCCCTGCCTATTAGGTGCCATTCCTCCAATGCCTCCAATCTGAATGGCAATAGAACTGAAGTTGGCAAATCCACACAAGGCATACGTGGCAATGCGAATCGATTTTTCGCTTAGCAAACCTGCCTGTTTCATATTAGCCAAATCGAGGTAAGCAACAAACTCATTGATTACCATTTTCTGGCCCAGCAAACTTCCTACATACAGGGATTCATCCCAGCTAACTCCAATGCAAAAAGCAAAAATCCGGAAAACCTGTCCTAAGATATACTGCAACGAAAAACCCTGATAGGCTCCATTTGTACTTTGTACTACGAATTCATTCAATCCTGTAAGGTCACCTATAAAATCTACGAGCACCCAATTCAACGCATAGATGATCGCAATGAATGCCAGCAACATCGCCCCTATATTGAGCGCCAGTTTCAAGCCATCGGCTGCACCGCTTGCCATCGCATCAATGAGGTTCACACCAATTTGTTCTTTATTCACTTTTAAACTTCGGTCAATTTTTTCAGGCTCTGTTTCCGGCATAAACACTTTAGCAAGAACGATAGCGGCAGGTGCATTCATGATGGAGGCACTTAATAAATAGGTGGCAAACTTAGCTTGTTGAACCGGATCACCACCACCAAGAAAAGAAACATAAGCCCCCAATACACTTCCTGCAATCGTGGCCATTCCTCCCACCATAAGACAGTTTAATTCTGACCTAGTCATGCGGGGAATGAAAGGTCGCACCAGCAAAGGCGCTTCAGTCTGACCCATAAAAATATTGGCAGCGGCTGATAAACTTTCAGCCCCCGAAAGCCGCATGGTCCGTGCCATGATCCAGGCAAATCCAAAAACAATTTTTTGTAAAACACCCAGGTAGTATAATCCTGCGGTAACGGCTGAAAAAAAGATTACCGTGGGCAGTGCCTGAAAGGCAAAAAGGAAACCCAAACTATGTTTTACATCAGGATTGCCTGTACTATTCTTTGCCAGATCTCCATAAAGAAATTCGGCTCCCTTGGCGGCAAAACTCAAAAAGATTACAAACTTCTCGCTGATATAAGCAAAAGCTGTTTGGGCGAACTGAACTTTGCCAATGATTAATCCAAATGTTAGCTGAATAAGAATTCCTATAAGGACGAGCCTCCAGTCGATCGCTCTCCTGTTTCCTGACAGAAGATAAGCAACGCCAATAATAAATATCAGGCCACCCAGACCTCGTAAATAATCCATCTTGTCTTAACTATTTTGGATGAGAAAGTTAGTTGCGTTTGCTCAACTCGTCACGGATTTTGGCAGCCCGTTCATAGTCTTCTTTATCAATGGCATCTTTGAGCAAATCATTGAGTTTTTCAACTGAATAGTTCTTGTAATCTTCGCCCGATTTTTTGGATGATTCCTTTTTTACCTTTGCCTTTGTCTCCGGTTTGGGCTCGATCTTCTCTTCTTCCTCTTCCTGATCAGTAAGAACGATGCCGGCCTCTGCCAGGATAGTCTCGTACGTATAAATAGGAGAATCAAACCGCAAGCCTATAGCAATTGCATCGGAAGGACGGGCGTCAATTTCAGTTTTCTTTAATCCATCCGAGCACACGATCTTCGCAAAGAAGACACCTTCTTTCAAATCAGAGATGACGATCTCCTCAACATGAAAATGGAATGAGTTGGAGAATGATTTAAACAGATCATGCGTCATAGGACGATTAGGGATGATCTTTTCAATCTCTATGGCTATCGCCTGCGCCTCAAACATGCCAATGATAATCGGAAGTCTTCGGTTGCCTTCTGTCTCACCCAACACTAATGCAAAAGAGCCTGTCTGCGATTGACTGGAGGATAGTCCTAGAATTTCAAGTTTAATCTTCTTCAACGGTGCCACTCAAAAATTGAATTTATAAAAAAGTAAATAAAACCCAAACATTTAAAAACAGAACTATCCAATAGACTCTTTTATAGCCGCAGTTAATTTAGGAATCACGTCAAAAGCATCGCCCACAATGCCATAATCAGCCGCTTTGAAAAAAGGAGCATCTGCATCTTTGTTAATTACAACGATACACTTGGATGAGTTAACACCCGCCAAATGCTGAATGGCTCCAGATATTCCGATTGCTATATACAACTGTGGAGCTACCTTCACACCCGTCTGTCCAACGTGTTCATGATGAGGCCTCCATCCCAAATCGGATACCGGTTTACTACAGCCTGTAGCCGCATGAAGTGTCTTGGCCAGTTCTTCCAATATACCCCAGTGTTCAGGGCCTTTTAATCCCCTTCCTCCTGACACAACGATCTCAGCTTCAGGAAGTAAAATATCTCCTGTTGCCTTTTCAGTTGATAATATTGATGTGTTGAAATCGTGTTCATTTAAAGCTGGAGAATAAGTTACCACTTCGGCACTCCCTCCCATCTCTTTTACTTCAGCAGCATTCTTGCGAATAGCAATAACTTTCTTCTGATTTTTTAATTCTACATGAGCGAACGCCTTGCCTGTGTAAATGCTTCTGCGCACAACAAAGCCATTTGATGTATTTGGCAATTCCACTACGTTGGAAGCAAAGCTGGCTCCCGTCTTAACTGCAACCTTTGCCGCTACAGGAGTAGCCAATGATGAACTGGCGAGAACCAACACATCGGCATTTTCATCTTTCATAGCCTGGGTCAGTACTGATGCATACACCTGCGCTATTCCGTGCTCTAATTTAGCATCGGATGCGTGCAGCACTTTTTGCGCTCCATACTTACCTAAGGATTGTACTTCGGCTCCATCGGCAGGCCCCAATACGATTGCTGTTACTGATCCGCCCATGGCATGTGCATAACATACTGCCTCGAGTGACGACTTCCTGATTTTTCCTTCGGATGTTTCTATGAATACTAATGTGGACATATCCTTACGTTTTGAATTAAAGTACCTTAGCCTCGTTTTTAAGTCGGGTGACAAGTTCCGCTACATTATCGGCCGATATCATTTTGACCGCACCCTTAGGAGCTGGCAGTTCAAATTTTTGAAGCGCAACCTGCGATTGAGTTGCTTTGGCTTCAACCACTTTCAATGGTTTTGTTCTGGCTGACATGATACCTCGCATATTAGGAATCTTCCACTCCGCTATTGGCTCCTGGCATCCTGCCACTAACGGCAAGTTTGCCTCAACCTGTTCTTTGCCACCTTCAATCTCACGGGTCATCTTTGCTTTGGTTCCTTCTAATTCCAGTTTCATCACCGGAGACACTGAAGGCAAACCTAATAAGTCGCCAACCATGGCATGAACCACGCCACTGTTGTAGTCGATTGATTCTCTTCCCATCAGGATCAAATCAAATCCCTTTGCATGTTCTGCAATCTGTTCAGCAACAAAGAATGAATCGGTTGGTTCTGTATTTACCCGAATGGCATCATCTGCTCCAATGGCCAAAGCTTTTCTGATCGTTGGTTCTGTATCGGTTAATCCAACATTAATTACCGTAACGGTAGTGCCAGGATTTGCGTCTTTCAATTCGATGGCCCTTGCCAATGCATAATCATCATAGGGGCCAATGATAAACTGAACACCCGCAGTATCAAATTTCGTATTATTCTCCACGAAATTGATTTTTGAGGTAGTGTCAGGCACGTGTGAAATACAAACTAAGATTTTCATAAATGCGCTAATAAAATGACATTCAAACTATTGCCTTTTTGGGCTTAAATTTGGCCTCAAGATATAAGATTAAATCTTAAATAAGGCACTAAAAACTGAAAAAACGGATGAATCACGCGCGTATCGATTTACTGGAGAAATTCATTGAAGAAGATCCCTCTGATCCGTTCAACTATTATGCACTTGCTTTGGAATATCTTCAAACCAATCCGAACAAAGCCAGTGAGCTATTTGATGAAATCCTGATCAATCACCCTGACTATTTACCGGTTTATTACACAGCGGCAACGCTTTGTGCCGAACTCGCCAACGAAGTGAAAGCGCTCGAAATCTTAAATAAAGGAGTTGAACTCGCAAAAAGAAAATCAGACTTCAAAACCCTGCGCGAGTTGAAGAGCGCCATTCAAAATCTCGATAGCTAAATCTGAAATACAATCTTTCCCACTTTATTGGGTTTGGTGATATCTGGAAATGATTCTGCGATCTTGGAAAAAGGACGGATCGAATCAATGAGCGGTCGAATCTGATGCTTGCTTACGAAGGACAGCATTTCACTAAATTCATGGTCGTTGCCCATCGTAGAACCCAGAAGTGATAATTGATTCCAGAACATGCGATACAAATCAAGTTTCGCTGGCAATCCATTGGTGGCACCGTAAAAAACAATTCTGCCTTTTGGTTTCAAAATCTTAATGAAGTTATTGAGTTGATCGCCACCGGCACTATCGATTACCAAATCAAATCCACCTTTTGTTTTCCAAAGATCTGGGTACGTGGTCTCTTTCTTATAATTGTAGGCGCCCTTCGCTCCTAACTTAAGTGCCTTCTCCAACTTATCCGTGCTACCCGATGTAACATATACATTGGCACCGGCCGCTTTGGCAAATAGAAATGCAAACTGGGCCACGCCTCCGCCAAAACCTGAGATCAGTACATTTTGTCCACCCTTTAATTCACCCTTGCGGAACAAAGCACGAAAGGCGGTGAGCGCGCCCATGGGTAAGGCTGCAGCCTGAAGAAAATCAAGATGGAAAGGTTTACGATGGAGACGATCTACTGAAACAAGGGCATATTCTGCAAAGGTGCCATCTATCGGCATACCAAGAATGGTATACTTTCCTGATTGAACTTCCGGATCGGGTCCCCATTCTATGTTGGGATTGATAACTACCTCCTGTCCCACCCAGGGTTGATCGGCATCATTGCCAACCGCTTCAACAATACCGGCTCCATCCGAACCCATAATAACACCAAAGCGAATGTTGGGATACTTGCCTTCGCGAATCCAATCGTCTCTTCGATTGAGAGCCGTTGCTTTCATTTTTATGAGCGCTTGCCCGTTGCCGGGAGTTGGCTTTGGAACTTCTTTGAATTCAATAACTCCGGGACCGGAAAGTAAAAGTGCTTTCATAGTCTTTCAAGATACGAAGGCTGGCAAAATATTTATGTCGGGTCAGAAAAAAAATTTGAGAACTAAAAAATGAAATGATCAGAAAGGAGTTTCATCATCTGCTCCGGGTGGCGGTGGTGGGTTATCCCGGACTGTATTCAGTCTGCTCTCGCGGGTGATGCTGCTTAATGGTGTGAGTCCATCCGGTGCATCATAATCAGCAAACTTGGTGTACTTGCCAATGAATTTCAACTTCACATTTTCCAATGAACCATTCCGGTGTTTGGCGATAATTACTTCGGCCATACCCTGAGTAGGCATGCCTTCCTCATCAACCGATATTTTATAATATTCAGGTCGATACAGGAACATAACGATATCCGCGTCCTGTTCAATAGAACCTGATTCACGCAAGTCGGATAGTTGAGGGCGTTTATCGCCTCCCCGGGTTTCTACCCCACGACTCAATTGTGAAAGCGCTATCACTGGCACGTTTAATTCTTTTGCTATTCCTTTCAAGGCACGAGAGATGGAAGCAATCTCTTGTTCGCGGTTTCCTCCCATCTCGCCTTTCATCAACTGAAGATAATCGATAACGATCAGCTGGATGTTATGCTCAGCTTTTAATCTACGACACTTGGCTCTTAGCTCAAGTATTGAGAGAGCCGGAGTGTCATCAATGAAAATAGGTGCGGTAGAAAGGTTGGTAGTCTTATGTACCAATTGCTGCCACTCAAATTCAGCGAGGTTTCCCTTCTTAATTTTCTCTGACTCTAATTCCGCTTCTGCCGAAATCAATCGATTCACCAACTGCAGGGAAGCCATCTCCAACGAAAAGATGGCTACCGGAATTTTGAATTCAACGGCAGCGTTGCGCAAAGCAGTAACAACAAAGGCCGTTTTACCCATACCAGGTCGGGCAGCAATGATTACTAAATCTGATTTTTGCCAACCGGATGTTACCCGATCGAGTCGCGAGAATCCACTAGGCACTCCCGTTAATCCATCCTTATGATTCTTCTTCTCTTGCAATTCCTGAATCGCACGAAACATGAGTGACTTCATGTTATCGTAATTCTTTCTCAGGTTGGCGTCAGAGATTTGAAAGATATTTTGCTCAGTCTTATCAAGGAGCTCAAACACATCGGTGGTGTCCTCGTAGGCATCATGATGAATCTGAGAGGCGATCTGAATCAGGTCGCGTTTAATAGCCATCTCAATAATGATACGCGCATGATATTCAATGTTGGCCGCTGAACTTACTTTGGAAGTCAACTCAGCGATATAGTAAGCGCCACCGACAACTTCAAGTTTAGCAGTTTTCCGTAGTTGGGCTACCACGGTGCGCATATCTACTGGCTCAGAGGCTTTGAACAGGTCGGTGATAGCATTATAAATTTCTTTGTGCTGTTCCGTGTAGAAATGCTCGGGACGTAAAAATTCAATCACCGCAGTGAGGGCATTTTTCTCGAGCATGAGTGCCCCTAAAATGGCTTCTTCCAGATCGAGCGCCTGAGGCGGAAGCTTGCCTAAACTTTCAGAGATATCTCTTGCTAAAAGTTTAGACTTACTTCCTGTTCCGCTCATCACGGAACTTAACCTCACTGGCGTTGATCTTTGCTCCATACTTCGTGGTTGTTGTACGTAGTTTCTTTAAAGGGTGACAAACCTACTCCTTAGATTTCAACTACCTTCAACAAGTTATCTACATTCAAACGTGTGAAATTGTTAATAAATTCGCTTCGATCTTTTAATTAAAATTTTGATTCACCAACACCAACGCTTTTAAAGCACAAACATTTTACTTTATATTTAACGCTTTAATACTTCAACATCTTGACAGGGACAGAAATCTATCAGCAATCTATTGATAAACAGCGAATACTGGTTGTTGGCGGAGGTAGCAATTTAATTGCCTCACTCATTTTACATACACTCCATTTTCACCATCGAAAATTTGATTTTGTTGTGGCCGGAAAACCAGCATCCATCCAAAAAGATGCTCACGTTATCATTACAGAAAATGTAATTCAACCTATTCAGTATAAACATCATATATTAATTATAGGAAATAGTGCTTCAAGTGAAGAATTTGATGGCTTAGAACAACTGGCTGATGCAACGCCAAAAGGCGGCACAATCATCTATCCCAAAGCTAATTCCATTCTCAACAAGATCGGCTCGAAAGATCGAACGGATATCCAATCCATCGCCTATGAGGTTTATAAGCACGAAGAGGCCGAAGGAAAAACAGTACTGATCTCAAGTACGAAAGAAAAATTTCCGGTAGAATTGAATGGTGACCTTGATCTTCAATGTGTTAGCGCTGGTAAAGAGTTACTTAAAAAGATAGGAATCACCAGCGGTAACTTTTATGAGGCGATCACAGAATACAAGACTTCCTAGTCGCACACACCTCAACTATTACTGAATCTTCTTCCCCCATTTACTATGAAGCTTAATCTTAAAATACCCCTTTGCATTTTTGATCTGGAAACTACGGGTATCAACATCACGCAAGATCGCATCATAGAAATTGCCGTCATCAAAGTGTTACCTGGCGGAGAAATAATTCGAAAAAGTAATTTGGTTAATCCGACCGTTCCGATCTCACCCGAATCAACGGCCATACATGGTATCACCAACGAAGACGTGGCCGGCAAGCCCACCTTTAAAGAGATAGCAAAAGACTATGTTAAGTTTTTTGAGGGATCAGACCTTGCTGGTTTTAACATCCTGAAGTTTGATGTTCCCATACTGGTGGAAGAATTCTTGCGAGCCGGAGTTGAATTTGACTATAGTCGTAAAAAACTGATAGATGCACAAAAGATTTTCCACATGATGGAAAAAAGGACCTTATCCGCTGCCTTCAAATTTTATTGCGGAAAAGAAATGGCAAACGCCCACTCGGCTGAAGCAGATACCCAGGCCACCATGGATGTTTTGTTTGCCCAGATTGAGCGCTATGAAAACCAGGAGGTAACAGACGGACTTGGAAACAAGGTCGGAATCATCAAAAATGACATGGATGAGTTGAATAAACTTACCGCCACCGAAATGGTTGATTTAGCAGGTAGAATGATAAAAAACGACAAAGGTGAACCTGTGTTCAATTTTGGAAAGCACAAAAACAAACCAGTTTCAACTGTTTTCAAAGAGGAGCCTTCCTACTATGACTGGATGATGAATGGTGATTTTCCACTCGACACCAAGCGCAGGTTAACAGAGATCAAGTTGAGCGCCTTAAAGAAGTAATCAGGTTGATCTGATCGATTTCTACTCATTCAGTTTTCCATAACAACGGGTATTCTAACGATCAAACACATCAATAAAAATGTCAAATGGCTTACATACTTTCATTCTGATTTAGATATCATAATCCATATCGGTATCTTAGCTTGGAGCTAAGATTAAATTATATGAGAAAACTCTATTTATTGATTGTTTTTGTTGTCTTTGGTTCTTGCGAAATCTTACCCACCGCACCTACATTAATTGCTCCCGCACCAGAATATAATGGATCTCCGAGTATCGGTTTTGAATATGACAACAGTCCAACTTTTCAGGGCTATATCCGGTTTTATAATAGATCACTCGGCATGAAATCTTTTCAATGGAATTTTGGGTTCTCCCAGTCAAGTGGGAGTCCGTCCACATCCTCAATAGGTGAGCCAAAGATTAAATTTCCAGGAAATGGATTTTATAGTGTAACATTGAAAGGAACGGGAATTGATCAAAATCAATATTCAATAACCAAAGTAATAGAAGTGACCAACAATTAGTTTTGGTAAGTATTACCCGGTACTAATCCAACACACAACTATTATACCTCCTTCCACGTATGGTCGGCCAATAATTTAACTGCAGCGAGAAATTTATATGGTGCTTTTTTACCCCACTCCTTGGGGCTGATCATCGAAATTAAATGAGAGTGATCCTCTTTTTCGTACAGGTAATAGCTCTGACCGATCACGGGAGCAAAGCTGATTTTGGAATCGTAAATAATCATCGACAACTCTTTCCTTTTTTGAATTTCCTTTGCCTGGATGGCCAGCAATTCAATCTGTTGCCTGATCTGAGTGAGTTGCATGTTGGTTTGTTCCTCCATCGCACTGAGTGCCTGATGCCGGATAACACCCATTTCAGTTGGTTTTATCACTGCACCTGAAACGGAAGCTGAATAGGGAAGCACGCTTAACTGCTTGTGATAGATTTCTTCATTGATGAATTTCTCACCCTGATCGTAGTGATGTGTCTGTATAACTTTTAAGTAACCCTTAGGTGTTATCTCATGTCTCACTTGAAGAGACATCTGATCTCTTCTCAAAAAATGGGTTTCAAAAGTTTGAGAATCTATAAACTCAGATTTGATGGATTCACCCAGCTCATTATTGTCGAAGGGTCGCTCTTCTCCGTCAGGTGTCACAGAATATTGAGAGGCAAATGCCTGATCTTCCAGTGAGACCCAGTTCATACTGATATCAAGCTGCCTGCCTGTTCCTCCCAATTCAATTTTATAGATACCTGACTTGGGTCTTTGTCCTAATTCATAGCTTCCCCTTTCAGGAAATAACTGCCAGGAAGCAAGGAAGTTATAAGCTTCAACCATAAGAAATTTACAAACTGGTTTTATACCTACTCAAAACCGTATAGCACGCAAACTGTTCAGAATTACTTTTTATAATACTTATTTGCTTCCGGAATCCATCCTTCAAGGTCTTTGATGCGAGTATTATGAGAAGGGTGAGTAGATAGAAATTCAGGAGGTTGGGCTCCGCCACTTAATGCTCCCATCCGTTTCCAGAATTTAGGCGCAGAGGCTGGGTCGTATCCGGCCATCGCCATAAAGATTAATCCCATATGATCCGCTTCTGATTCATGACTTCTTGAAAATTTCAGCATGCCCACGTTGGTACCAACGCCAACCGCTCGCATAAATATTTGCTGAGTGGCCGATGGGTTTTGTCCTATGGCTGCACCCAGTGTGCTCATTCCAAGTTCTGCCAGCAATCCCTGGCTCATTCTCTCCGCTCCATGATTGGCAATAGCGTGAGCAACTTCATGACCCATTACCACGGCAACGCCTAATTCATCTTTACAAATTGGCAGAATACCAGTATAAAACGCCACTTTACCACCCGGCATGCACCATGCGTTCACAGTCTTATCATCCTGGATTAGATTAAACTCCCAATTGAACCCGGCAAGTTGAGAACTGGCTCCTTTGTCAGCCATATATCTTTCTACGGCCTTCTGTATTCTCACACCTACACGCCTCACCATTTCTGTCTGCTCCTTGTTGGTCGACAACGGGCCTTTCGCAATTACCTCTCTATACTGCTGCTCTGACAACTGATTGATCTCAGCACTGGATACAAGGCTCAACTGCTTTCGTCCGGTAACCGCCACGGTGGCGCAGCCATATAAGAATGAGAGAGCAAGGACAATCACTATTATTTTTCTAATCATATCATTTTCGTTTCTGTATACAAAGATATAACGACTAATCATTAAAAATCCAAAATTCTAATACAAATTGAGGTTTTGCCTTTGGATTGTTCCTAACTTTGCCAGAAAGTAAAACATCCTATGAGGATCTTTGCGGTAGGAAGAAATTATGCGGAACATATTAAGGAACTTAATAATGAACGTCCGGATGAGCCCGTTATTTTCACTAAGCCCGATACTGCTATTATTCGCAATAATGGACCCTTTTATTATCCTGAGTTTTCAAAGGACATTCACCACGAGGTTGAGTTGGTTTTGAGGATTTGCAAGGAGGGGAAAAATATAGAAGAGAAGTTTGCATCAAAGTACTATGATGCCATCGGCATTGGCATTGATTTTACTGCCCGTGATATTCAATCTAAACTAAAGGAAAAAGGGTTACCCTGGGATATCGCCAAAGGGTTCAACGGCTCGGCCCCGATCTCTGATAAGTTTATTCCGGTGAATGAATTCAAAGACATTAAAGACATCAATTTTAAATTGGAGATTGACGGGCAACTAAAGCAACAGGGAAATACGAGCCTGTTACTTTTTCCGTTTGATTATATAATATCCTATTTGTCAAAATTTTTTACGCTACGCACTGGTGATTTTATTTTTACCGGAACTCCCAAGGGAGTAGGCCCCGTAGTCATTGGAAATAAATTATCCGCTTATATAGAAAATGAGAAATTACTGGAGTTTGAAGTTAAGT
>Ga0163151_10005222_pt1 | contig 16752 bp, 12 predicted proteins | sample OliLakLV19MP5IB2_FD_145596 | JGI IMG/M metagenome (GOLD analysis project Ga0163151, IMG submission 145596) | Freshwater microbial mat bacterial communities from Lake Vanda, McMurdo Dry Valleys, Antarctica - Oligotrophic Lake LV.19.MP5.IB-2 | ecosystem: Environmental > Aquatic > Freshwater >...
AACGGCGACGCGATGGAAATATTGCTTGCCCACGTCCAATCCGAGCCACAGGGCATTCCGACAGCCTTAGCTCCGCTACTCAACCGGCTCTTGGACAAAGATTGCACGAAAAGATTCGACAATGCCGCGGAAGCCTCGGCATGCCTGAACGCACTAAATCTTGGTCCCGACACAAAATTCGCGGTGCCAGAAAAGCCTACCAGACTAAAGCAAACGCTGACTCGTTTTGTCCCTCGCGGAAGGCAGCTGTTGGCACTATCAGCGATACTAGGCTTGCTGCTGGTGGTACTGGCGTTTTTATTAAAACCAGCGACCAGTGAAGTGTACAATGCCCAGCCGGACAAAGATTTCCAGCACGCGCTCGATAAAGGCGAAATTTCAACCTGCCTAAAACTGGAAGAAACTTATATAAATAGGACTCCAAATTCACGGGTCAAAGCGGCAAATTTGCTGAGATTAGCAAATGCCGCATACGACTGCAAAGCCTACGAGCGAGCCTTGCATACCTGTAATGAGGCCATCGCCGAATTGGTCAGCTTGAATCGGGCCAGTCCAAATGACATTCTGATAGCGCTCCAACGCAAAATCGAAATACAAAAAGCGCTGGGACGGGACGGCAACAACATAGGACCAACGGCGCAGGCAATTTCCATTGCTCACAAAGCAGGCCTGCCAATTGAGGAACGAAATTTTTCTTTTGCCCAGGCTTTCCGGTTGCGAGCATTGAATCGGTTAGCGGAGGCGATTGAAGAATACGACAGGGCCTGTGAAATTGTCCGCGCCAAGACATCTAATTGGCAGGGAATGGACCCCAATACACTGGTGGACTACGGCCTTTTCCGCGAATACCTCAATCTTGAGCGGAAAAAAACGGCCGAAATCGCAGACGTCGCCTGCAAACTATTCGCGTATCATCGACAGAAGAATGTTATAGATTGGCACGGGGAGGTTCAGGCAAACCATTTGCTGCTCCGCAGCAGCAAAGACAAGGACCTACTGACAGCCGTCAGCGTACGTATGCGACAAGCGGCAGAAGATAAACAGCTCCCGCCACGAGACCACGCGATGGCTTTAATTATCGCCGGGTGTGCACTTAGCGATCTCGGAATGAAGCAGACTGCTCGGACTCTAATGGGCAACGCGCAAGCCATCGGTGCCCGCGACGGCATGGCACCGCACGGTATGGCGTCTCATGCAATTCATGCAATGTTAGACAAACATCTCATTGCGGATCTGAAAGAACAACTCAAAATGGCCCGCTATGCTTACCAAGACCAGCTGCCGGTAAGACAAACGAAACCAGGTTCGTTCGCTGTAAGCGCCGCGCATTTGGCATCGGTTTTTCAGGCAAAGGGCAACTACCAGGCTGCAAAAAACTATTTTGAAGAAGCTGGCGAGGGCGCACTTAAGGAGGCCGCGCAAGCTAAAGATCCAATCGCTGCTGATGATTCCTACGCTATGGGCATCAGCTCGTACATAGATAGCGCCAGGTGCTCCATAGCTTCAGGCAACTATAAAGATGCGGAAAGAGCAAAGGTACTTTGCCAGGACCTGTTGAAGAAACTGTCCGCCCCGAACCAACTCAAACATAAGCAGTCAATTGATGAGCTCAGTAATGAATTGGTCAGTCAGCCCGGACATCTTTCCAAATAGTGCCGCCAGCACACTACATTCTATGTTCACTTGTTGTAGCTTCAACGAAAGCCAACAGATCATTGGAATGCCCATCCATCATGCGTAATCCTCATATACTGGGCATAGTGAATAAAACTGTTGACCGGGACGCACTTGGATCTTATCGACAACAAGTATCGAGTCTTACGTACGCTGGGCAAAGGCGGATGCGGAATCGTTTACGTGTGCTGGAGCGAGGCGCTAAGCAAGGAAGTGGCGGTCAAAGTACTTTACGACCGGATGCACAGCAACGTTAGCCTTACGCGATTTCGCAACGAAGCCCAGTCCCTTACGCTTTGCAAACATCCCTGTATAGTGCAATGCTTAAATTTCGGCATTTCACAGGAAGGCAATCCGTACTTCGTAATGGATTACGCGCCGGGCGTTTCGCTTTCAGAAGAACTAAAACAGAATGGTCCCCTTAGCCCGTCGCGCTTCGCCACCATTTTCCAGGACGTGCTCAGTGCACTAGAATGCGCTCACGAAGCTGGTCTTATCCATCGAGATATTAAGCCGTCAAATATTTTGATCACCAAAACTTCCAAGAACGAACGCGCCGTCCTCATCGACTTCGGTTTGACCAAACAACTCGAAGGGCAAAAACTCACAGCCACCTCGTCACTCCTTGGAACACCGCAGTACATGAGCCCGGAACAGTGTCAGGGCAAACCACTCGATATCCGCAGTGATCTCTACTCGCTCGGCTGCACCATGTACGAGGCCGCCACAGGACGTCCGCTCTACAACGGCGACGCGATGGAAATATTGCTTGCCCACGTCCAATCCGAGCCACAGGGCATTCCGACAGCCTTAGCTCCGCTACTCAACCGGCTCTTGGACAAAGATCGTGATCGGCGATTTACCAATGCAACTGAAGCTTCAGCCGTCCTGGCAGGGATAAATTTAGCCAAAACAGTAGATTTCAAGGACACAATCAAGCCACAGCACAAGGGCTTAAGCAATGCACTCAAACAAAAGCGCTTGCCAATTATGCTACTTTCTGCGGCCCTAATTTCAATACTGATGTTTGGTGCCGAATCCGTTCGCGACTTTGTCGAGGAGACTATCAACCTGGATGTGGCTTTTGAAAAGGCTCTGGAAAGGAATCAGGACAAGGCCAGATCATTAAAGGCTCGGTATATCAACGAGGTTCCTACATCTGTACTCAAGGCCCACAATCTGCAGAAATTGGCAATGGCGGAATTCAAATCAAACGGCAATGCGCCTTCTACAGAGTCACTGGCCAGCTGCGAGGCGTCAATAAAGGCGCTTATCGAACTCAAACTTGAGGATTCTCCCGAGATCAGCAAACCGATGTCTTTGAAATTTCAATTTCAGCGCGCGCTGGGATTGCGCCTGCCTAAGGACATAGAAGCCTTAAAACACGCAATAGCGGTAGCGAAAAGATGGCACAAGGACGGAATGTACGAAGCCCACTTCCGGCTTGAAATGGCACGGCAATTGTGGGAGGCACAAAAATTCGAGGCAGCGGACGAAGCGTACGAGAGCGCCATCAAGCTCATGTTTTCAAAATACACAGTCCCAGATTTGAGCTATCTGCAGATTTTGTTTGAGCACTTGCGGGTGAAAGAGTCCAGGGGTATCAAAAGAGAAAGCCTGCACGCCATGGCAGATAACGTCAGTCTCCAGTTCGAATCGTTGCGGAAAACCGGAATCAAGGCCTGGGCTTGCGAATACAATGCCAATAGAATTGCTCTTAAAAACAGTAAAGACAAGGCGCAGTCCAACATGGTAAACGAGCGCATGCAACGGGCCGCGCAAGACAAGAACCTCGCCCCGAGTGAGCGAGCGTTGGCGTGGGTTATGGCCGGTTCAGCCGCCTTGGCCGAAGGCGACAAATCAGGGGCTTTCGCACTGCTGCGCACGGCCAAAGACAACGATTTACGCGATGGGCAGCCACCCTACACTGTGGCAGCCCTTGCCATCCATACCATGATAGACACGAATCTGACAACGTCGCCACAGGAACGATTTGACCTAGCCCTATTGGTATACAAAAACCTCGCCTCATTTCGCGAAGCGAAGCCCGGGGAATTCGCCCAAAGCGCGGTCTATCTGGCAAACGCAGCCCGGACAATGGGACAACACCAGCAGGCGGCAATCTACTATGGCGAAGCTTCAGATGCAGCACTGAAACACGCTAACGCTAATTACCCCCTAAATTTGGCAGAAGCTGATGCTTACTACGGCGTGAGTATCGACGGCCGTCTCGGAATAGCCAGGTGCAGCCTGGACACAGGAGATTACGCCGGGGCGCTGCAGGCAAAAGAATTATGCCTACCTCTTTTAAAGCGGATGACCGAAGCAAACCAAGCCCGATATGGCAAGTCCATTGAAGAATTGAGCAAGGAGTTAGCCAGCAAAGCCCCGCTTGCGAAATAGCACCCACCGACTGGTTGCATCTCCAAAGTGTGACTTTGCGGTAAACAACGATCTTACCGGGCTCAAGGCGGCCCACCAGGCTCATCGTTCTTCACGAACTGGGCATAGTGAATAGAACTAATCACTGGAACGATCTTGGAACTTATCGACAACAAGTATCAGGTCTTACGTACCCTTGGCAAAGGCGGATGCGGAATCGTTTACGTGTGCTGGAGCGAGGCTCTGAACAAGGAAGTGGCGGTAAAGGTGCTTCATGATCAGATGCACAGCCAAGTTATCCTTAAGCGATTTCGCAATGAAGCTCAATCCCTTATGCTTTGCAAACATCCTTGTGTAGTGCAGTGCCTGAATTTCGGGATTTCGCCAGAAGGCAATCCTTACTTCGTCATGGATTACGTGCCAGGCATTTCCCTTTCAGAAGAACTGAATCAGAATGGTCCACTTAGCCCACCGCGTTTCGCAAAGATTTTTCGTGACGTGCTTAGCGCGCTGGAATGCGCGCATGAAGCCGGTCTTGTACACAGAGATCTTAAGCCGTCAAATATTTTGATAACTCACGCTGGCGATAACGAGCGCGCAGTCCTGATCGACTTCGGTTTGATAAAACAGCTCGAAGGACAAAAGCTTACTGCCACTTCGTCGCTGCTTGGAACACCGCAGTACATGAGCCCCGAGCAGTGTAAAGGCGGTGACGTCGATATCCGCAGTGACCTCTACTCAATTGGCTGCACCATGTATCAGGCGGCTACCGGGCATCCGCTTTACGAAGGCGAAGCAATGGAAACATTGCTTTGCCACGTCCAATCTGAACCTCAGGGCATTCCCGCAGTGCTGGCACCGCTGCTCAACAGGCTCTTGGATAAAGATCGAACGAAGAGATTCTCGAATGCCTCCGAAGCGTCGGCGTGCCTGGCTGATCTGGACTTAGCCAGTACCATGGATTTCAAAGCAACAATAAGCCAAGCCGGCCAGCGAACTAGCAAGCCAATTGGACAAGGGCGGTTACGAACACTGGTCCTTTTTGCAGCACCAATTTCCGTGCTGTTGTTTGGTTTTCAGATCATGGGCAACTCATTTGACGAGAAAGGGAAACGCGAACCGACGGCAAGCGAAATTCAGTCAGCCCAGAGCCAATCCAACAATCTGGTCAAAATGGCAGCGGAACACCTGAAAGAAAGAAAGCCTGAGCAGGCGATGCGGGACTGCGATGAGGCAATTCAGGTACTTACTAGCGTCCAACGCCAGGATACAACTGACATTCTCTGGCCGCTGAGTTTGAAGCTCCGTATTAGTCGAGACAACGGATTGACTCATAAAGAGGACATTGCACTTGCCAATCAGGGGATAGCAATTGCCAAAGAATCGGTCCAGTACCGCTTGCAGGAACGTCATCTCTATATTGAGAAGGCCTGGCGATTGCAAGACTCGCAACAATTCCAAGCAGCAGAAGAAGCCTACGATGCGGCCCTCAAGCTCATGGTGTTGAAACTAGACCCAGTAGATGAGGAATCGAATTTAGAGGCTCGGTCCAACGCTACGCTCTTGGCCGAATACGCACAACTCAGGGACCTATGCGGCATGGCTCCGAAAGGAACGATTAAATTCGGACAGATAGCAAGCCAAGTGTTAGAAGAATGTCGTAAGAACAAACTTGCAAATTGGACAGTTGAATTACAGGTCAATCATCTGCTAACCCGCCTTAGCAGAGACAAGGCGCAGCTAATGGCCATCGGCGACCGCATGCAAAAGGCGGCAGAAGACAAACAACTAACTGCCGCCGGACAGACTGTGGCGTTAGTGGCCGCTGGCATGGCTTTTGGTCAGGCCGAGGACAAGCCACTTGCTTTAAAGCTCATGCGCAGAGCGAAAGACAACGATCTCCGTCATGGCAAACCACCTTATGCCGGCGCGGCACATGCCATCCATGCAATGCTCGACCAGGGACTGATCAAGGATCCGCACGAGAAACTTGCCTTGGCAAGTTTTGCCTATAACAGCTTGCAGCCTTATAGAAATGCGCATCTAGATGCATTCATGACGTGCTCATCACATCTGGCAGTCGCACTTCAAGAAACGGGACGACAGGAAGAAGCGAAAAGATATTATCGAGAGGCTGCTGAGATCGCAGAAAAATCAGCAAATTCTCACAGCACGAACCAAGAACCGCGGCAGGCCGAAAACTACTACGCCGTGAGCCTCGACAATTACGTGCAATGCGCCAGGGATGACCTTGCTCAAGGGAAATACGCCAGCGCGCAAAACTTAACGGTTCGCTGCCAGCAACTTTTGAAAAAAGTCTCAGCCAAATCCCGGCAACTACAGGCGCCGGGTGTTGAACAACTGAGCAAAGAGTTGGTTAGTAAATCAGGACATTTTGCGGAATAGTGCCACCACTACTCCTTGAATTTCCAAATTGGTTGCCGCGTCGACGAAGATAGGTTCCATCGTAGAATTCGCCGGTTGCAAGCGAAAACGACCGTCTTCCTTGAAGAATCGCTTCAAGGTTGCCGTGCCATCGTCCAAAGTAGCAACGACAATTTCACCGTTGCGCGGACTTGGCTGTGGCTTGACGATAACGTAGTCGCCATCGTAGATCCCATCGTCGATCATCGAATCACCCTTGATCTTAAGGGCGAAGCAGCCAGTCTCACGATACTGTGAATCCACTTCCAGATACTCATCGGACTGAACCGCATCTAGCGGACGGCCGGCGGCAATTGTGCCGGCTAAAGGGATTCCTCTCGGTTGGCTTTGTTCGTCGGCAACATTTGCCCGGTTCTCGCCACCAAGGAAAGAAACGTCCGCGTCCATGGAATTGAGCACTCGCAATGAGCGGTTCAGCCCCGGCTCCCACATGACCATTCCCTTCTTTTTAAGAGCAACGACGTGTTGATGAACTGTCATGCGGTTGCGCAGCCCCATCGCTGTAGCAAGCTCGGCCAGACTTGGAGGATAGCCATGCTCTTCAGTCAGTTGAACGATCAGATTGAGGACCTGTTTTTGCCGCGGTGGCAGCGTTTCGATACTCATCAATGAACAGCCTTCTTGTTGCACGAGGGGGCACATACGTAAGTATAGTATCAGCGATCGATCGTGTCTAGCGTAATTTTTGCCAAAGAAAAAAAATAGAGGCAGACTTTTTTCGCCTACCCTATTTCTTGATATCGTTTTCGAAAGCTTCGGTGCTAGAGAATGCGGCTTCCCATGCAGGTCATAGCAAGATTGACTGCAACTTCTGCAGTGCGATTCTTCACATCGAACGCCGGATTCAGTTCCGCAATGTCAATTGACCGAACTAGTTCTGTTTCAGCCAGGAACGTCAGCGCGAGGCTACTTTCACGATAGTTGAGCCCACCTGGGGAAGGTGTGCTGACACCAGGGGCGACATCAGGATCCATTACATCTATATCGAATGATACGTGTAATCCGGAAACATCAGGACCGATGGCACTCAACGCAAGCTCGCTCACTCTGCCTAATCCAATATGATCGATGTCTCGCATGCTAAATGCCGTGATACCGGACATGGTGATCATTTCACGCTCTTCTGGATCAAGATCGCGTATACCAATTAATACCGAACGGTCAGGGTTCAACTTAGGCGCAAACCCACCAAGATTGACTAAGCGTGGGTCGCCATGACCAAGCGATACGGCAAAAGGCATGCCATGGACGTTGCCACTATGACTGGTTTCAGGTGTATTGATGTCACCGTGAGCATCGAGCCAGACCAATCCGAATTCTTCTTGCCGCTTGCGGTAGTAAGCTGAGGCTCCGGCTATGCTTCCAATAGCGATACTGTGGTCGCCGCCGATGGTGATCGGAACCGTATTATTGTTCAGGGCAGTTTCCACAGCCTCCGCCAATTCCGAGCAAACATCGACAATCTCAGGGACGCACTTCGGCTCTGGAGCCGGGCACGATTTCCAGCCAAGGGCTGCCGGGATCTTGATTTCCACTTCGCTGTGAATTACTAAACCCATGCCTTGTAGGCGATCACTGAGCTCGGCGACGCGCACTGCAGCCGGGCCCATAATCGTTCCCCGATGCTTGCCTCCGAAGAATAGCGGCACGTAAATAAGTGTCACAGAATTGAGTTTTGGACGTTTTGCGCCCAACTGCTTTTCGGCTTTGCTGACAGTGCCTTTGTTGATCACAAAACTGTCTAAATCATTCATGTACTAGCTCCGGGCTTTGATGGCTCACCATCTTGGTTTCATTCACCCAAACGGAACCTTCTAATTGCCATTGTACCGGGAAAAATGCGCTGCCGTGGCGAAATACAATCACGACTGGCAAATTACCTGATTCAACACATCTTGCCACACCATACGGCGGAAAGCTCGCGGGTAGTGCAGTTGAGCGTTTTGTTCGCCGTCGTGCACTTCCTCGTATATTGCATCGGGCATCGGAAGGCCTCTAGTGTATAATCTCCCGTAGCTTTTGTCTCATCCTTTTGATGCGAACGTGGGAGTCCCAGACGGTGCCGAAAGGCGACGAATTGGGAAGTTTTCTCCTTACGAACAAGCTTATTTAATCGGACTGATCAGCGGTTTGAGAAGTACACCTTTCTAAGAGGATTGGGATAATGCCAATGGAGGTAAAGCCAGTGTTTCGGCCACTATTTAAAGTATTTTTTCTAGGTCGGGCTGCAATGGAAGTAGGCCGCGAGCGCGTCGAAGACGCAATCGATGCCCTTACAGCAAAAGCCGGCGAATACAAAGTCAACGGATCTGAAAAACTTCACGAATCCAAAGACCAGGTATCACAAGTTGCTAACGAGCTCTACCAACAAGTTTGGCAGCGTTCGGAAGTTCTCGAGACCCAGACACGCGAAAAAATTCGCCGTCAGGTTGCAGACTTCTCGCTCGATGCTCTGGGCGATGCAACTGAAATCAACGAACTTCGCGCTGAGCTTGCAACGCTCCGTGCTGAAATCGCTGAGATTAAACAAACCCGCGCAACGGCATAATAATCGTTCGTTCGGTAGAATTTCGAAAAGGGCGCGTACGCGCCCTTTTCATTTGCTTTCCGGAGGTACTCAGGCAGGTATGATAGGAGTTGGCATATGTGCTATTCCGGCTCATCTGATGCTGCAGTTGATTGATGAACACGCAGATAAACACCACTTTGATGAAGAACCTGCCTCAAGAACCTGAGAGGAATTTGCCGGCGGTTACCTCGATGCCAGAAAATGCAGCGACTCCGACCACTTCACTTCCGCCGATTGCGGAGGAAACTTCCCGTAGCGAATACGATCCGTTGCTGGCCGACAGAACTGTTGAGTTCAAGAATCTTCTTGTCGACCACAAATTCTGGCAGCTTGGCTTTGCTTTCATCAGCTTCTTCTTTTCTTCGCTGATTACCGCCCTTTTTCCAGACAAGGGCCTGACCGATACTCAGCTCAAGACCGAAAAGGCATCGTCGGTCAAAGAACTCCTCTTCGATCTCGGTCCCACGTTCATCAAATTGGGGCAATTTCTCTCGGTTCGCAGAGACATCCTCTCGGAAGAATTTGCCGAGCAACTAACGCACCTCCAGGATCAAGTCCCACCTTTCCCCATTGATCAGGTGCGTGAAACAATCTGCGCCGATCTTGGCGCTGCCCCGGAGGACCTCTTCGTTTTCTTTGACGAGACCCCCATTGCCTCGGCCAGTATCGGTCAAGTGCACCGCGTACAACTAAAAGAGGGCGGCTGGGCGGTGATCAAAGTTCAGCGACCAAACCTGGCCGAATCGTTCTATCGAGATCTCGGCTTAATGCGCATGATGGCACGCTGGTGGCTGGCTGCCTCAAGCCTTCTGCACAGACTTGGTATCAAACCACCTGCGCCACCACAACCCAAACAGGCCTCAAACAACAAGTCCGCCCCAGCAAGCCATCATCCCTTTGATCTGGCAAACTGGCTTGAGTTATCCGACGAGTTCGGTCACACACTATTTTCGGAAATCGATTACTTAAAGGAAGGCAGGAACGCCGATCGCTTGCGCAAACTTGTGCGCTCTCGGCCAGAGATTCGCATTCCACGCGTGCATTGGCGATATACCGGGCGTCACGTATTGACGCTGGAGTATATACCGGGAACAAAAATCAGCCAGGTGGCCCAGCTCAAAGCTAAAGGCTTTGACCTGCGAATTGTTGGCAACATGCTGGTCAATTGCTATCTAGAGCAGTTTGTACTGACCGGTTTCTTCCATGCCGATCCGCATGCCGGCAATCTGGCAATTGATGATGACGGACGGCTGATAATCTACGATTTCGGCATGATGGGCGAAGTATCTGAAGATCATCGCCGTGCGCTATTGTCTTGCGTGATGGCAGTTGTCCGTCGCGACGTGGACCTTATCACCCGGAGCTTAATGGAACTTGGCATCGTAAGCCGCTCGGCGTCAGTCGAGGCAGTGAGCAAGACGATCAACCCGTTCATCGACTACTACGCCGGGCGCGACATCATGTCCCTGGATTTCGAGAACATCGAAGGCGAAATCGATCAGGTCATTGCTGAGCGCAGCTTCCACTTGCCGCCCAACCTTGCCTACCTGCTGCGCGCAGGAAGCTCCCTGGAGGGCATAGCGCGCACTCTGCAACCTGATTTCAGCTTCGTAAATGCAGTTAGACCGGTCATGACGAAGTGGGCTTTGCAACAGGGAATTGAGAGCCTTGCAAAGAGTGGCAAGCTAAGAGAATTCGCCGAATTTGCTTTCAAGGAGCTTCGCGCGACAATTTCTTCGAACACAAATACGAGCGATAGCGAAACAATTCAAAATGCCAAGTTCGGAATTCCGCTTATTGGAAGAAAAAAAACAAAATCAATTTTAGATCCGTTAATTCCGATCGGGATTGAGGCCCAGCCAGCCATCAAGCTTGCCAAGTGCGCCCTTTGTGCCAATCAAAAGAGCGATATTCATGCACTTAGCCGAAACATCCGGCTGACAATGCTTTTCGGCGTAGCGTATATTTTGCTGTCTATCGGCATGACTGGTTTCTTTGCTAGTGTGGCATCATCAATTTATGGGCAACTTAGCTTATATATCCTGATAGGAAATTCCGTTTTAGGGGCAATAATATTCTGGAAATTCATTGCCTTGCTAAAGTGGACTGCGCGAAACTCTGCCGAGACACAAAAGAGTAAGGACGACGGAGAGAAATGATGTTGAAGTGGCGTGTAGCCGCGGTAACGGATCCCGGTTGCCAGCGACAAAAGAATGAAGATAACTTTTTCGTCAGTCCTGACGAAAGAGTTTTCGCTGTGGCTGACGGCATGGGCGGGGCGCTAGGCGGGGCAAGAGCATCGAAGCTCACCGTCGAAGCGATTGAAACCCTTTGGAAATCCAAACCCCCGCATATTTCAGATAAAGAAGCGATCCGGCAATGGCTGATTGAAGCCGTTTCCGCAGCAAACAGATCCGTGTATCACGTCGCTGAGCAGGATGCATCCGTACGAGGCATGGGAACGACTGTGGTCGTTGCAGTGCAATCGGACGACCACTACATGCAAATTGCTCACGTTGGAGACTCGCGAGCCTATCTGGTGCGCAACGGAAAGCCGGTGCTGCTCACACAGGACCATTCGGTCGTTCAAGAGATGGTACGTGCCGGTCGCCTGACCGAAGAACAAGCCCGCATCAACCCTTATAAGAATTTAATCACTCGTTGTTTAGGGCATGACGACAAGGTCGAAATCGATCAGACCCCAGTCGAAATCAGATCTAACGACTGGATTGTTCTTTGCACTGACGGGCTCCCTACGGTGCTCAGAGATGAGCAAATAAGTGAAGCCATCGAGAAGTTGGAAGAACCACAGCGCGCATGCGAGGAACTGGTCAAACAGACTCTGGACGGCGGCGCTCCAGACAATGTCACCGTTGTAGCCGTGCGATTCTTCGAATCGGAAAACGGCGCTGGTTAACTGGTCAGGTACGACTCAGTAGATGACTTCCACGGACATGAGCGGAACAAGCAACAAGTGCGCACGATGTGGGGGCGCCGTCAATCAAGACGGAGCTTGCTCGTACTGTGTCGCGGAAGGGGTTCCGCAAAACGGCGGTGAGTCCAGGTCCGAGACAATCGAAGACATCCTTTCGAAATCGAACTTGAAAACTCCGTCGGGCCTGGCGATTCTGATCAATAAGGAAACCAATGAACGTTATCCGCTTACTCAATCTGTCAGCAAGATAGGTCGTGACAAGGCCAATACGATATCGTTGCATAACGACAGCTACGTCTCGCGTCATCACGCCTGGGTTCTCTTCATCAAAGGAAGTTATTGGGTCGAGGATCTTGGCAGCACCAATGGCACATTATTGAATGGGGAGGTTTTGTCAGAGCGGAAGCAGATTTTTCCAGGTGACAGAATCAAACTCGGACGTACTGAACTTGTCTTTGAGCTTAATTGAGGAATGGGAATCAATTTTGGGCTATATGAGGTAATTGGCGAAATAGGTCGTGGCGGTATGGGAATTATTTATAAGGCCCTCGATCCACGACTTAACCGGGCAGTTGCGATAAAACAACTCGTCCTGGATCATGTGGATCCAGACAAGAAAGAAGAGTACAAAGAACGCTTCCGCCGGGAAGCCATACTTGTTGCCGGGCTCAATCATCCCAATTTGATCCAGATCTTCGACGTTTCCATCGGAGTTACAGTAGCCGACGACAGTTATTACGTAATGGAGCTTTTAGAAGGACATAGTTTTAGACGCGAGCTGGAAATCCAGCCCAAAACCCGACTGTCTCCAGAAGACCTCTATCCAATCATCCGGCAAGTGTGTGAGGGTTTGACGCACGCACACGAAATGAACCTTGTGCACAGAGACATCAAGCCCGACAACATCTTCATTTTGCCTACAGGCAAAGTAAAACTCACGGACTTTGGAATTGCCCGCTCCGGAGAACAAGAGAACTCAAATCTCACCAAACCTGGTGTCATGCTTGGAACGCTTTCTTATGTGTCGCCCGAACAATTGCAAGACGCAAGAAACGTGGATCACAGAGCAGATATATATTCTCTGGGTGTAGTCATGTACGAAGCGCTTGCCGGCCAGCTTCCGTTTACTGGAGAAGGGCTGACATCCACCTTGATGGCAATCGTGTCGCGTGACGCAACGCCTGTTAACGAGGTCAATCCCGAGGTGGGAGCCGATATTGCCGCAGTCGTGGCAAAATCGATGCGCAAGCAGGCGACAGAACGGTATTTTTCCGTCATTGAATTCCTCAAGGACTACGAAAAAGCTCTCAATCTAGTTCGGCAAACGCCGAGCACTGGCATGCGCATGCCAATTTCGAACCCGGGAACGTCTCTCAGTGGCAACTTGGCACCGCAATCACCTGGTATGCCAATTACAGCGCATCCACCAAGAACAGCCGGAATTCCTCTTCCTTCCCTGGAAGAGACCGCAAGCATCAAGAACACCTCAGCAAAACCGTGGACAGCGCAGCGCACCCAGCACCTCGGTGGCGGGTCCGACGAATCCAGTAATACTGATCTGGCACGCGCTATAGCAATAATTGGACGCGGTGGTGACGGTAGAGGACTTTTCCTTGAGCCGTCCGTCATTTGTTCGCGCTTCGGTAAAATCATCGTTGGTGACACCATCAAACGTCACTTTCAGATTTTCAACCGTGACGGAAAATTCATGTGCGAATCCACGTCCGTACAAACCAAAGGGTCCAAAACGGCCGGCGGCTCTTTTTCGAAGCCTAGCTCTATCACCATAGACAACCGTGGGCGGATCTATGCCACCGATAGTGGTGACCACTTCATTCGCATATTTGACGGACAAGGCAAATATGTCAAGGAATACCTCAACCGAATGGGTAAAGACGGAGGGCTCAGCGGGATCATTTGTGATGCCAGCGGGCTACTTTATGTTTCCGACTCGGACAATGGCTGCGTGCATGTTATCAATGCAGATAGTGGAGCCTGGCTACGCAAGGTCGGAGCAAAGGGCACTTCCGATGGTCAGTTGCAGTTGCCGACTGGACTGGCGTTAGACCGCTTCAACCAGCTATATGTCGTTGATTACGGAGCATCAAAAATTTCTGTGTTCTCTAAAGCCGGTATATTCCAGCGCTCCTTCGGTGGAAAGGGCACAGGCAAAGGCATGTTTAACGTGCCCAGAGGCATTGCAATCGATCGATTCGATCGCCTTTATGTAGCTGATTCACTTAATCACCGCGTGCAAGTCTTCAACACTAACGGACAGTACCTCTACTTCTTCGGTGGACGCGGGCAGGAAACTGGCAGATTCATCGGACCGGCGGACCTGTCTATCGATCCAGAAAACAACTGCCTCTATGTCGCTGACCGCGGCAACTGTCGCGTGCAGGTGTTTGAGCTGATCCAGGCTTAACGGTGGATTCCAACTCGTCAGTCAGATTGATTTTGGCATCGCAGTCGCCCCGGCGTGTCGATATGCTGCGCGCATTGGGTGTCGAGTTCGAAACGAAGCCAAGTGAGATAGACGAAAGTAGCGATCTGAAAGACCCGGCGGAAGTTGTACAGTTTCTGGCGCAAGCAAAAGCGCAAGAGGTAGCCAGGCAGCTCAAGGGAACAACGCCGGAGCGCCGTACCATAGTCCTGGGCGCCGATACGATAGTAGTTCTTGGAAGCGAAATTCTCGGAAAGCCAAGTTCCAGAGAAGATGCTTACCAGATGTTGATGCGTATGTCCGGTCGGAACCATCGAGTATTCACCGGTGTGGCCCTGGTAGATGCGCAGTCCGACGAAGTTGTGGTTAATCACGCAGTCTCCAAAGTTTTCTTTCGCGCCCTTGATTCTGCAGAAGTGCGCAGTTATGCACGAACAGAAGAGCCGATGGACAAAGCTGGTGCCTATGCCTTGCAGGGAGCAGCATCAGTTTTCGTAGACAAGATTGAAGGCTGTTACAGCAACATCATTGGACTGCCAATGCCGCTGACTGTGCGGATGTTAAGGCAGGCCGGTGTAAAGATCTTGGGATTGCCATAATGCGCAGCAGCTTGCAACAGGAACTGGCGAAGTACAATTTCGCGTTGCCAATAATGAATAAGCTTGCAGATTATCTGCACGACAACAATAATCTGCACGAGCAAACAATTGGCTGGCACTGTCATCTCACCGAGATTACTGCCGCTGCAGCAGAACCATTGTTGCGATCAGGCGCTAAGTTATTGCTTAGCGAATGTAATCCTGACACCACAAATGCTGAGGCAGTTGCATACATGCAATCGCTTGGAGCACAGGTGTTTCTTGGCAGCGGCACTTGCCAAAGCGTCCTCAGCCAGCGCCCGGCAGTCATCTCCGACACGGGGCTGGTGCTAATTCGAGCATACGAGAGTTTAAGAAACGGCGAAAGCTTTGTTTGGGCCGCCAATGAAATCACCACAAGTGGTATCACGGCCTTGTCCCGAATGAAGACTGTGTCTTTGCCGGTAATAGACATCAATTCGGGCTTTCTCAAAACGCACATAGAAAATTTTCACGGCGTTGGCGACGGGATAAATGATCTGCTTGCGCAACTCACTGGCAGACTGTGGAGCGGACGCAAGGCAGCGGTCGTCGGATATGGCTCGGTAGGTTCAGGAGTCGCTAGCTATCTAAAGCGCCTGGGAGCCAACGTTTCAGTTGTCGATAACAATCCGGTGAAACAGCTGATAGCCCATTATGATGGCTATTCAATTTGCAATCTCGTTCAAGCCTTGCAGGAATCTGAATTAATCGTCACGGCCACCGGCTGCTCAAACCTGATTACCCGCCAACACTGGGAAGCGACGACTGCCGGAACCTTGTTTATTAACGTTGGACACTGGTCCACAGAACTAGATATCGCCGCTTTGCGGCAATTGAGCACTGAGACTCAAGAGAGCATGTTGCATGTGCGGCGATTCGACATGGTAAACGGAAGGCACGTATTTGTCGTAGCGGACGGCGGCCCGGCCAATGTCGTGCTCCTTTCCGGCTCACCGGAGCCGACTCTCATCCACCTGACGACAGAAATTCTCAGTATGAATTTCTTGCTCGGTTTGCGCAAAGCCGGGAGCACTCTTTCACCCGGTATCACGCCGCTGTCCGAAGAAGTTGAGCAGCAGGCTGCCAGGCTTGCATTGCTAGCATTAAATATGTCGAATTTAGTCAACACATAGCCGTTAATTTATTACTCCCTGCGTGGCCGTGCGCCAAGGCCCCATGCTACGCTTTCGTATGGGCCGCTTTGTAAGCCCTGTCCGGCACGTCCCATAACTGTTTAGTTAGCTGAACGATATGCAATCAATGAAATCCAACACCGAAAAACGTGGCGTCATAATCGCCCTGTCCATCGCCTTGCTACTTTTAAGCGTGAGTCAAGGAGCGTTGGCCGCAAGCGATGGTTCGGTCGATTCAATGTGGATGGATAATGGCGACAAGCAGCCGGAAAAAACCGAGGCTCCGTCAAAAAGCAGTGCAGCGGCTGCCAAAGAGCCCACTGAACCTTCTGCCGAAGCGGGCCTGCGCTCGGTAGAAAGCTCTCTAGCTAGCGACGATACTTCAGCTCCAATGTGTACGCTTGATACTTTCAAAGAAAGTGCCATCGTCTCAAAAGGAGGTTGGCCAGGCGTCGGACCGTTCAAGGCTGACAGCGAATTCGATTACCTGGACGAGCACCACAACAAACTCCACGTGGATGTATCCGGGCAACAAATAAGACGAGCCGAGA
>Ga0163151_10005224_pt1 | contig 16748 bp, 11 predicted proteins | sample OliLakLV19MP5IB2_FD_145596 | JGI IMG/M metagenome (GOLD analysis project Ga0163151, IMG submission 145596) | Freshwater microbial mat bacterial communities from Lake Vanda, McMurdo Dry Valleys, Antarctica - Oligotrophic Lake LV.19.MP5.IB-2 | ecosystem: Environmental > Aquatic > Freshwater >...
GGTCCGTTGCTCCCGCCCCCCTCCGGCCCCCGGCCCGGCTGACCGGTCACGTTCTCATCGCCGAAGATAATGCCGTCAACCAAATGCTGGCGTCGCGGCTGGTCCGTTCGCTCGGCCTCACCGCGGAGGTTGTAACCGACGGCCAAGCCGCCCTCGAAGCCGCGGCCAGCCAGGCGTTTCTGCTCATTCTTATGGATTGCCAGATGCCCGGAATGGATGGCTATGAAGCCACCCGCCGCTTGCGTCAGTGCGCCGCCACCGCTGAAATTCCCATCGTCGCCATGACCGCCAATGCGATGAAGGGCGACCGGGAACTCTGCCTCGCCGCCGGTATGAACGACTACGTCTCCAAACCAATCCGTCTGGATCGCCTCCGCGAAGTGCTATCCCATTACCTTCCCGCCGCCTCATCCGTACCGGAAGCGGAAAGTTCTAAGTAGGAAGAATGCGCTTGCAAATACCGGGGAAGGGCTATAATGAAGGCGTCAACTCTATGACGTTTCTGTTTCCCGCATTCCTGTTTGAAATGTCTGTTCCCTTAGGAGTTCCCGCGTGAAGCGTTCCTCATCGGACGAATCTCTGCGTTGTTCGTTTTGTCATAAGAGCCAGGATGTCGTCGGAAAGCTGATCTCGTCCCCGCTCAGCGACTATCCGCGATCCTACATCTGTGATGAGTGCATCGCCGTATGCAACTCCATTCTGGAGGATGACAAAAATGAGCAGACCTACTCGGCGCCGCATAAACTCCCCAAGCCTCTCGAGTTAAAGGAGTATCTGGACCAGTACGTCATCGGCCAGGACTCCACCAAGAAGAAACTCGCCGTCGCCGTCTACAATCATTACAAGCGCATTCAGATGAATAAGCAGCGCGGTAGCGATGTCGAATTGGGGAAGTCGAATATTCTTCTTATTGGGCCCACCGGGACCGGCAAGACGCTCCTGGCGCAAACCCTGGCCCGGATTCTGGATGTGCCCTTCGCCATCGTCGACGCCACCACTCTCACCGAAGCCGGTTACGTCGGCGAAGACGTTGAGAACATTATTCTCCGTCTCCTTCAGAATTCCGATTGGGATATTCAGCGCTGCCAGACCGGCATTATCTATATTGATGAAATCGACAAAATTTGCCGCAAGGACGAAAATCCTTCCATCACCAGAGACGTTTCCGGCGAAGGCGTGCAGCAGGCCCTTCTGAAGATTCTCGAAGGCACCATTGCCAACGTGCCTCCGCAGGGCGGCCGCAAGCATCCGCACCAAGAATTCACGCCTGTGGATACGTCGAACATTCTGTTCATTTGCGGCGGCGCCTTCAGCGGCCTGGACAAAATAGTCGAGCGCCGCGTCGGCCGCCGGACCATTGGATTCTCCGAAGGCGCCGCTAAAGAATCGGCGATGCGTCCGCGGAAGATCCTCCCTCGCAAGTACAGCCAGCTAGTGAGCCTTATCCAGCCCGTCGATCTCATCCGCTACGGCTTCATCCCCGAATTTATCGGCCGATTGCCGGTGGTGGGAGTTCTGGAGGATCTCGATCTCGAAGCGCTCATCCAAATTCTCTCCAAGCCCAAGAACGCCGTCATCAAGCAGTATCAACGGTTGTTCGAATTTGAGAATGTTAGACTGAAATTCACTGACGATGCCTTGGAAGCCATTGCGTCGCTCGCCCTGGAGCGGAAGGTCGGAGCCCGCGGTTTGCGGATGATTCTGGAAGACCTGATGCTCGACTTGATGTACTTCCTTCCGTCCCACAAAAAAATTCGCGAATTCCTGGTCACCAAAGAGATGGTCCTCACGCAAAAGATCAATCTCGCCCTTTTAGAAAAGGCAGGCTAGGATCCGTTCGCGGGCCTCTTACCCTTTCATTCCCGATACATTTCGCGCCCGATGAAGTTCATCGCTCGTAAACACTTCTTGTTTAGGAGTCGCTTCTCAGGCTTTTCGAATCAAACGAACGTACCGACTTCAATTTATCTAGGTCAATTCACGAATGAGCACACGAGAACGTATAGACTCCAGGCGCCTTCCCATGATGCCGATCCGGGACGTGGTTATCTTCCCGCACATGATGACCCCGTTCGTAGTAGGCCGGGATTCCAGCGTGCGCGCTCTCGAAGAAGCCCTCTCTTCGGACAAGAAGATCTTCCTGGCCACCCAGCACGACGCCTCGGTCGACGATCCCCGTCCCGACGAGATTTACTCGGTTGGCACCATCGCCAACATTGTCCAAAGCCTGAAACTCTCCGACGGCAACATTAAGGTGCTTGTCGAAGGTGTCGAACGCGCCCGGGTTGTTTCCGTCGCCAATGAAGAGGGGTTCTTCCGCGCCACCGTCAAGACTTTTGCATCGAAAGTGGAGGCCGGATCGCACCTGGAAGCGTTGACCAATCGCGTCACCACGCTGTTTGAGCAGTACGTCAAGCTCAGCCAGAATCTCAACTATGAGACGATGATCGCCGCCATTAAAGTGGATGATCCCGGCAAACTCGCCGACACTGTCGGCGCCAACCTGCAACTCACCATTGAAGAGAAGCAGGAGTTGCTCGAAATTTTCGACCCCATTGACCGGCTCACCCGTGTCGCCGAAATGCTCGATATCGAGATCGAAAAGCTTTCGGTGGATCGTTCCATTCAGGGTCGCGTCAAGCGCCAGATGGAGCGCGCGCAAAAAGAGTATTACCTCAACGAAAAAATTAAGGCGATTCAGAAGGAACTCGGCCGCGGGGAAAAGAGCGAGTTCGACGAACTGAAGAAGAAGATCGAAGAAGCCGGTATGTCGAAGGATGCACAGGAAAAGGCGCACTCGGAATTGAAGCGGCTGGAACAGATGCCGCCGATGTCAGCCGAATCCACCGTTTCCCGTAATTATCTGGATTGGTTGCTGGCCGTGCCGTGGAAGAATAAGACGCGGGAAATTCGCGATCTGAAGTATGCGCACGGCATCCTGGATTCCGACCACTACGGCCTGGAGAAAATCAAGGAACGCATCCTGGAATTCCTGGCCGTCCGCCGCCTGGTGAAGAACCCTAAAGGCTCCATTCTCTGCTTCGTCGGACCTCCGGGCGTGGGCAAAACGTCGCTCGGCATGTCGGTCGCCAAAGCCACCGGCCGCAAGTTTGTACGCCTGTCATTAGGCGGCGTGCGCGACGAAGCCGAAATCCGCGGCCATCGCCGAACCTACATCGGCGCCCTTCCCGGCCAGATTATTCAGAGTATGAAGAAGGCCGGAACGAAGAATCCGGTTTTCATGCTGGACGAAATCGACAAGATGTCCACGGATTTCCGCGGCGATCCGTCGGCGGCGCTGCTCGAAGTCCTCGACCCGGCTCAGAACTTCAGTTTCCAGGACCACTACCTCGATGTCGAATATGACTTGAGCGAAGTGTTCTTTATCGCCACCGCCAACGTTCTTCATACCATCCCCGCCCCGCTGCAGGATCGTATGGAAGTCATCCGCCTTTCGGGCTACACGGAACTGGAAAAGGCCGAAATCGCCAAGACGTTCCTCATTCCGAAGCAGAAGTTGGCTACTGGCCTCGAAGATACCCAGGTGACATTTACGCCTGAAGGTCTGGGCGCGCTGATTCAGGGCTACACCCGGGAATCCGGCGTTCGTAATCTGGAGCGGGAGATTGGCAACGTCTGCCGGAAGATCGCCCGTAAAGTCGTCGAAATCTCGACCTCAGACTCTCCGGAAGAGATCGCCATGGCCGGTGAGTTGATTGAAGACCCGCCGGTTTCCAAAAAGAAGAAGGCTAAGAAGAAGGAGGAACCGAAGATCGTCGAAGTGGTCGCCTCCGAACTCGAGAAAATCGAAAGCAAGCTCCCCGCTGTTTCCATCACCGTTCTCTCGCTCACCCAACTGCTCGGCCCCCCTCGCTTTCGCGACACTCTTGCCGATCATAAAAATGAAGTGGGCGCCACTGTCGGCCTGGCATGGACCGAAGTCGGCGGCACGCTGCTGACCACTGAAGCCGCCGTTATGGAAGGCCGCGGCAAACTGACGCTCACCGGCAAACTCGGCGACGTCATGCAGGAATCGGCACAGGCCGCCATGAGCTATCTACGTACCCGTTCCCAGTCGCTCGGTCTGGCCCGCGATTTCTATCGCCATCTGGATATCCATTTGCACGTCCCGGAAGGCGCCATTCCCAAAGACGGTCCATCGGCCGGCATCACCATCGCCACCTCTATCACCAGTGCGCTGACCAACATTCCCGTCCGCGGAGATCTCGCCATGACCGGCGAAATCACCGTTCGCGGCAAAGTGTTGCCCATCGGCGGGCTGAAGGAAAAGATGATGGCCGCCCATCGCAACGGCATCCATGAACTGGTGCTGCCGAAGGAAAACGAGAAGGATCTCTACGACATTCCCGAAGTGATCAAGAACGATATGAAGCTAAACTTCGTCGAATCGATGGATGAAGTGCTCAAAATCGCCTTGGAACGCGAAGTTACCCCCTTGCCGCTCAGCCCCGTCGCCGCTCAGTCCGAGACGCGTCCCGTCGACGACATGACGCACTAGGGCCGCGGTCGCCCGCCGCTGTTTTTTATGTCCACCCACAAAGCGCAAAGGCCGGTCGCGGCTCCCGGTCGTCCACGAACTGTCTCACAAATCCACCAGCGACCGAGTCCCTCTTGCGCGGTTACAGCAAAAGCGGACGCCCAGTTTATACTAAGTGCTACAAGCCCAGCGCAATTCCCAAACCTCCGGCTCCCGGAGTTTGCGTTCCTGGGCCGCAGTAATGTCGGAAAATCCAGTCTGCTGAATGTGTTGGCCGGTGTCAGGAAACTGGCTAAGGTCAGTGCTTCCCCCGGCCGGACGCAAGCAGTCAACTTTTTCACCATCGGCCAGTCCATCACGTTTGCCGACCTTCCTGGCTACGGCTTCGCAAAAGTTCCCATACATGTTCAAAAATCCTGGAAAAGCCTCGTCGAGGCTTATCTCTTCCAACGCGAACAACTCGTGCTTAGCTTCGTCCTGCTTGACGGGCGCCGCGGCTGGATGGATAAGGACCTCGAGCTTCGCGAATGGCTCATACGGCAGGGCAGGCCGTTTCTGGTTGTAGCCACCAAAGTAGACAAACTCAATCAATCTGAATTGCACCGCGGCATGGCCGGGATCCGGAACCAAAATGACGGGTCGGAGCCAGTGCCGTTCTCGGCCGTCACCGGCCAGGGAGCGAGGGAAATTTGGCAAGCGATCAAGATATTAAAGACCCCCTAGTGCCGGACCCGGCTCCGGACCCGGACGCCGGCGCGGACGTTCCCGCACCCCGGACGGCCGTTGAGGCCCGCACCCGCGCGGCCCGGTCCAAAACCGCCGGCGATCCCGCCGCGGCAAATGGTCTATCGGAGCCCGCCGATCTCGCCGGCGCCCGCCGCGACGGTACGCTCGATCTGGTTGAACTCAAGGACATGTCGATCGTCAAGCTCAACACGATCGTCAAAGAACTCGGCGTAATCGGCGTCGCCGGTCTTCGCAAACAGGAATTGATCTTCAAAATCCTGCAGAGCCAAGCGGAAAAATCCGGGCTCATCTTCTCCGAAGGTGTCCTCGAATGCCTCCCCGATGGGTTCGGCTTCCTCCGGGCACCGGAATACAACTACCTCCCGGGACCGGACGATGTCTACGTCTCCCCTTCTCAAATTCGACGCTTTGACCTTCGAACCGGGGACACAATCTCCGGCCAGATTCGCCCCCCTAAGGAGGGCGAACGATATTTCGCTCTCATTAAGGTAGACGCGATCAATTTTGAGCCGCCCGAAGAAGCCCGTAACAAGATCTTCTTCGATAACCTTACTCCGCTTTACCCGCAGGAGCGCATCAAGCTCGAAATCGCCAAGGATAACTTCTCCGGCCGCGTTATGGATCTTTTGGTGCCCATCGGCAAGGGCCAGCGCGGCCTCATCGTCGCCCCGCCCCGCACCGGTAAGACGATGCTCCTCCAGGCCATCGCGAACTCCGTCACCACCAACCACCCCGACGTCACGCTGATTGTCCTCCTCATTGATGAACGCCCCGAAGAAGTCACCGACATGCAGCGGTCCGTCAAAGGCGAAGTAATCAGCTCGACATTTGACGAACCCGCGTCCCGCCATGTCCAGGTCGCTGAAATGGTCATCGAGAAGGCCAAGCGTCTCGTCGAGCACAAACGCGACGTGGTCATCCTCCTCGATTCCATCACCCGCCTCGCCCGCGCTTACAACACCGTGGTCCCGCCCTCCGGCAAAGTGCTCTCCGGCGGCGTCGATTCCAATGCCCTCCAACGCCCCAAGCGGTTCTTCGGCGCGGCGCGAAACATTGAGGAAGGCGGCTCGCTCACCATCATCGCGACGGCCCTCATTGATACCGGCAGCCGGATGGATGACGTTATTTTTGAGGAGTTTAAGGGGACTGGCAACATGGAAGTCCACCTCGACCGGAAACTGGTCGACAAGCGCGTCTTCCCCGCCATCGACATTAATAAATCCGGCACCCGGAAGGAAGAACTCCTAATGCCGAAGGAAGAACTCACCCGGGTTTGGATACTTCGAAAGGTCCTGAACCCCCTTTCACCGACCGAATCGATGGAACTTCTGCTCGATAAACTGGCAAAGACCCGGTCGAACGCCGAGTTTTTGGCGTCGATGAACGGGTAATCGGCAACGTACCCATAACCTTTTCGGTTAAGATGTCGTCATAGCTGTTAAGAACCCTGCGCAGCGGAGCTAGTGTCCGGCGCCGAGGAGTGTCATCCGATGTCCCCACAATTCAATCCGATTCAATCGTCCGGTGTAGCGTTTCCGGATGTCCACCAGGCGCCTCCCGCTCCCGCCGGACCTGGACCGCAAGTCGTCGCGCCGCCTGAGTTTCCGAAGAAACGGTCGAAAGCGTGGATTTGGGGACTTCTTGTCCTGATCGCCGCCGGAGCCGGCTACTGGACTTGGCGGCAACGCCAGGAGACGGCCCAGCAGACGAACGTCGTAGCCGTGCGCACCGCTCCCGCTGAGTCCGCGGCCATCGAGAAAACGCTCCGCCTCACAGGTGTCACGGCGGCCGAAAAATATATTTCCCTGATTGCTCCGTCCCTCCGCGGCGGCCGTGGCGGATCCTCCAGCGGCGGAATGACATCGGTTGCGATGTCGAGCGGCGGCCGCGGCGGCGGGACGGTAACAGTTACCGTTTCCGGCGGTAGCGGTGGTGATCGCGGCTCGTCGTCCCGCGCCACCCCCAGTTCGGTCGCCTCGGGGGGTACGTCGCTTGCCAGCACCTCGGGAGCCGCCTCCGGCGGTGGTTCCAGCAATTCCGGCTTTTCCGGCGGCGGTGAATCTTTGGCATCTTCGGCCGGCAACGCCGGCGGCGGTTCGCTTAGGTCCGCCCGCTCGGCTTCCGGCGGCGCCAGTGCCCGTGTCAGTTCCCCAGCGAGATCAACTCGTTCCAGCGGCCCATCCAGTTCCGCGACCCTCGGCTCCGATGGCCTAGGTTCGACCTCCGGTTCAATCTCCGGCGGCAGCAGCAGCGGCGGGAGCAGTCGCGGTTCCGGCGGTCCAAGCGGCGGCGGCGATTTCATGATGCAACTGCAAACCCTGGCCCCGAATGGGTCCCGGATCGCAAAAGGCGAACCCGTTGCCGAGTTCGACCGCCAGTACATGCTGCTCCGTCTCGACGATCAAAAAGCCAACGTCGAGCAGTCCGAAAGCTCCATGAAGGCCAGCATGGCCAACCTCGAAGTCACCCGTAAGTCCTACGATCAACAGATCCTGGCCGGCAAGAATCTCGTCGAGAAAGCCGAACTCGACATGAAGACGCTACCCGTTCGCAGCGCCATTGATGCGGAGCGGTTTCGCTTGGCGCTCGAAGAGGCCAAAGCGAATTTGAAACAATTGCACGAAGCCGCCCGTTACGTCGATATCGGTGAACGCGCCACGATGAAGGTCGCCGACCTTGAACTTGCCGCCTCCAAACTCGAACTCCGGCGCGCCCAGGCAAATGCCGACCGCATGGTGATGAAAGCTCCCATGGACGGCCTCGTCGTCGTCCAGACTACCTACCGCGGCGGTGATTTCGGCGCCATTCAGCAGGGCGATCAGGTTTACCCCGGCATGATGTTTATGCAGGTTGTCGATCCTTCGTCGATGATCATCAACGCTTCCGTCAATCAAGTGGACATCCAGCACCTTCGGCTCGGCCAGAAGGCCAAAGTGCGCTTTGACGCATTTCCCGGCCTGGAAATCCCCGCCCATCTAGTTATAATCGGCGCCATCACGAAATCGGCTGGCACCCGCGCCAGCTTTAAGAAGGAAGTCGCCGTCCGCCTGCGCCTGGACAGAGTCGATCCGCGCATCATTCCCGACTTGAGCGTCAGCGCCGACGTCATACTCGAAGAGGCTGGCACGGCCACCGTCGTTCCCGCCGAAGCCCTGATGTCCGATAGCTCCCTGGCCGGCGCGGAGCCGAAGCCTTATGTAATGGTACGCAATGCCGGCGGCGCCTGGGAGCGCCGCGATGTTCAGGTAGGCCTCGTCAGCAATACTCATGCCGCCATCCGCGGCGGTGTCAAACCCGGCGAAGTAGTGGCGCTGGAACCGCCATTGACCGCCCCTAAACCTGAAGCGGCAACCAGCTAGAACTAATCCCGCTCGAAAAATCCGTCTGGAAATACTATGTCGAAAGATATCAAACCCAAATTGCGTCTAGGCCAGTCCGCATCCGGAAACCGGCGCCGGGGCATCACGATTCTTGTCACTCTCTTAGCGATCGCCGGTGGCGGTTATGCCGCCTACCGTTACACCGGTCAGACGAAAGTGGAGGTTCCTGTCGCCCGCGTGCGCCGGGGCGAGTTCGTGATCTCGGTCAAGACTCGCGGAGAAGTCCGCAGTTCCCGCTCCGTCGTTCTTTCCGCGCCTCAAATTCCGGACCCCCGCATCGTCATGCTTGCCGAAACCGGCAAACCCATTCGAAAAGGCGAAACCGTCATCGAATTCGACGCCGCGCAGATGGAACAGTATTATCTGGACCGCGCCACCTCTGTCCGCACCGTGGACAAGGAAATCATTCAGATGCAGGCGTCGCATCGCATCACCAAAGAAATGGACGCGATGAATCAGATGACGGCCACCTATAACGTGGACCGCGCCAAGTTGGAAGCCTCCAAAGCCGAGATTCTCTCCGAAATCGAAGGCAAGAAAAATCGTATCGACGTCGGCACCGCCGAGGGAGACCTGGAACAGGTCAACGTCACCGTCAAGGCTCACAAAACCACGCAACAGGCCGACCTTGACCGTCTCGACAGTAAGAAAGACAAGACCGTCCGCGACGTCGAGCGCACGAAAGGCTATTTGACCCGCATGAAAATTGTGGCGCCCATGGACGGGATCGTCAATATTCTCCCGAACACCCGTACCGCCGGATCGTTCGGCTCCACGCCTCCTCCTTTCAAAGAAGGAGACCGCGCCTGGACCGGCGCCGCCATCGCCGAAATTCCCGATCTCTCCCAGATGCGCGTCGAATTGAAGCTTGATGAAGTGGACCGCGGCAAGTTGCAGCTTTCCCAGGCGCTCCGGGTCCGCGTGGACGCCATTCCGGAAGTCGAATTCAACGCCACACTGGATTGGATCAGCCCCATCGCCGCCATTCTGTATAAGGGCATGGGCCTCACCGAAAAGACGTTTCCCGCCCGCGCCACATTGGAGAAGGTCGACCCCCGCCTGCGTCCCGGCATGAGTTGTAGTGCCGAAATCGTCATCGAGAGTGAGCCGAATTCGCTCTTGATACCGGCCCGCGCCAGCTTCATGAGCAAAGGGAAACCCGCCGTCTGGGTGCAGAAGGGCGAAGGATTTGAGATTCGCCAGATTCAGGTTGGCAAGCGTAACGACGCCGACATCGTCGTCACCAAAGGTTTGAAAGCCGGTGAAGTGGTGGCGATGGAAGATCCCAACGAAGTGGCCAAGCGCGCCAAAAAGCTCTAGCTTAGGAACGAGCGGAAAATCCCATGGGTAAAATCATCATTCGCCTCATCATTCTCGGCGTCATAGTCGGCGCCGCTTGGGGCGGCTACCGGTTCATGCAATCGATGCCTGAGCGGCAGCAAACCGTCGCTACCGCGAAAGTGCGGCAAAGTGAAATCGTGGTCCGGACATTCGCCCGCGGGGAACTCCGCGCGGTCCGCTCAGCCACGCTCACCGCGCCCAATCTGTTTGGCACCGTGCAGGTGACGAAGCTCGCCGAGATCGGTTCGTTCGCCAGGGAAAAGGACCTCGTGATTGAGTTCGACGACGCCGAACTCGTCTCGAGTGTTGAAGAAAAGCAGTTGGAAATCGACCAGATCGACGAACAGTACAAGAAATCCGAAGCCGATTTGGCGATACGCAACAATCAGGATCAGGTTGAACTGCTGCGCGCCCGCTACTCGGTCCGCCGTTCGGAGCTTGAAGTCAAACGCAACGAACTGCTCTCCCCGATCGATCAGAAGAAGAACGAGTTGAATCTTGAGGAGTCCAAGCGCCGCCTCAGCCAGATGCAGAGCGACATCAAATCCCGCCAGGAACAGGCCGAGGCCGAACTCGCCGTGTTGCGGGAACGGAAGCAAAAAGCGCTGCTCGAAATGGCGCGGGCGCGATCGCGCCTGACACAGGTGAAGGTGCTCGCCCCCATGACCGGGCTGGTGGCCATTCGCCAGAACAGTTCCAGCCGCATGGGTTTCGGTTTCGACGTTCCCGATATTCGCGAGGGCGACCAGGTACAGCCCGGTATGCCGATCGCCGATGTGCTCGATCTGTCGGAGCTCGAAGTCGCGGCCCGCGTTGGAGAATTGGATCGCGCGAATCTAAGCGAGAATCAGGAAGTCATCCTGGCGCTTGACGCCGTTCCTAACGAGAAATTCCGCGGGCATATTAAGACGATGTCCTCGACAGCGAGCGCCAGTGTCATGTCTTCCGACCCAGCCAAGAAATTCGATGTTGTCTTTACCATCGACATGAAGGAGTTGCTGACCAAACTCGGCGCCAAACCCGACCAGATTCAACGCATTCTGGCTACGGCGGAAGCAAACCGGAAGAAGCCCCCGGTGGTCTCCATGGCCTTTGGCCCCGGAATGCCAGGTATCCCCGGAATGCCCGCCATGGGCGGTGGAATGCCAGGAGGCGACGCGCCGGCGGGCGGTGGCGCGCCGGGAGGCGAGGCGGGCGGCGGCGGCCAGCGCGGCGGACGCACGATGACATTTGCCGGCGGCGCCGGCGCGCCCGGCGGGGCTGGCGGCGGCGGCGGCGGCGGAGCGGCTATGTCAGCCGAGGATCGCACCAAAATGCGCGAGGCCATGCAGGCGGCCTTAAAGGGCCGTAACATGCAGGATCTCTCCGCCGAGGAACGCACGAAACTGATGCAGGAAGTGATGGCCAAGACGGGCCGCGCCCCTGGCGCCGGCCGCCCGGCCGGTACCAAGCCGGACCCATCGAAACCCGACTCAGCCAAGCCTGAAACAGCCCAAGCCGGCGGCGAAGGCCAAGGCCGTCGGCGTCGCGGAGAAGGTGGAGGGAACGGCGGCGCCGGTGGCGGCATGCCGCCTGGGATGGGCGGCGGCTCCGGCCGCTTCACCGCAGCCGATCTGCAAAACGCCAAGCTGCCTCCGCCGCCCGATCAGGATTCCAATCTCGATGTTCTCCTCCGTCCCGGCCTCCTGGCCGATGTTGAGATCATCGTCGAAAAAATTCCCAACGCCATACATATTCCCGCCCAAGCCGTCTTTGAAAAGGAAGGCAAACTGGTTGTTTATGTAAAAGAGGGCGAGAAGTTTGTTGCCCGCGCGATCAAAATCGGCAAACGCAGTGAATCCACGCTGGTGGTTGCCGACGGCCTTAAGCCCGGCGAGACCATCGCCATGGCCAACCCCGAGGCTAAACCGGGCACTAAGCAAAAGACCGAGGATAAGGGCGGCCCCATGAATGCCCTGCCTGGCGGGAAATCGTAGCCTTAAGAAATTCGAGGAGTCTGAACCGAATGGCGTTGCTTGCCGATATCCTGCCCGAAATTAAAATGGGCCTCTCGAGCTTGTTGGTCCACAAGCTGCGTAGTCTGTTGACCATGCTGGGCATGATCTTCGGCGTTGGAGCCGTGGTCGCCATGTTGTCCATCACCGAAGGCGCACAGAAGGAAATGATGAGCTACATCGACCTTCTCGGGGTAAATAACATCATCATTGAAGCCAAAGAGGCAGTGGACCGCAACGAACTCCAGGCGCGCCGCGCCATCTCGCCCGGCATGTCCTTCCGCGACTTCCGCTCCATCACCGAAAACGTGCCAGGGATAGAATTCCTAACGCCTCGCAAGCGCTTTAAGCCGCAAAAGGTGCTGCCAAAGACCGGCGCCGAACCGCCCGTTCTTATTGGCGTGCTGCCCAACTATATGGCCATCAACAGCCTCCGGATGGTAGAGGGCCGGTTCTTCAGCGACGAAGATAATGAACGTTCGGCGCCCGTCTGCGTCCTGGGCGAAGCGGCGAAAGTGAACCTGCTCGGATTCGATCCGGCGGTTGGCAAGTTCGTCAAGATAAACGATACGTGGCTTCAGGTAGTCGGCGTGCTCGCCCCGCAGGCCACGGCCGATTCCGTGGAAGGCCTCGAAGTTTCCAGCGGCAATAACCTCGTCATCGCGCCCCTCAACACCGTTATGCGCCGCTTTGAAGACTCCAACAGCTACCTCAAGGACGAAATCGACGGCATGTATATCCGTGTTAAGAGCGGCACCGATTCCATCGAAACCTCCAACATAATCAACGCTATTCTCACCGCCACCCACAAGGACGCGGGGGATTTTGCCATCACCGTCCCGGCCGGCCTGCTCGAGCAGAAGCGCCGCACAGGCTTCATCTTTAACATCGTCATGATCTGTATTGCCGGCATCTCCCTGCTCGTCGGCGGCATCGGCATCATGAACATCATGCTCGCCACCGTGCTGGAGCGCACCCGCGAAATCGGCATCCGGCGCGCCATCGGCGCCAAACAGAAAGACATCATCCGCCAGTTCCTTACCGAAGCGGTGCTGATTTCCATCATGGGTGGACTGCTCGGCATCATCTTCGGCGTCTCCCTTGCCCATATCATCGCTTCGGCAGCCGGCTGGTCCACCGTTGTGACCACGGGTTCCATCGCCGTCGCTTTTGGCGTTTCCTGCGGTATCGGACTTGTTTTTGGCATCTACCCGGCCATGCAAGCCGCCCGTCTCGACCCCATTGAAGCGATCCGCTACGAATAACAACGAAGAAGAATTTTTACCATGAAATCGCATCGCCAACTGCTCTCACTGGCCCTAGCCCTGCTTGTCTGCCAGTCCTCATTCGCCTGGCAGGCGTCCGCAGGCGCCGTCATCGGCGCCATTCCCGCCCCGGAACGGGCCTTCACCTCTACCAATGAGAAGGACCCCGACCTCCTTGACGCTCCCTTCTTCCCCCGCCGAACCTGGTTCAAACGCCATTTCTCCGAACCCATGCCGTCCGTGGAGATGCGCGGCGTTTCCAAGTTTGAGGACTTCGTGGCCGATGGAAAATTGGAACTCTCCCTCCGGAGCTATTTGCAGCTTGTCCTAGCCAATAACGTGGACATCGACATCCAGCGCCTGAACGTCGAAATCACGCGGAACTCAATCACCCGCGCCTACGCGCCGTTCGACCCGTTTTTCCTGGGCAACTTCACCTCGACGAATACAAAAAGTCAGACGACCAACTCGCTCGAAGGCGCCACCACGCTCAACCAGTTGGTGCAGCCGGGTAACTTCTCCTACGTCCAAACCTTGGATAACGGCTTGCAGTATACTGCCGGATTCAACGCCAATAGGACGTCTACTAATAACTCGTTCAACCTTTTTAACCCCGCTCTCAACGCGCAGATGACGGCCGCTATCGTCATGCCGCTGCTCCGCAATCGCGGTCGCGAGATCAACCGTCTGCCGATCACCATTGCCCGCAGCCGTCTGAAAATCAGTAGCGAGAACTTCCTGAATACACTGCTAACATTGATTTCGAACGCGGAAAACGCCTACTGGGACCTGCTCGGCGGCCGCGAAACGCTACGGGTTCAGGAAAAAGCCTTGGAACTCTCCGCCGAAGCGTTAAAACGGTCGAAAAAGGAATTGGAACTCGGAGCCATCAGTCCGCTCGATATTTACCAACCGGAAGCTAACTACGCGTCATCGGAAATTCAGGTCCTCCAGGCCCGCTACCGCCTGCAGCAATTCGAAGACTCGCTCCGCCGCCAAATGGGCGCCGACCTCGATGCCAAATATCGTAATATGCCCATCGTTCTGACAGAAACGCCGCTCCCGCCGAACGACGAGAAGGAAATCGACCGCGAGGCCGCCGTCACCAAAGCCGTCCGTATGCGCCCGGACCTGCGCGCCAATATCGAGCGAATCCAGACCGATGACCTCGTTCTCAAGCAAACCTCGAACGCGCTTCTGCCCGATATTGGACTCCGCGGCGGCTACACCTCCACGGGGCGCGGTGGAAACTTCTTCAATCGCACGGGCGGAAGCATCGGAAGCACCACCATCGTCCCCGGCGGGTTCGGCGACGCGCTCGGTCAGGTTTTTGGCTTCGGTTTCCCCATCTACCAATTCGGCTTAACGATGCGCCTGCCGGTCCGGGACCGCCGCGCCGCCGCCGACTATGCCGATGCCGTGCTCGTGAAACGCCAGGACGTACTTTCGCGCCGCAGCCTGGAACAGACTATTCGCCAGCAAGTATTAAACGCCGCCAGCCAGGTCGAGTCCTCCAAAGCCTCCGTCAAACTAGCCGCCGTCGCGCGGGACCTCGCCCAGAAGCAACTCGACGCCGAGCAGAAGAAGTATGATCTCGGCACGTCCGTCATCTTCTTCGTGCTCGACGCCCAGACGCGCCTCGTTAACGCCGAAGCGCAACTCGTCAACACCACAATTCAGTACCGCCGTAATCAGATCAACCTGCTCCGCGTGACCGGCGACCTGCTCGAAGACCGCGGCATTCAGGTGCAGTAGAATTGCTCCGCCGAGTGACGCCTCCGTAAGCCGTTGGTGCGGATGGCCGGACTTGAACCGGCACGCCCTTGCGGGCACTGGAACCTAAATCCAACAAGTTATTTGTTTTCAATGACTTACAGACTTTCATCGAAATATGCCGAGTTGCGGTTAAGTGCTTGCATATCAGATAATTACAGTTGAGTTCGGCTGAGTTCGTGCATTGAGTTCGGCTGAGTTGGCACACAAGCGGCACACAAATGAGAAAAGCGTTAGGGCAATTCGAGGGGCGATGGAACCGGCAAACCGGCTTGGATCGCATGTATTTTCTCGACGCGGCGCAAGCCGAAGTACCGGGGCTTGCGGCGGGATTGGCCGAAATCTTCCGCGCGTCGAGCATTGGCGTAGGCCTGGCCGGGACGTGGTGGATGGCCGATTTCATCGGCGTGCCTGGGGAGTTGCTCGAAAATGGCGGCGCGCCGTTCGGGCGGCTGAAGTCCGCCGTCGAGGGCTGGGCGCGGGAGTTCAATCTAACCAAGGACGGCGCACCGCCTGATTGGATAATGGAGGCCGTCGCGCATACGTTTTCTCGCTGGACTCGTGCTGGTAAGCCAGATTGTGAAATAAGCCTCGGGGGCTTCAGTGAGACGTTGCCGTGTATCGACTACTCGCTTCACGTTCCACCGTTTCAGATCACCGCATGGAATCCGTCATTTGGAGAATCGAAACGAGCGGTAGAGCGGGCGCTAAAGGGCGAACTGGCACGCCTAGAAACCCATTTGATGCTGCAATTAGACCGCATCGAAGGCGAAGCCCGGAGCGGGGGAATGACTGAGGCGAGTTCGGGATTCAGTCGCGATCATTACCTATGGGCGGCGCGGTTTCAGTTGGGCGGGATTGAAGTCCGCGAAATCGTAAATTTGAGCACTGTCTTGGGCCGCGCGGCCAGTCGCGCGATCCAAGAAATACTCGCAAGCGTCGGGCTGACGAAGCGAAAAGGGAAGCGCGGACGGCCTGCGGAGAATTAGGTATTTTCAGGCGCGTAATCAGTCGCTCTAACCGTCCTAATTAAGTTTCACGCTCATTAGATCCTGTACTTGGAGGTTCGATATGAGCGAACTAAGACTAGAAACTTTGAAATGGTGCGCGGGACGTTTGGGCGTTTCGTATGCGCGCGCCGCTGAGCTGGTTCGGCAGGATTTGTTACCCGTCGTTCGCCTGGGGCGGCAGATTCGCGTCAACCCGGCGGCGCTGGAAGCCTTTATCAGCGCCGGCGGAAAATCGCTGCCCGGCGGATGGCGGCGGGAGGCGTAGCGTGACCGCAACCGCGCCGCGAATCGAAACCCTGAGCCTATGCGCCGTCTGGGCCGAGCTAGGCGGCGGGCCGTTGCGGGCGGGCCGTGGCCTTGCGTTCTGGCGCGATGGCGATGGTTATAACGTCGCGCTCGACGCCGGGAAGGGCGCGTGGTTCGATCACGTCGAGGGCGTCGGCGGCGGCATTTTGGCGTTGGTCGAAACCGTCTTGGGATGCGACCGGCGCGCGGCGCTGGAATGGCTCTCCAACCATTTTGGCATCGCCCGCAACGAACGGCCGCCATCCGAGCGGCGCGACTACTCTAGACGCCTGGAACTGGCGCGCATGGCGGCTTCGGCGCTTGTGGCGCGGCGGGATGAAGCGTTCGACGGCATTCGAGACCGGAAGCGCGAATTGCTGGGGCGGTATCACGTGCTTAACCGCACGGCACACGAAGCCGAAGACATCGCAATCCTGGCCGAAGCCGAGACGGTT
>Ga0163151_10005229_pt1 | contig 16739 bp, 19 predicted proteins | sample OliLakLV19MP5IB2_FD_145596 | JGI IMG/M metagenome (GOLD analysis project Ga0163151, IMG submission 145596) | Freshwater microbial mat bacterial communities from Lake Vanda, McMurdo Dry Valleys, Antarctica - Oligotrophic Lake LV.19.MP5.IB-2 | ecosystem: Environmental > Aquatic > Freshwater >...
TTTGTGAAAGATCCTGATAAAACGGTATCTCAATTTCAAAAAGAAACCGTCGCAAAACTTGGTGAGAATATTTTTGTACGCCGCTTTGTTCGCATGGTGATGGGTGAAGGCTTGCAGAAAAAAGAAGAGAATTTTGCTGACGAAGTCGCAAAAGCGGCGAAAGGTTAATTCCCTTGGTATCTTCAGTAAGTAAACCCAAGTACAAACGCGTTTTACTTAAGCTCAGTGGCGAAGCATTGGCGGGCGAAAACGGCTACGGCATCAATGTTGATGTTTTAAAGTCTATCGCCTCGCAAATCAAAACTGTTATTGAGATGAAAGTTGAACTGGGCATCGTTATCGGTGGGGGCAATATCTTTAGAGGTATTGCTGCTGCCGCCAACGGAATGGATCGAGCAAGTTCTGATTACATGGGTATGCTTGCAACTGTAATCAATAGTCTCGCACTCCAAGATATGCTTGAGCGAAATAATGTTTTGACTCGAGTTCAATCAGCAATTGAAATGCATGAACTTGCAGAACCCTATATTCGAAGACGCGCGGTTAGACATCTTGAAAAAACTCGCGTTGTTATTTTCGCAGCTGGAACAGGAAATCCTTTTTTCACTACAGACACTGCAGCTGCTTTAAGGGCAATGGAAATTAATGCTGAAGTAATTCTAAAGGCCACAAAAGTAGATGGAATTTACGATAAAGATCCGCAAAAACATAAAGATGCGGTCATGTTTGAAGAGCTTACCTATATTGAAGTGCTGCAAAAAAATATCAAGGTCATGGATTCAACAGCCATAAGCCTTTGTATGGATAATAATTTGCCCATTATTACTTTCAACTTGAACAAACCCGGCAATATTAAACGTGTTGTTGAGGGCGAAAAAGTTGGAACCATCGTACGAGGAGAACCTTTGTGATTAATACGATCGTAACTGAAATGAAGACCAAAATGGATAAATCCATTGAGAGCTTTAAGGGTGAAATCACCAAGCTTCGCACGGGACGTGCTTCAACAGCCATGCTCGACGGTATTAAAGTAGATTACTACGGAACTCCCACAGTTTTATCACAAGTAGCTTCACTTTCTACACCCGAGGCAAGACTTCTTGTCATTCAACCTTGGGAAGTCAATTTGCTAAAGGTAATTGAAACAGCTATTCAAAAAAGTGATTTAGGAATTAATCCCATGAACGACGGAAAAGTCATTCGCTTAAAAATTCCCGATCTCACCGAAGACCGTCGTCGTGACCTTACAAAAGTTATGAAAAAAATTGCAGAAGAATGTCACGTAGCTGTGCGTATGGCTCGTCGTGATGCAAACGATTTGCTTAAAGATTTATTGAAAGACAAAGAAATCACCGAAGACGATCACAAAAAAGCCGGTGAGCAAATTCAAAAAGTCACCGACGATTACAATTCAAAAGTTGACCAACTTTGTGCCGCAAAAGAAAAAGACATCATGACCATCTAATAATCTTTGGAGTTTTATGAAGATTCCCCAACATTTGGCAATCATCATGGACGGAAATGGCCGTTGGGCAAAACATCGCGGGCGCCCTCGACTATTCGGTCATATCCGTGGCAGCGCAAGAGTTAGAGATATTGTCAGAGAATGCGGAAGACTTGGCGTTAAATACCTCACACTTTATGCTTTTAGTGCAGAAAATTGGGGACGCCCCTCAGACGAAGTTAGTATTCTCATGCGCATTCTTCAAAAATATTTAGTACGCGAACGTAAAACACTCATGAAAAATGACGTGCGCCTCTTTGCCATCGGAGATCTTGATAGTCTTCCTTCACACGTTCGAAATGCGCTGTATGAAACTATTGAAATCACAAGCCAAAACAAAGGTCTCAACCTGACATTTGCTTTAAGTTATGGCTCTCGCCAAGAATTAGTTTCGGCTATTCAAAAAATTGCACAAGATGCAAAACTAGGGGTTATTAACCCTCAAGATATTCAAGAACAACATATTAACGAGAGACTCTTCACCGCTCAAATGCCAGATCCTGAATTAATCATACGCACCAGTGGTGAATACCGATTGAGTAATTTTCTTATGTGGCAAGCAGCGTACAGCGAGCTTTACATTACCGATACATTGTGGCCTGATTTTGATGAACAAGAATTAACAAAGGCCTTTGAAGAATTTGGCAAACGCACACGGCGCTTCGGACTCACCGATGACCAAATCAAAGAGCCTCTAAAAAAACAACACCAGGAGGCACAACTCATATGATAAAAATTCGCGCCATAAGTGCCATCATCGCAATCATCGGCGTTGTCGCTATCATCCAATTTGGTGGATACAATGGCATAGCACTCACAGTATTTTCGATGGCACTTTTAGGTCTCTATGAATATGGGAAAATGGCCCTCGTGGGCGATCGCTACCGAGTAACAAGAGTCTATCTCATCACTCTAGGCCTCATGGCATTCACAATCAGCATTTTTAGAAATGATTGGATCCTCCACAGCTTTGTTATTTGCACCATGTTGATCTTTGTACATTTTCTCTATCTAGCGCGTGATACTCACGTTTCATTAGAAGAACTGGTAAACAAAGCGGGACTTTCGCTATTAGGAATTCTCTATGCTGGTGTTTGCCCTGTTTATATTTGCCTTCTCGCACGACTTTCTGATCGCCTTGAATGGTTTATTTTTTCTCTCGTTACTGTTTTTGCAGGTGATACAGCTGCTTATTTTGCAGGCGCAAAATATGGAAAAACAAAATTATTTCCGCGAATTTCCCCACAAAAATCAATTGAAGGTGCAATTGCCTCATTGTTTGCAAGCGTCGTTGTGGGTTTAATTATTCGACAACTCTTACTCAAAGAAACAGATCTCTTTTTAATGTTCGCACTGTGCATTCTTACTTCAATATTTGCTCAACTGGGTGATCTCTGTGAGTCTATGATCAAGAGAAGTTTTCATGCAAAAGACTCAGGGCATATTATGCCTGGTCACGGTGGTTTGCTTGATAGACTTGATGGTTTACTTTTTGGCGCACCCTTTATTTATATTTATGCAAAGTACTTGGTGGTTTCTTGAATATAGTTGTTTTAGGCAGCACCGGCAGTATCGGTGAAAGCACCCTTGAAGTTGTCAGACGCTCTCAAGGAAAAATTAAAATTGTAGGCCTCGCGGCACACACAAATTTTGAAGCACTAGAAAAACAAGCACTGGAATTTAAAGTCCCACACACGGTTCTTACTTCAAAGCCTGATTGTGAACAACAGCTTGAAGATTTAGTTACTAGGCCTGATGTAGATTGTGTAGTGATCGCTATTGTTGGTTTTGCAGCACTCAAACCAACACTTGCTGCAATTCGGGCTAAAAAAAGAATTGCCCTTGCAAATAAAGAAGCGCTTGTCACATGTGGCGAGATTCTAACTGCTGAAGCAAAAAAGTATGGCGCTCAAATTATTCCAGTCGACAGTGAACACAACGCACTATTTCAAGCACTCCAAGGTCATCCTATTGATCAAGTACGAAAACTTTGGATCACCGGTAGTGGCGGACCATTTTTAGGAAAATCTGAATCTGAACTTGCAAAAGTGAGCGTGGATGAAGCGCTTCAGCACCCTAATTGGAAAATGGGACCAAAAATCACAATTGATTCTGCAACGCTGATGAATAAAGGCTTAGAATTTATTGAAGCAAGATGGGTTTTTGATTTATCCCCCAAAAAAATTGATGTGATCATACATCCTCAAAGTATAATTCATGGCATCGTTGAATTTATTGATGGCTCGCAGCTTGCGCATATGTCGCAACCCGATATGAAAGGTGCTCTTTCATACGCACTTTATTATCCACAAAGACAAGATAACGCGATGAAGCCCTTAGATTTGATTGCTCTTCAAAAATTAGAATTTAAAGCCGTTGATAACAGGACCTTCCCCTGTCTTCGCTTAGCTCAAGAGGCCTTAGACAAAGGGGGGGTATTACCGACTATTTTAAATGCCGCTAATGAAATTGCGGTGGATTCATTTTTACGCGAGAAAATTCCATTTTTAAGCATTTCTGGGGTCATTTCCAAGACCTTAGCGCAAGGACCACGCACGGCCATCTCCATCGACTCAATATTCGAAATTGACGCATGGGCCAGAAAAAAGGCCCAAGAAAACATAGCTTCCCTCTAGCCCTTAGCTCCAACCTCAAGTAAACTATATAAATGTTGGTGCCGCTTGATGATTGCGCCACCTTATTTATTTCCTCTTAATAAAGGGTAACTAGTGGACACAATTTTAAATTTTTTCAGCCAAGGCACATCCTTCATCCTCCCATTTATTATTTTATTGGGCGTTTTGATATTTGTTCATGAACTCGGTCATTTCAGCGTTGCTAAATTTTTTGGCGTAAGAGTTGAGGTTTTCTCACTTGGATTTGGTCGAAAAATACTTCAGAAAAAAGTAGGCGACACTGTTTATTGCATCAGCATGATTCCATTTGGCGGATACGTAAAAATGTTTGGTGATGATTTTACAGCGCCAATCTCAACTGAAGAACAAAAATATTCATTTAGCCACAAACCAGTTTTGCAACGAATTGCAGTTGTCTTAGCAGGCCCGCTAATGAACGCATTCTTCGCACTTTTCTTGTTTATCATTATTGCGGCTGTTGGCGAGGAAGTATTATCTGCCAGAGTGGGTGATGTGTTTCCTGGAAGTGCTGCTTATCAAGCTGGCTTTCGCACTGATGACACATTAAAACTGGTCAATGGCACACCCATCGATCGTTGGGATACTTTTAAAAAACTCATTGAAGAAAATCATGGAAAACAATCAACTATTGTTGTTAACCGTGACGGTAAAGAATTTCCGCTTCAAGTAACACCTCAACCCATCACTAACAAAAATATTCTCAGCTCCGCAACCCATGTTGGCGATATAGAGGGTCTCACTTATTTAAAGCGCGCCTCTGCTATTGGTGTGAATAACCCCCTCTCCAGTGGTTCACGCTCGGGTCTTCGCACAGGAGATATCGTTCGTAAAATCGATGGAAAAGAAATTTCAATTTGGAGTGAACTAGAAAGCGCACTTATTCAGGCTGAACAAAAAAGTCAACCTACGGTTGCACTTGAGATTGAAAGAGCCGGGAATCCTAAACTTCAGATCACTCTTGAAATAGAAAAAGGCAACCCTCTATCAGGTTTAGAACCAAGTGATCTTTACCTTTCAAGTGTGATTTCAAAATCAGCAGCAGAAGAAGCGGGAATTCAGCTGGGCGATAAACTCATCTCAATTGCCGGTCACAAACTTCAACGCTGGGAAGATGTTGTAAAAATTGTTCAAGGTTATAAAGAAACAGACGGCGCACTAAAAGTTGAGTACTTCCGCTCTGGTAAACTCATGTCTGCTAATGTAACACCGCGCCTACTTAAACAAACCGACAACACCGGCGTTGAACAACAAAACTACGCTTTGGGTGTAGTTACCGGACTAGTGTTTGCCACTCCAGAAACATTTATTGCCAAAGAAGCAAATCCTGGAAATATGTTTGCCCGTGGTTTTAACGACACTGTCCACTGGACAAAACTTACTGTTTTGAGTTTTGTAAAACTAGCTCAAGGAAAAGTTTCTACCAAGAGTATTGGCGGCCCCTTGATGATCGGAAAACTTGCTAGCGACACATGGCGCATAGGCGTTTCACCATTTTTGAAAATCATGGCAATTATTTCAATCAACCTCTTTATATTAAACCTCTTGCCCATTCCCGTACTCGATGGCGGACATCTTTTGTTCTACACCATCGAATTTTTTAAAGGCACACCACTTAGCTTTAGAAAAATCGAGGCTATGCAACAAGTGGGAATGTTTCTACTCTTGGCATTGATGGTGTTCTCAATGTTTAATGACATCGTTCGTTTCTTTGCTTCTTGATGACGATACTCGCGCTCACCACCTCAACAGATCGAGGTAGTTTAGCTGTACTCAAGGACAATAAAATAATCGATCAAATTGAATGGGAAAAAAAGGTTCAACACAGCGAAGTGTTAACTGTGTTTATTCAAAAGTTGCTTCAAAAAACAAAAACAAATCCCAAAGATCTTAAAGCAATTGCCGTTGATAAAGGCCCGGGTAGTTTCACGGGTTGTCGAATGGCCGTCAATGTAGCAAGAACCATGTGTTACACACTCAATATTCCTCTTTTTGCAGCACACTCATTAGACGTAATGGCTTTTGGCGCGCGTAAACATAAAGGCAAAATTGTTTGTGTTCTCAATGCTCATAAATCGCTGTTGTACTTTCAGTGGTATGAATCTGATGGAAAAGAAATCACCAGCACTGGCCCTGCCATTCAAGCCATTTCTATTGAAAAAGTATTAGCGACTATTTCACCTAAGGTTTTCGTTTTGGGAGAAGTTCCTCCTGAAATAAAATCAAAAAAATTAAAAATTACTGTACCTGAGGCTGTAGATTTGGCTTTGATGACGATAGAGAAGAAATACCAAGATCGATTTCAAAGGTGGCAAGAGGTTGAGCCCAGTTATGTACGAGTACCCGATGTCGTTGAAAAATTACAGAAAAAATCTACCTAAGCCTTAGCAACCGCTTGCACAGCCGTATAATAAAAAACACTCTGTTTTGATTTTTTAATGATCATTACTTCTTTTTTCATTTGTTTAAAGAGGTTGGAAGAAATTCTTTTTTTGGATTTCATAGCGGGAATTGCACTTAACATAATTCCCGTCCAATACTCGATAAATTCTTTTCTTTGTTTGACTGTTCGCGCATCAAAATAAAACGGCTTTACATGAATTTGAATATCTTTGTATTTAGCTTCTTGGAGAAGATTGCCAAGTTTTGCGCCGACGTATGGGTCTCCCCCCAATGCCACTTGAACCTCATTAAGAATATTCCAAAATTCGATGATTGCAGGGCTGTGGGGCTCAAGAAAAAATGATGCATTTTGCACTTCAGTACAAAATATCGTACCGCCTGGCTTAAGATGTTTTTTGATTTCTTTCAATGCCTTTAAGGGTGACGGAACATGTTCTAAAAACCACATGATAAATGCACCATCAAAATTTTTCTTATCAAGCGTAAGGTTAAGTGCGTCTTGTAGATGCAGTTCTACTTTGTCTTTTTTAATATAATTCGCCAGATACTTTCTTGCCTGTAGAATTTGCCCAAGTTCTCGATCCACTGCAGATATTTTAATATGTGGAAATTTTTTAAGCAGAATTTTGGTCTGTGCACCAACACCACATCCGATTTCTAACACCGATTTTGATTTTCGAAAATCAATCAAATCATAGAAGTGTGGTTCGAGAAATTTCGCCTGATCGTAGAGTCTAGCTTGTTCAGTTTGTGAGTAACCGTGAAGATATTTTTCTTTTTTCACACTACCTACTTCTGGGTAAATCGAATTAATGGGATGGTTATAACAATTATTGCTAAGAAAACCAGTGGTTTATTTACCCACACACCATACTCACTAAACCTTAGTCTAGGTATTAAGCGAAAAATCCAGAACCCTCTAGTTTAGTTCAGGATTCACCGATAAAAATGTGAGGAGATTCAAATGTCTAAACGCACAGCTCACTCTATTATTAGTGATGCTACATCAAAGCTCATTTTACCCAATCACAATAAAAAAATATGGGCTATTGGTGGCGGCAAAGGCGGCATCGGTAAAAGTTTCATTATTTCAAGCCTCGGTCTCTCTCTCGCACGCGCAGGTAAAAGAGTAACAATTGTTGATCTCGATTTAGGAAGCGCAAACCTCCACACATGCTTGGGATGTGACATTCCAAAAAAATCACTTAGCGATTTTTTCTCCGGCCGCGTTACTCAGCTTTCTGAAATTATAAATGAAACACCTCTACCCGGCCTTTCATTTATAAGTGGTGCAAATGACGCAGTCTCAGCAGCCAATATTGTTGATCAACAACACACACAACTCATGAGACAACTCATAAATCTGCCCGGTGAGTATCTCCTCATCGACCTGGGTGCAGGAACACATAGTTCCACATTGGATTATTTTCTTATGGCAGGAAAACCACTCATTGCCCTGACCCCAGAACCCACTTCCATTGAAAATGCATATCGATTTATAAAAGCCGCATATTTTAAGTGGATTAAGGGTGTAGAGTCAAAAATAGGGCTAACCTCACTTGTAGAACAAGCTATGGATCATAAAAACGCCCTTGGAATTAGGACGCCAAATGATCTAATCAATAAAATTGCCGCACAAAATCCTCAATATGGTGAGGCTTTCAAGGCTGAAGTCGAGAAATTCAAAATTTATCTCATTATGAATCAAGTGAGAACCAAAAATGATGTCGACGTGGGCCATGCAATTAGTAGTGTTTGTAAAAAATATTTTGGTATTGAAGCAGAATATGTTGGATACTTGGATTACGATAACGCCGTCTGGCAATCAGTACGAAAAAGGCGCCCGCTAATCTTAGAAAGCCCTTATAATAGTCTCGTACAGACATTTGCACAAATGGCCAAACACTTGGACAACGATGAAAGATCTCCACGAGCAGTCATATTACGAACTCCTTGAAATTGAACCAAACGCTTCTCAAGAAGATGTTTTAAAAGCTTACAATAAGGCTCGCACTACCTACAGCACAAATAGTCCCGCGCTGTATTCCCTGATGAACAAAGAAGAAGCACAAGAACTTTTACGACTTATTGATGAAGCTTATTCTGTTTTGAGCAATCAGTTTAAGAGAAAACATTATGACAAAACAGGTGCGCCACCAGAGGATGAGTTTTCACAACCCACAATTATAGCGGCACCACAAACCATCGCACAAACTACGCAGGAAGATTTTGCTATTCCAAGTGGCATTGCCCACCAAGCATTTAGCGAAACTACAACTCAACGAACAGCACAACAAGTTGAGCAAATGCAAAATCCTCAACAACAAACTTACTCACACACACACGCACCACAAGATGAAACTGTGGTCACCACTCGATTTGGAAAATACAAAATCAATACTGAGTTTGAAACTTCCCTCAAAACACTTGAAGACTTCACAGGGCCAACCCTTAATAAAATCAGGCTTTATAAAAACATCTCACTTGATCAGGTTTCAGAGGTGACGAAAGTAAGTCGACCCTATTTGACAGCAATCGAGACCAATGATTATGCCTGTCTTCCCGCCACCGTATTTGTGAGAGGTTTTTTAGTACAGCTGGCAAAAGCACTTGGCTTGAACCCAGAAAAAGTTTCTTCGTCGTATTTAAAAACCATAAAAGAATTGTCAAAAAAATGAGCTCTAAACGAGTCACTCAGACGGTCGCTTCCGAATCTGCAGGGATGCGACTCGATGTCTGGCTCGCAAGTGTTGCTGAAATTCAGACCAGAAATCAAGCCACAAGACTTATAGAAAAAAATAAGGTTCGCGTCTCAGGCGTTTTACCACTGAAAGTAAAAGCGAGTTATCGTTTACGAGGTGGTGAGGTTATTGATATCGATATTCCTGAAACTGTTGTGTCGACAATTTTGCCACAAGATATTCCTATTGAAATTTTATACCAAGATTATGATGTCGCTGTTGTAAACAAACCTGCGGGCCTCGTCACACACCCGGCTGCTGGGCACGCTGATGGGACACTTGTTAACAGTCTTCTTTTTCATATTAAAGATCTTAGCGACATTGGCGGTGTTGAACGTCCGGGACTTGTGCATCGCTTAGATAAAGATACAAGCGGTGTATTAGTTGTAGCTAAAGGCAATAAGGCTCATAAACATCTCTCAGATTTATTTAAAGCCCACGACATTCATAGAATGTATTTGGCAATCGTAGCCGGAGTTCCAAAAGAAAAATCAAAAACGATTGAATCAAACTTGGCTCGACATCCGGTGCATCGCAAAGCTTTTTCTTCTCAAGAAAATGGAAAACACGCCATCACCCATTACGAAGTAATTGAAACGTATAAAAATCAAGCCAGTCTTATTCATGTAAAACTTGAAACCGGAAGGACTCATCAAATCAGGGTACATTTAAGTGAAATGGGAAATCCTGTTTTGGGTGATCAAATTTATGGTGTGCGAAGACAAAAAACACTTATTACAAATAATGATCTTAAAAAAATAATGAACACACTTCCACGCCACGCACTACACGCAGCAGAACTTGCATTTGAGCATCCTCGCACAAAACAGTATATGGCCTTTGAGACACCATGGCCCGACGATCTACTGCAACTCATCGAGGGGCTCAAGAAGTTAAAGTGAAAGATTTTATTAATCCATGGCCCGAGCAATCCAAAATTCATGCGTCATTTTATAATAAAAATTTCAGCTTAGAAAAAATCAAAACCGCTCTTCCCGCCGAAGTAGAACTAGTGGCCCTAAAACAGATTCACGGCAATCGCGTACTTAATATCGAAGATAAAAAAGAATACCTTAAAATTAAAAATGAAACTCTTGGCGTGATCGAAGCAGACGCTGCTGTCACTAAACACTCGCGTATTGCACTAACAGTTCATACAGCCGACTGTCTTCCACTCTTAGCATATGATGAGAATGTGATAGGTTCTTGCCATGCAGGATGGCGTGGCCTCAGCAATGACATTATTGAAAACTGGATCGGCGATCTCATTAAACAAGGCGCAAGGCTTGAGCATCTTAAAATTGCTATTGGCCCGAGCATTGGGCCTTGTCATTTTGAGGTCGGTAAAGATGTTTCAAATGTTCTTAGCCAAATCCATGGCCATGAACTTCCAAGTGATATTAAAAAAAGAATGGTCTTAAAACACTCAAATTCTGATAAAAATTTTATTCATCTCTCAGGACTTGCACTTTATCGCCTCAATCAATTGGGTATTTTAGCTAAAAACTGTATTTCTTTTAACGAATGCACCCATTGTAACTCTGAAAAATACTATAGTTATCGCCGCGATAGCGCTGCTAATGGGCGACTTGAAGGCGTAATCTATCGCCTTTAACTTTGTCGCCCCGGTGCTGCCGGATTTGCTGGCTTTGATTTATCAACGGGGGCCGCAACAGGAGCTGTTACAGGGGCTTTAGCAATAGAAGCGTTACAAGATTTTACATCAAGTGATTTTTTGTAATCACCGACTGTTTTTAATCTTTCTTCAGCAATAGTTAGCGCAGCTCCGATTTTAACATATAGATCACCTTGCTTGTTTTTTTCGCTGTCAAATTTCGCGCGCAAAGTTTTTGTGATTTTTTCTAAAGTCTCAGCTCTAGCAATATATTTATTAAATTCGTATGCAAAAGTACCTACTTTTGTCTCAGTAATTGGTTGCGTAAGCAGGGTATCACCAATTTGAGTTATTCGATATTCTCCACCCACTTTTTCACTTGAGAACTTAGTGATAATCGATCTACGAACCCAAGCACTTGCGGAATCCAATTTATAGCTAGCCCAACTTAATTCTTCTAACTCAACTTTAGTTAACTGTGCCTGCAATGCAGCTGAAGACTCTTGTGATTTAATTTTTGACCTTTTTGCTTTAACCACTGAAAGTGCTGTATTAATTGCCCCGAATACTTTTTTTGAATCTTTAGAATAACATTTTGTACTTTCGATTTTTGATATCGTAAATGCATTTATTGCCCCAGTTAATTTGGCTGTATCAGCTAATTTGTCTGCATCAATCTGGGCGTTTGGTGTCGCTAGTTGAGCGGGTGCTTTGATACCAACACCCAAAACCATAAGCCCTACACCGATTAATTTTAACAACTCTTTATTCATTTCCCTGCTCCTTATGTTTTAATAATTAAATTAATGTATTCGGCCCGGATTTTTATAAAAAGTCGTTACATCAACTACTGGTTGTCCATTTTTTGGTGGGTTATTGATTTTATTTTTTTTGAGTCGATCAGCATCAAACTTATTTAAAGTGCTTAATAACATTGAGCCGAATGCAAGGTCTTGGTTCATTCGAAGATATAAATTATTATCTTTTGTGCGTGTCAAAACCATTTCTTCTTGAATCAAAAGCTCACGATCTAAAGCCTTTTTAACTTTCCCGTAGATTTTTTCTGTGTTTTCATCTACAGACCCCTCTTCTAATGACTCTTTATAGGCCTGCGCTATACCCATCAAAGTAACTAGCCGCTCATGCTTTTGGTCAAGCCACTCGTTCTCAAACAATTCAGCAGCTCTTAAAGAGCGTTGAAATCGTATTTTAATTTTTGCTATCTCAGACGCATTAGTCGTTGTAGTGAGATTTAATTGCAATTTTTTTTGAAGTGCCATTTCAATTTCAATTAATGATTTATATTCATCTTTTTTTTCAATTAACGAAATGAGAGCAAAAGATTGTAAGCCCTTACTCTTTCTCAACTGTGAGTATGATTTCTTATTTGGAGATACAACTATATCATCTGTTACCGCGCCAGCTTGTTGTGCCCCATAGGCCAAGGTTGTGATCGCCATCATTAAACCAAGTACCGTAAAAACAGTGATAATCGATGTTCTCAAAATTAACTCCCTAGCAATCTTGTGTATCAATGAAACCGTTATTCATACCCTCTTGATGGCTCAAAGTTGCAATGTACAAACCAATGACAAACCGAAAGCTACAATTGTGAATTGGCTTTATGAATCAGCTATTTAATTAAGATAAATTGGAAATTTGTGAGGGCGGTAAGTTGTATAGAATTTAAACACCTGAAAAAAGCTCTATAAGTAGAGACTGTTTTTATGAAAGCCAGTTTATACGACCCTCAATTTGTCTTGGCGCAGCTGGAGGTGTGTGATCTGGGTATCCCATTACTATTCCACAGAGAAGCTCTAAGCCCTGAACGTTTTCTTTACCAATAAAAGCATCGACTTCTTCTTTGATTTCTAAAGGAGCTCCCATGGAACAAGTCCCCAAACCATTTGCTTGCGCCATTAATAATATGTTTTGAACAGCCATATAAACACTTCCAACACTCGTTAAATAACGTTCATTGGGATCATTTTTTGTATAACAAAAAACCAAGACAGGGGCATCGCCAAGGGTGAAAAAGAAGCGTTCGGTGAACTCATATAATGATGGTTTTAATTTCGCTTTTAAAATGTCTTTAATACCAAGCCAAGATTTTTGGCTATACTTTAAGTACTCATCTCGCTTTTTGCCTGTGACAACAAAGAAGCGCCAGTTCTGAAGATTCTTTCCTGAGGGAGCCCAAAATCCTGCTTCTAAAATTTTATCAATGAGTTCTTTTGGAATGGGGTCTTTTTTGTATTTGCGAATACTTCGACGTTGTTTCATTAAATCTAATAAAAAACCCACCTGTTTATCGTCAATCTTGCTCATATTTAAAACTCAATTCCTTTTCGGGCAGGTAAACCCTTATTAAAATAATGTTTTATAAGCTTCATTTCTGTAACCAAATCAGCTCGCGCTTTAATTGCCTCAGGCAATGTTCTACCTGTTAAAACAAGATCACAAGTACGACCTGATTTTTCAAAAACATCGAGTAGTTCTAATACATCATCCTCTTTAACTAGTGTTGTAAGTATACAAGAGAGAATTTCATCACAAATCACAAGTTGGTATTTTTGATTACTCACAGCTTTTGCAGCTAATTCTAAACCCCGTTTTGCTTCTTCAAAATCAGGCGGGCTATTACTAAATCTAAATTGGCCAGTGGGCATCATGCGAATTTTACCCGTGGGCTGCACATCTATATTCGTCTGTGCTCTTAAAATCTTTCTCTCTGAGTAAAAATCTTCTGCTTCAGAACCCTTATCAAACTGAATAAACGCAACTTGCTGATCTGCACCCGCTGCACGAATCGTGAGCCCTACTGCTGCGGTGGTTTTGCCTTTACCATCACCGGTATAAACATGAATTTGCCCTTGAGCACTCACCAAAAACTCCTGTTGAATATTTATACAATCGCAACACAGGCGCACATATACGACGATGTCGCAAAAAAGGCTGTTAATCTAGAGCCTTAGGTCATCAACACAATCATAACTGTCTAGTATCTGTCAAAAGAGTCATTGCCTGTTCGTATTATGATCAATCCAAAATCAATGCAACTCATTAAAATCACTGCTCTTTTTAAAAATACCATCCAATCCTACTTGGCCCCCACTTTGCTCTAAGTAACGTCATGGAAACAACGATCAATCAAGGAGCACCCTTAATGAGTAAACTCAGTTTCATCAAAGAATGGCCCTGGGGCCGACTTTTATCAGTGATTCTTTTAGCCAGTTTCTTCGTTGTGGTGCTCGATAGCGATCTTCGCAGTCAGGCACGCTCAGTATTTCGGCCCCAATATCGCGTAATTTTAGCTGTGGCCTCAGCTGATCTTATTAATGACGGCAAAAGTCTTCAAATTCTCAAAGTAAAAACAGATGAAGGTTTATTTCTTGAAGTTTATGATCCTCAAAAAATGCTTTCCTCAATAAGACTGCCTGATAAAAAAGACGGCTATTTCACCTTTAACGGTTCAGTCACCAATCTTGCCATCGATGATATCGATAACGACAATAAACTTGAAATCCTCGCCACAAGTTTTGATAGCGATCTCGTTGCACACTTAAACGTTTATCGTTATGTTCCCGGCAACAAAGAGCTTGAACTCGTAAAAATCAACTAATGCCTTTAAAAGGATAATATGAAAAAAGTTTTTGGAATGGACGACCCCAACGTCGCAGCCTACGCCGAAGAAGTGTTTCAACCCGAGGATGCAATTCTTAAAGAAATCCGAGAGAGATCTGATCAGCATAAACTTCCAGCAATTCAAATTGGCTCAATGGATGCTCTCCATCTTGAAGTACTCACACGCACCTCTGGTGCAAAAAAAGCAGTGGAAATTGGAACTCTCGGTGGTTACTCAGGTGTAGCCATTTGCAGAGGCCTACAACCGGGCGGGCGCCTTTATACTTTTGATAATAATCCCAAGCATGCAAAGGTGGCGGCTGAATCTTTTGCTAAAGCAGGATTTATTGAAACCGCAGAAATTCATGTGGGCCCCGCGTTACTAAATTTGCCGTTAATAAACAAACATGGCCCTTTTGATTTGGTTTTTATTGATGCAGATAAAGCGAATTATTTAAATTATCTCAATTGGGCCGCTGAAAATCTTAGAATTGGTGGAGTAGTACTTGCCGATAATACATTTGCTTGGGGAACCATAGCTGATGACAAATTTGATGATTCAGACACTGAAGAACCTGTAATTGCCTTACGAAGATTTAATTTGCAGGCAGCACAAAGTGGGCGGTTCAGATCCACCATATTACCTACGGGTGAAGGTCTCACATTGGCAGTAAAAATCAAGTAATACTTATATTCCCCTTTACTTTTTTCCAGACTATTGTCTAGTCTCTATTAAGGGGGAAGTTATGGGGAAATTATCAAGGATAGTATTTCTTCTCGTAGCAGTAACTTTATCAGTTAAATCAGTATCAGCCCGCGAAATTCAGTACTCGGCCCAAATTCCGGCTCATCAAGTCGCTCTGCTCAAGCATGACCTAAACCAACACTTTAGTTTCATAAACAAAGGTGATGCATTGGCGCAGCTCCTCGGTATACCGGTTACAAGTGCTAGTATCGAATTATGGCTTAATGAACGCGTAGGTTATATTTTGGAGGATTCTCCAAACGTAGGTGATAACTTGAGTTTACTCAACTCAAGATACTCTTATGAAAATCCAGATTTGTTTCCTGACATTGATAGCGAGGCAGACACTTTATCTGAAGTGACACTTGCACCGCTAGCTGTGCCTCAAGAAAATCCAATAATCGCAGAGTCAAACGGAATGGTTGTTGCGAGTAACGTTGGTACGGCAATTTATCTTACAGGTAAGCAAAGAAGAGCGTTGATTGGATATTCATTTAAGACTGCAAATAATGCGGTGGTATTACCAATTACAACACCACGCGCAGGCTTAATGATGATTGGGCGAGGTCTTTTTATGATCAAGATCAATCAAACTAATCCAAAATCACTTGCAGACACCATCTTAAGAACAAGTGTGCTCTTACATGAAGCCCGTCATAGTGATGGCAATGGTAAGTCCCTTGGATTTGGCCATGCACTTTGCCCACAAGGACATTCTTACTTCGGTCAAGGTTATGCTTGTGATCGCAACATCAATGGTCCTTACAATGTTGAAGCGGCATACCTGAAGCAGACCAGATCTGATTGTGTACTTAATAAAACATGTACAGCAGAAGAAGCAGAAGGCCTTGCTCTGATGGCTGAAGACGCTTATTCACGCGTTATTAGCCAACGAGTTTTGGATGCGCGCCCTGAAGGACATTAAGAAATTATTAAGTCTATTAATATTTGCCGTGCTCGTAGGTCTTGTATTCTACGCTTACGAGCGCGGCTCTCGAACTTCAGCTGAATCATTGTCCACTAATGAACCAACTCAACTTACAAATGCTGCAAACTCAATGGATCCTTTACCAAGCGCGTCTACTCGAACTCTCACTCAAGAAATCGGTACTCCAAAAGCTAACGCACAGGCGGTTCAACCAATTTCTATGGATGTCGTAAATAAATCTCCTACAACACTTCAAGCAGAAGTTAAAAAAATGAGCATTCCTGAATTTAGGCAACTTGCAAAAGAATCATTAAGAACCTTACCGCGTACAAAAGATGTTAAAGGGCTTAAAGATAAAGATGTTCATCATATGTCACCAGAAATTTTCACAATGAGCCGATCCCTCATGACTATCGCGGGGGCTGTAGAGTCCAATCCTGAACTTGAAAAAGATGCCATCATTTATTATAAAAAATGTGTAGATACAAAATCAATTTTACTGACTGTGCGTGGGCGCTGTTTATC